>Ga0163109_10000882_pt1 | contig 23653 bp, 36 predicted proteins | sample CRUFie1St13metaG_FD_108704 | JGI IMG/M metagenome (GOLD analysis project Ga0163109, IMG submission 108704) | Marine microbial communities from the Costa Rica Dome - CRUD Field 142mm St13 metaG | ecosystem: Environmental > Aquatic > Marine > Oceanic > Photic zone | place: Costa Rica: the Eastern... | reverse complement strand
TAACATACCACATAGTGTAGTGACAAAGTCCCTATCTAGTAGTCCGTGTTTTTGTAATGTTTTTATCATGATACTAGTATACCAAAAAATACAAGTCATTGTCAAGCTCAGAAGGGTGGTAGGTAGGGTTGCTCTGAGGGCTCTGATACCCTCCGAAACTACTTGACTCTCAACTAAAAAAGTGTTTAAGCTCCCCGAACAACACCACCGAAACACGATTTATTCACATGCGTATGATATATCGTAAATACTATTATTTTGTGTGTAATAGTGTGTCGAAGTGTGTAATTATATTCAAGGCCACCATGATACCCTTAGAGATATATTCGCAAACCCCTATTTTACAGTGTTTCTGAGTCGTTTTGGTCTTTCTGATAGAAGTGTCTACGTATAAGATACACTCTAGTGTATGCTACGAGTGTCATATATGCAGTTATTGTAGTCCCTATTGTGAATGCGTCTTTCATTCCGAGTAGATTAATACAGATATAGAGTCCTGCGAGATTCAATGGATAATTGATTAATAACCCTGTAAAGACAGTGGTTGCAGTTTCTTTGTGTATTTTACGTGATTTTCTACTCATAATATGTTAGGTTTGTAGTATCATGCACTTCTGAGGGGTCTTCGGTAAAGTATATATCGAATGCACATGAATACCTTGGTTTATGCATATAGGGATTAGGACTTACAGAATGCTCTAAGTATGAGGATATAAGACTTAAATCACCTCTTTGATTAACTATATGTCCGTAAGTCGCGTAGTTTGTATAGAATTGGGGGTCGGGTTGTGAGAGGAATATGTTTCCTGTAAGAAAGGGTATTGGGTCATGGTCGGGGTCTTGTCCGTGTATATGGGGTTTGATTTCTTCTTGATATTTTAGGGAATTACACCAAGACTTTATCCATATAGGTTGTTCACCGAAATTATCGTATATTAAATCCCGTAGTCGCGTGCCTATGTCTATACTGAGGTCGTCTTTGCAGATTTGAAAGAAATTGTAATGTCCATGTCGTGAAGTTAAACCCGAATAATAACTATTGTCCTCACTTGGTGTATTATTCAGTATATGAGGTTCTATGGTGTGAATTAACTCACATAGATAGTCACATTCGGGTTCACTTAAAAACGTCGCGTGTGTATATAGAAATCGTGTATCTACAAAACCCACAAGTCTAACCACGTGTCAGCTTCGGGTTCGTCCTCACCTTCGAGGTATAAGAATGACACTTGTTTGGATACAGTTCTATATTCATGGTCGAACTCAAACAGTTTAGATTCTTGTTCACCACCAAGTCCCCTCCATGGTGTTTCCGTATTGTCGATATGTGGTCTAACGATTTGTTCGAATTCGTCATTATAGAGTGTATTTTGCACACGATTATTTACTGCGTATGGACTTAATATTCCTATTTCCATAGGGAGAACCATGACTTGATTTGATTCAATAAAGGATTCTAACCACTTTTGAAAACCATGTTCGCCTGGGAATTGTTCTTGGATACTTACACTATTGTTTTCCCACTCTTCTCTTAGGAATGACCAACCACCTTGCACAAAACCAAGGTATGAATGGTGAAAAGAAGTTGTTGAATCATTACTCCACCAATTAGGGGCTTGTTGAGTAAATACAGTCATATTCTCTGCAATCGAACTTTTCTCTTCGTCTGTAAAAGTAAAATTAGTTTCTTCAGTGGTTCCTGCGTCAGGTAGACCAGCTGCAATTTCCATAAGGGAGAAATCTTTGACTATGAGTTTTGGGTCAACCACCATAGTTTTGGTTCCTTCACCAAACATACTATTTTCAAAGAGTGCAACCTTATGATACGCAGGGTCAGTCACCAGTTTATCGGGAAAGACTGGGACTATTCTAGTTCCGTCACTCTCAGGCAACCCTTCGGGGTCGTCTGTAAATATATTCAGACGTGCAAGTCTGATTCCATCTTCGTTTGGACGTGTAATCCTTTGTCTTTCCATAGATTTCCAAAATCTTTTAACGTCCTCTGTTTCAACACCATTGTCTTTTGTTTTGACAATTACTAATTCCATAGGCATAATATATTTCTCCTGTTAATGCTATATGTCAACTTCTTCGCATTCTAGCAATATCGATTGCATGTTCTTTATCCTCTTCGAAGATAGGAACCATATTCGATTTGTGCATGGTTGCGATTCCTAATAATTTTCGTTCCCCTGTATATTGCATAGGTTCTCGTTTAGGTGTTAGATTACCTCTTGCACCCGAGTCCCATGAGGGGATACGTTCCTCAACCTCTTTTAGAACTTTGTCGTATATACGTTGTTGTTCTGCAATCAGTTGTTTATATTTAGTGGATTTTTTTGACTTGGTAAATGCATTCGTTTTACGTTTCTTCCCATGAGGCCCGTATCGAATACTAGAACTTAGATTTAAAAAACCCATATAACTATAATACTACAGCTATATGGGTTCTGTCAAGTGAAAAACTCAAAAAATTGACCTTACTACATTTTGTAGTCGACCAGCTTTCATGAGCTTGTGTAATTTGTCTGCTTGTTTCCTAAGATACTTGGCAGACAATGATGCATATTTTCGCATTTTTATCTCCTCGTCATGTTTGGTGACTATCCGTGAACTGCACTTCGTCTTTCGACTACTTAGTCTTTGTCACATAATTGTCACATTAGTATTTATAAGAACTTGAAGGTTTTAGAAGTCACCTTCTGCAACTTGAACACAAGTGGTTCCTCTTTTTCTCCACATTTCAACAACTTTGTTTCTGTCGTCAAATACAAGGTCGATTTTACCACCTAATTCTTCGAATTGGTCTGCAAGTTCAGATTTGAATACTTCATCGGGTCTGTAATCACCATTAGGTCTAAGGAATAATCCTTTATGACCTTCACCAATCCACTCGTTGATTTGTTGTTCTGTAATTTCTCTTTCTGATTCGTTTCTTGCACTAAAGAACGCAACATTATCACCTTTTGCAATGAATCTTTTTGCAATGTCACAAACATGTTCTACTGGAGTATCGTCTGCAGTAGCTTGTCTAAATGCATTCCAATCGGGTTTAAACCCTTTATCACCATTTACAAGGTGTCTTCTATGTTCAACGTCTGCAATAGTCCCGTCAACGTCAAAGATAATTGTTAATTGTTTTTCCATAGTTCTATTATACGAAAAAAAGAGGGTCATTGTCAACCCTCTTTTCTATAATATGGAGCTAGTGATTGGAATCGAACCAACGACCTGATGATTACAAATCAACTGCTCTACCTACTGAGCTACACTAGCATATCTGGCGGAGAGGGAGGGATTCGAACCCTCGATACGATTTCTCGTATGCTGGTTTTCAAGACCAGTGCATTCAACCACTCTGCCACCTCTCCAACTGAACTGTCATAATAATTGCATCTTTACCATCTCTATAATACTTTTCAAAAACTCTAGTATTACCATTTTCGTCAAGTAAATCTTCCCAACCATGTTTATAACAATATTTGAGCATTCGTTCATTGTCTACATGAACAACACCCCATACTAAAGGATAGGTTTCCTGTATAAACATCTGCATTTCGTGTGTTATATTACTACCCTTTAGTGAATCAGAAACACAAGTATCCATCCAATTATATGCAAGTTCACCATTCAAAACCTCTGCATGGTGAATACGACCAACCATATAACCGATAGGAACGTCATTCTCGTCAACATATACCCATGAGTCTGTTAAGAATTCCCATAGGTGATACCACTTTTCTAAAGACCATACACCCATATCACTATGAAAATGATATTGGTTTTGAAGTTCATGACAAGTTGGAACGTCTTTTCTTTGTAGTTTTCTAATCATAATACTGGTGGAGCTGGGGAGATTCGAACTCCCGACCCCCTGCGTGCAAAGCAGGTGCTCTCCCAACTGAGCTACAGCCCCAGTATTTTAAAAGTTATATCTGAATCCTACAGATATATTTTCCAAGAAATCAGACTGACCTAAATCACCGACTAAAAAGTCTGCAACTGTATTTTGGTCTGAATATCCTATTGTGGTGAATATGGTAAAATCATTGAATGAGTAATTACCTCTTACTTGGAAGTAATCCACATTCTCGTCATGATAACCATACACTAGTTGAAGTGTTCCATCTCCAAAATAGAAATCATATAACAACTCTGCAAAGTTGTCTTGATTGTCAACATTGTGATATACGTATCCACTAAATGAACCAACTGATACACCTCCGTATACCTCGTCCATCTGTTCAAATACGTCATTATCAAAATGGTGTGATAAAACACCTATGTCGATTGCAACATTCTGATTGAATGCAAATGCAAATCCAGCATTTAACATACCTAACCAATCTGAATCAACCTCGTCACCGAAATCAACTTGAGAGGCAGATACACCACCATAAAATCCATTAGAATCTACAATAACTTGTGTAGATAATGAACCACCACTTTGTGTCTGATTGACACCACGGAAAACATAGTCATTTTGATAACCTATGTTTCCTGTTATATCTGCATATGCAGATGTTGTTAGGAACAAGCCTAACATTAATGTAATCACATTTTTCATAATATACTCCTTATTACTTCTTCTTTTTAGAACGTGATTTGTAGACTCTTTTTTTCGACTCGTCTACATTAGGTGTTGATTTATCATCTGCAACGAAACGACCTTTCTCGTCCCTTGCACGAACCCATTCAAAACCTAGGAAAGTCGTAAATTTATCCCAAAAGCTCATTACTTTTCTCCTCACTTTTAAATATTACATTAGTCAATCCTAATTTGTTTCTACGGACAAGTTCATTCTTGACCTTTTGACGTAATTTAGGAATGACTGGTTTATTATATGCGTCAATCAATTCTTGAACTGATTTACACTTCATATACTCGTGGACTACAGAAACCTTTTTAGTATTTCTGTCGACCTGTTTACTGGTTTTACCAAATTTAACTGGCATTTCTTTTCTCCTCAAAATATTTCAAACTACACTCAGGACAACAAAAAACCTTTACAGGCCCTTCTTCTTGTATTGGTGTATGGTATTTAACTTCTTCCACTGGTAGTTCCTTTGTGCAAATCCAACACTTAACTATCTGACTCATCTTGAATCTCAGTTTCGAACATTCCAAACCAAATACAAAGTGTGTATCTAGTTCCACCATATATTGGTTCGACACTATGATATGTTCTAGTGTTATTATTAAATGCAACCATAGTTCCAGTCCTACCCATTATAGTATGACCATTCACTAATAGATTACCACCCTTGAAATCTTCATTCAAAAAGAATATGACTGTTCCTGTATCTTTCCCGTCTGCATCGTCCTTATGTGTTGCAAAAAATGTGTCTTCGGGATATTCCTGTATGGTCATATAGTTGACACCTGTATAATCTTCATTCTTTGGTAAGAATGGGTCAACAACTTCCATAATAGTGTTAAAGGCTTGTGTATCTTGTGGAATGACTGCAATACCTAAACCAACCTCTGACCTATATTTCCAAACTTGTCCACCTTCTAATAATTCGGGATTGTTCTTTGGAATCACTGAATTGTTCTCGTCTATATCCACCTCAATGTATTCGGGTTTTCTATATTCATTCAATATAATATTACAATCTGTTTCAGGTAATGCCTCGTCTGATATCATGAGTAAAGGTGCAACCTCTCTCTGTTGATATCCCACTGGTCTTACAACTTGTATTCTTCCCGAATCTAAGGGGTCAACATAAACTTCAGTTTCACTGACTATGTGATTTGGATTCTTACGTTCTGGCATTTTGTTGTGGGTGGAAGAAAGTCACTTGAGTGAATCTCCACTTATTATCTTTATATGTATTATAGTCATTTATATATGCACCATGCAATCGGTTGCCTGGGAATATGACACATCTATTAAATTTGTGTTCTAATACACGTTCTAATTTGAAATCCTGTTCTACTGGATAGAGTAATGATTCCTGTTCATTGTTTGTAATCCATGTTCCTTCATAAACTGCAGTTCCCCCGTCTTCTTCTATATCCAAATATACTAACATGTTGAGTGTAGATAAATGGTCGGGAACTTCGAATGCAGAATCTATATGTGGGTAGTGTTGAAGTGTAGTGTCAAATTGGTCTATTGTTTGAAAACAATTTACTTCGAAAACTCTTGACCAATCATAATTAAATTTCCACCAATATTGTCTACAAAGATTTAGAATTCTATCCATGTCATTGTAGTATAATCTTGTAGGGTGTCCTATCGTATCTATAATTCTACAATCATTGTATTCAATACCATTTTTACTATTTCGTTCTGTTGAGTATTTCCACAATGGGAAATCTTTGTTCATAAGATATTCGTATATTGCATCGGGTTGGTCATAAAAGTTATCAATAGTCAATGCAAATCCGTCATAGGATACTTCCCAATTCTCTGATTGTTTTAACAGATTGTCCCATGCAAATACTTTACTCATTATTTCCTCAAAAAACTATAATCTAAATTACGTCCAGTTTTATTACTATCGATTGGTCTATTGTGATATAGATTAAATGATATTGTTATTCTCTCATAATCCTCATCATGTTCACCCTCATATTGTGGAACCATATGATTTAAATATGAAGGCCACATTAACACTTCACCTTGAGTTGGATTAACAAACACTTCATGTTGGTGGTGACCAAAACCATTTATGATTATATTGTTCATATTGTCTTGACCCTCATAATCGTGACTATGTCCCATAGGGAAACATGTAGAAGCTGGATTCGGGTTATAGAATTTTATAGGTGAAGAGTGTTTATCCACTTTGACATAATATGTTCCACTGATTAATGAATTAGGGTGATTATGACAATCATGAGAGTGTGGTGCATTGTATACATTTATCCATGCAAATAGGTGAATATCATTTCTACTCAAACTTGAGAAATCTTGACTCATTTCACCTGTTAACCAATCCACATATGAATCTTTGATTATATCAGAAAAGTCTTTAAACCATTCTCTTTCTTCAGTATATTCTTGTGCTTCTTTAGAAAAATAAGTTGTGTATTGTGTTTTTAAATTAGGGTCATGAATGTCACTTACTAAATCACGACAAAATTGTGCAATAAGGTCATGATTCAGATTGATTGTTGCCCTATACATTGAAATAGGAAAGAGTGGAAACGAAGTTCCATTCATAGGACTATATGGTGTTTCCTTAATCGGTTTTGTCATTCTTTTTCACACCCACACCTAATCCTTGTTCTCCGTTAGGCATGGTCACATTTCTATAATATATTACAACTTCTCCAAGTTGGTTTATGTATCTTTTGAGTTCTTGCATATCCTCTGCCATGACTTTGTAGTCACCAATAGTGGTTGCAACGAATAATATCTCACCATTATTCACTCGTTTCATTTCGTCTAAGAAATGGTCAAAATAAGTATATCCAACTGGCCAGTCGGGATTCTCTCTTTCTGATAATTCACAAGTCTTAGGTCTTTTAAGTTGTTCTGTTCCGTCTTCCTTATATCTCTTAGGTTCGAATGGAATAGTTGCAACACATGGATTGACAATCTTTGCTTCAGATACGACAAACCATTTAGGTGCAGTCAATTCCAAAGGTCTAGGAAGTGCTGGTTGCATGATATCAATTTCGATAGGTTTTGATACAACCTCTACTTTCTTTGTTCCTAATATTGAACAACCACTAATCAGTAGTGTCAGGCACGTCAAGATTAAAAAGTTCTTTTGTGTCATTTTCCATTCCCTCCATTACTGCTTCTGAGGCATTATTCATTCTGAGTTCAATCATTCCTGGCTTTTTCAGTGCAAGTAAATCTAAATTATGTCTACTGAATATTGCAAGATATTCAGCTTTCTCCTGTTCTATCTCTGCATTTCGTCTAGTCATCTGCATAAGAGATTGTCCTTGTTTCTCATATTGTTCTTTCATGACTTCCATGGTTCTTTGTTGTTCCTCTACTGCATATTCTAATTTTAAATTATTTGCAGTGAGTGTTTGGTTTTCATTATATAACCACCAAGAACCGAGTCCGAGAACAAGTATGATTGCTATAAAAAATTGTTGCATTATCCGTCATACTCCTCGATTATATAGTTAAGTCCTCCCGAACTTCTATATTCTACTATTTTACCATGGTCGTCCCTAAACTTCAAGTGCTTTTCTTTCTGAATCAACACCTTTCTTGTTATGAATTCTCTATCGTCTGAGTCACCATATATCGAATTAAACGATACAGTGACTTTGTATCGAGTTGTGAACCATTGTTTAAATTTCTCAACAATCCATCTCCCGAACATTGCCGAGTAATAAGGGATAGCCTTAATAAAATTCCATATTTTCTTTAACATGGTAATATATAGGTGTTTTATTTAGAGAAGAAATTCTCTCTTTGGGATTTTGGTATCTTAAAGTTCTTATATTCCTTCATAAGGTCAGAACCTTTTGCAAATTTGACTCTAACTGTAGGAAAATCTATGATATCACAACAAATGTATATAATCTTTTTACAGTGTTCTGTTGCAACTTCCTCATTAATACTTCTACTTCCACCAATCATATTAGAAGGTGCAAATGCAAGACCACCTTTAGTAAAACACTTTTGGTCATATAGATTTCCTTCTTCGTCAATATGGTCATGTCCTCTTCCGTCCACAAAAGTTAAATGTGGATACCATATTTCTAATTGACGTTCTAAAAAGTGTGAGGCAAGTCTTCCGTCTTTTAAGATTTCGTGTATGTCCTCTTGTTCGAGGTCACCAAAACGAATGTTTCTGATTCTAAATGTATCTACCATTATGGTGTGACTGAAAGTTCACCATGATTATCATAGTGAAGTTCTCTTGAATTATCGATATCTGCAATCAAGTCAGATGCAGAACCAAAGAAGTAAGAGTTATCTCCCATAGACTCTTTCTCAATATCACTTGGGTGAATAGTTTCACAACCAGTGACATAGTCAAATGAACCATAGAGTCCATTATACCTATTGACATGTTGCATAACTAATGCAGTTGCAGTAGCTTCAGTTAATGAAGGACAATTGTAATAATCATGGACTCCTTCACCAAAGGCATTCTCCTCAAAGATTTCTTGAGTGACCTCAAAAGTCACATAGTATACGGAACCACCCTTATACTTGTAAAAGTTTTCACCATATTCCTCAACATTCTGAGTAGTTATTTGATAAGCATATTCCATATTATTCTCCGTTTCTTAGTTCTTTCAGTATGTTGATTGTTTTTTCTGCACTCTCGTGAACAATTCCAATACCACCTGCGTCTTCCCACGCTTTTATGTTCTTTGGTCTATCGTCAATCAACACAAATCCTTCTTTTGCAAATGCACCCTTTTGACTACCACTGTAAGTGCAAGTGACTACAACAGTAGGGTCAATATACTTTCTAACCCACTCGTTTTTGTCATAAACAACCAACTCTCTGTTGACTGTTCCAGCTGCAGTTAGTATTTCCCAAGGAAGACCAGTGTGTTTGATATATCCAATCAAGTCTGCATAGTCAACCATAGGAGGCAACATTCCAAATAATCTCTTGTTAGTCAATTCTTCTTTTCTGAGGTCATACTCAGTGTGACCAGCATCGTCACTGGTCAATGGTTTACCCATCATTTCAGAACAACCAGCAAGGAAGTCTGCAACGACTCCGTCCATATCAACGAAGATTCTTTTCACGTTTTTCTTTTCCATTTCCATACTAGTATTATAGTAAAAAGTGACACCCATTGTCAAGCTTTTTTACTATTAATTTTAGTCTATTTTTAGAGTTTTTTCGAGGGTATATGCTTCGTTTTCGTCTAAGATTCCGTCTGTAATGACTTGTCTTAAATGCACCATTTCGTGTGCAAGTGTCACATATCTTTCTGAGTCATATTTGATGTAGATATCAATATGGGTTTCTTCTTTGAAATTTCGAGGGAATTCTATGATTCCCTTCTGTTTGAATGAGGGTGGAAGTCTTTTTATGTATACAGTGACACCCTGTTCGTCTGCAATATTTAACTGTTCTGCAAGACTTGTAGCCTTGTTTAACATTTTGTTATCTTTGCAGTAGATATCCACTATTCTTCCTCTTCGTGTATCTCTTCTCTTGTGTCTTCGTCAATTTCTGCACCACAAAATGGACAGTAATCTAGTTCATATTGGTGTGAATCCATATGGTGATACACTTCACACTCTGATTTACATGATTGACAATACAATCTGAATGCAAATTCTTCCATTTATTCCTCCTTTGGGATATAATCGTCTTTTGTTAAACCCGAGTCAACCATAACAGTTTTGTATAGATTCTCAAAACTCTTTTTCTTTCCGTCAAGTGTTGCATACGGAAGTGGGTGTTTTGCCTCAGGTTGATAGAAATCCAATCCAGCAACAAGTGTTCTGACTTCTTGGAACTCTCTATCTATATTTTTAAATAAGTGTTCCCACCTTCTATCTATTACTGTTTGTTTATGAGGTGGGTTCAGATATAACCGAAACTGTTTCACTACTCACCAGCAGTTTCTTTTTGGTGTGCAACAATAGCTTCGAGTGCATCATATCCACCAACTTTACCACCATTAAAGATAATTTGAGGGAATGTTCTTGCAGTAGGGAATTCTTCTAACATTTCTTCCCTATCAAAATCTACACCTAATTGTTTATAAGTGTAATCAAATCCTCTTTGTTCACAAAGTGCTTTTGCTTTATCACAATACGGACATTGTGGTTTTCCGTATATTACTACTATATCATCTTTACCCATTATTTTAACTCCTGTTGTATAAATTTACCAATTGTTTCGATATCTGAATCACTTAACATACCAGCTTGTGCCCACATAGTTGAGGACATATTACCGATTGTTTCTCTGTTTTTGTATGCATTAAGTCTACCTACAATATAATCTGCAGTTTTACCTTTAAGTGCTGGAAATACTCCCATTCCTTCACCACCTTGACCATGACAGGCTGCACAACCAGCCCATAGTCCTCTGATAGAACTGAATTCGTCTGCATTCGCAAGTGCTTGTTTTCTCTGTTCAATCTCTGCTGGAGTTCCGAATTGTTCAACATAGTCAACATAACACTGACCCGTGCAACTATGTCCTCCAGTTCCACCCGTATATTCTAACTCGGGGTATATTTTAAATCCAAAGAACAATGCAATTGCAAAAGTTCCCAATAATGCCATTCCTAATTCTTTCATATTATGTGTCTTTCCCTAGTTTTTAATGCAGTTCTAAGTTTACCATTTTTAGTCTTATAAGGTTTTGTTAGACCTTTAGTCCCTTCCAAGTTTCTTACCAACAAACCATAAATGGCTGCAAGTGATAAAATTGAAATCGAAAATAATAATCCTAGTTCCATTATAATTTAAAGTCTGCAAACGTATCGTCTGACACGTCCTGTTTAATACCCCCAATCACATAAGATTCAATCTCTGTTTCTTGTGGTGCATTCTGAAGTCCTCTACTGTTGAACCAATGTTGTGTCCAAGGTAAAGGATTATTTGCACTGGAGATATCATATATAGGATTTAATCCTATTGCACGTAATCTCTTGTTTGCAATAAATTCTATATATTGACCCAACAATGGAACACTTAGTCCAATCATTGACCCGTCCTTAAATAAGAACTCTGCCCAATCTTTTTCTTGATAGACTGCGTCCTCATATAACTGATACACTTCTTGTTCACAATCCTTCATTACTTTGTTCATAAGTTTATCATTTTCATGATTCTTATAACACTTCAATATATGTTGTGATACTGCAAGGTGTTGTGATTCGTCCCTTGCAATGAATGATATGATTTTTGCACTTCCTTCCATAAGTTTAAGTTCTCCGAATCCGAATGAACATGCAAAGGATACAAAGAATCTGATTCCTTCTAATATGTTTACAGATATAAGTGCGAGATATAATGCTTTATAAAGGTCATAATCGTCAACCTTTAATCCTAGTAATCTTCTACGACCAAGTGCAATAAAATGGTCATACTTTTCAGTCACCATTTCTGCACGTTTTACGATTGCTTCTTCGTCCAGTATAGTGTCAAAGATATCACTTGGGTTTGCATACACATTCTTAATGATATGTGTATAACTTCTACTATGGATTGTTTCCATAAAGTCCCAAGTGATAATACACGACTCAAGTTCAGGCAAACTCACGAAAGGTAAGAATGCTATGGACGGAGCTCTACCTTGAACTGAGTCGAGTAAGGTTTGATACCTCAGATTAGAGGTAAATATGTGTTTTTGTGCATCTGTTAACTGTTGATAATCTGCTCTATCTTTTTGTAGAGATACTTCTTCAGGCCTCCAAAAGAATCCCAATTGTCTTTGGGTGAGTTTATCAAAAATAGGATATTTGAACTCGTCAAATCTTTGAGTGTTCAATTCTTCACCAAAGAATAATTTGTTCTTTGTGAAATCTACCTTTTTTTTGTTAAATACTGTCATTCTTCCTTTTCCTTAAAATCTCCGTAGTTGTTTGCATATTCACTACGTAGTCCATATTCTGTTGATTCATATGAATCTATAAAATCTGCATATCCTTTTCTTAATTCTTTAGGTGCATTCTCTTGTGTATGATACCTTGATAATCTTCCGTCATATTCTAAAGGCATAGGATATTTTGTAATCTGACTTTGTAAATTAGTGTCTTCACCTATCCATCTATTTCTAGGGTGTCTACTAAACATTCCCTCTGCATTAAAGAAATGACAAAATATGTGATAACTATATTCACCTATCAAATAATCTCTCCAGTGTGCAACATTAGGCCCTTGATATACTAATACGTCACCAACCTCTAATGATATTGGAGTTGACTCTCTTTGTCTATTTGGTATTCCTTGAGTTTGTTCTTGCATTGTAAGTGACACGTCATGGTCAACCCAATTCTTAGAATTATCAACCCATATTACCCATGGTTTACCATCGTCTGTTTGATAATCTAAACAAACAGTTGTAGATATCTCACATGCTGGTCTATCTCTATGTGAAGATAGATATGCACCTCTCTCATACTTTCTAGTATATGAATATGTTTCCCTTATATCTATGTCAAGAACACCTTTAAGTTTATCACATAGGTATCTATTTAGTGCAACACCCCATGGAGAACAATATGCACCATGAGATTTTCCTATAGAATTTTTTGGTGAATTAAATGTTATATCATTAGTTTCATGTTTGAATATTGCATCATGAACACCTTTTCTATGTTCTGCAGTTTTCCATGTATCCAATGTCATGTTTATGATATCTTTAGGAATGAAATTCCTCAATACCACATATCTATCTCTGACAAAATCTGCAGTAATCCTGTTTGTATTCCAAGGATATTTTTTAGTCTTTCCGTTTGGTAATGATTCTTCTATAATTAATTCTACAGTTCTATCTTCAAATTGCACATGCTTCACAATCTTCTTCTCCTTCATCACTACTCACTGAATCCAACATTGGTGGTATGTAATCATTAGACGCTGAGTTAGGGTCTGTAATTACGTCTTCAGTTTTCCCGTCCATAGTATTCTGATAATAACTTGTTTTCCACCCGTATTTATATGTGTTGAGTAAATCCCTTGCCATTACTGATACTGGAACTTCTCCGTTCTCATAATTTTCAGGATTATAAGACCAGTTTCCACTAATTGCTTGGTCAAAGAACTTCTGCATAACTGCAACCACATTGATATATCCTGTATTATCAGGCATATCCCATAGTAATGTATATGCATTCTTCAATGAAGAATATTGTGGAACAACCTGTTTCAGTGTTCCTTTTTTACTCTTCTTAACACTTAGGTGGTCACGTGGTGGTTCAATACCATTGGTTGCATTAGAAACGACACTAGAACTCTCTGACGGCATTTGTGCAGTCAATGTTGAGTGTCTTAATCCATATTGTTTTATATCTTTTCTGAGTTGTTCCCAATCCATATTAAGTTTGTTTGGAACCAATTCGTCTACGTCTTTCTTGTATGTATCAATGGGTAAGATTCCGTCATGATATTTTGTTCTGTTGAAATCTATACATGCACCATTGATTCGTGCAAGATTATTTGACGATTTAAGAAGATAATATTGGAATCTCTCTGTTAAGTCATGAACCAGTTTCCATGCTTCAGGGTCACTATAATTGACCTTATTTTTTGCAAGGTAATGTGCCAGCCCTATATAACCAATACCAAGACTACGTCTTGCAATGGTCGATTGTTCTGCAGCTAAAACTGGATATTCTTGGAAATCTATCAGTTCTTCAAGTCCTCTCACTGATAAATCACAAAGAGATTCCAACTCTTCTTCTTTAACAATACCTACATTGATTGCACTTAAAATACAAAGTGCAATCTCACCATTCCCTTCAATATGTTGAATAGGGTCTGTAGGTAATGTTATCTCTTGACATAGATTACTCATGTTCACTTTATCTTTGAATGAACTATGACTATTACTATGGTCGATATTCATAATGTAAATTCTACCTGTTTCAGCACGTTCTTTTAATAAACTAGAGAATAGTTCTCTTGCATTTACTTTAGATTTTGGAACTGAAGTTGCACGTTCATATTTCTCATACAATTCGTCAAACTCAGGTGTTCCGAATGCATCATACAATCCGTCCACGTCATGTGGTGAGAATAGTGTAATGTCTTCGTTCTTTAGGAAACGTTGATAAAAGAGTTCACTTAATTGTATTGAGTAATCAAGTTTACGAACTCTATTATCTTCTGTTCCTTTGTTGTTCTTTAATACTAGAATATCTTCTATTTCTTGATGCCATATCGGGAAATGAACTGTTGCACTTCCTCCTCTGACACCATTTTGGGTGCAACATCTAACAGTTGACTCAAATTTTTTAAGGAATGGGATAACTCCCGTATGTTGGACTTCACCACCTCTAATTCTCGAACCGAGTCCTCTAATTCTTCCTGCGTTAATTCCGATACCAGCTCGTTGTGCAACATATTTTCCAATCGCCATATCACTTGAGAAGATACTGTCGAGAGTGTCGTCTGTATCGACAAGGACACACGATGCAAATTGTCGTAAAGGAGTTCGAACTCCAGCCATGATAGGGGTTGGGATATTGATTTTGAATGTTGAGATTGCGTCATAGTATTTTTTGACATATTCTATTTTATCTCCTAGTTCACCACTATACTTTTTAAATAAAGTCATAGCAATTAACATATACATAAATTGTGGGGTTTCATATACCATTCCACTCGACCTATCTTGCACTAGATATTTGTCTACTATTTGTTGAAGACCAGCATAGGTAAAGGTAAGGTCACGTGAGTGTTTGATATATTTGTCTAATATTTCTAACTCTTCTTCCTTATACCATTTCAATATGTCATCGTCATATACTCCGTAGTCTATGTTTCTCTCAATGATATCTTTAAGAGGTGGATAGATTTCTGAATCCTTCCACTTTGTGTTAAAGACTTGTTTTTGGATTGCAAATAGAAGTAATCTAGCTGCAACGAATTGATAATTTGGTGACTCTAATGATATCAAATCACTTGCACTTTTGACAAGTATCTTTTGAATTTCTTTTGTTGTGATTCCATCATAGAATTGTAAACCACTGTTCATTTCTACTAATGACTCTGATACACCTGTAATCCTCTTACAGGCTTTGTGAACCATTTTATGGATTTTGTCTAAATCGATTTCTACTTTTGACCCGTCTGACTTTACAACTCTAATGTCTGAATTCATATCTTCTTATACTCCTGTAATTTTGCTTTTGCTGAAAGGCCACTATAAGTATTAGAATTTATAATTTCAATTATCTCATTCTGACTCAAACCACCAATTACCATATCATTAATATCTTTATACTCACTCACTCTTCTTTCATTCCATATGCACACTTTATATCCGAGGTCAATGACCTCTTCTATCTGTTTAATTATTTGTGCATTTCGTGGTTCGTTGTCATAAATGATTACTGCATTTTCTTTTAACGAGTCATCTAGTTTTTTGAAATCACTACCACCGACTGCAATACTGTTTGGTAGGAATAAACTGTCTATAGGCCCTTCAGTCACATAAACAGTTTTAGTTTTGTCCACATTTCCAATGTTATAGATGAGTGGAACGTCATCTAGGAATCTCATGGTCAAATATCTGAGGGGTGAATCGTTAATTGCACGACCCGTGATACCGACTAATTCCCCATTCTCGTCTAAGAATGGTAATACAACTCTTGGGTCATTCCCCAAAACTCTATCCTTATACTTAGGTGATAATAAACCCAAAGATTGTGCCTGAGGTGCGAACCAAAGTTCGTCAATTCTTTCTTTTGGAATTCGTCTACGTTTTACAAATTCCTGTGCATCGACCTTATCGGTCACCTTAAAGGCTACTGCACTCAAATCGACTTTCTTCATATTTAGTAAATCTTTGTTTGGAGTGAACTTGAATTCGTTTGCACTCAACATTTTCTGAGGTTTCTTAGGTTTCTTACCTGACTCAGTCAACCACTCCTTTAGATACTCCTTATGAATAACTGGAAAATGGTCTTTGAGAAAATTAACAGAAGAGGTGGAGTGACCACAATTGTGACATTTATAGACAAAGTTTTGTCCTATAGTAAAGTGGAATCCACGTGCCTTGAACTGATTTTTTTGGGAATCACCACAATAGGGACACCGATGATTCAGTGTATTGTCGTTCTTCCATTTTCCCTGTTCAACGAGTGAAACGATACGGGAAAGATATTTTCTCTCTAACCATAGCATGAATTCATTATACTATGAAAAGAGAGAAAATACAAGTGGGTTTTAGCCGTCTATTTCAGCTTGTAGTTCTGCTTTTTGAGTTGTCCAAGCTGCATGAGCAGCGTCGAATGAAGATTTGGCTGCGACGTATCCGTCTGTTCCTTCTGCATGACCACCATCAGTAAATACTGGTTCTGCTGAATTCAACCTTGTCATTCTATCTGCAAGACTAATTCCGTCTGCAATTACTTCTTCTGACATGTGTTTCTCCTGTTAAATTTAACCTTTTATTTAGTTTTTTTCGGAACTCTTATGACTGTTGGTCTATCCAAAACTCTAACAACTCTTGGAGATTTACCACTTGGATTGTATATAAGTGCAACACTAGTCACTAATAATAACACTGCTAGTGGGTCAAACACAAAAATAAGTGCAAAAATCACCCATCTAATTGCATTGTCAAGATACTTGACAGACTCTTCTTGACCATAAATGACCTCTGCAATATACTGTATAGGGCCAACTTCACGTTCAAAGTTCAACAATTCTTGTTCTATGGGGAACTTTTCCTCTCTCAATACTTGTATTTTATCATAGATACCATCAATCTGTAAGTTAAATTCCTCTATTTTTAATAATTTTTCGTCTGCATCTCCAGTCGAGAGGTCTTGTAGTCTACTAATTTCTGCATTCGCAGTGTCTATAGTGTTCTGAGCAGACTCCCTATATTTGTCTATATTGTCCTGTTGTTCTTTAATATCTGACCTGATTTGTTCTCTTTGGGGTTGTTGAGAAGTATATAAATCCTCTGCTTGTGCAACATAGTCAATGACCTGAACCTCGTCATTAAACACTCCCTCGTTCACTGTAATCGTTTCTACACCCTTGTTTCTGAGTTCCGCTACCTGAGTATCAAGTGTTGTCAATTCAGCTCTTAAACTATCGATTTGACCTTGTGCAAAGTCAATATCCCCTTGAACTCTATCCCATGCACCATCTCTAATCTCTATTTGTGCATTGACTGAATCGGATACGTCTAGTCCACCTGAGTTTAAACCTGATATTCTTTCTTCTAATAATACAATTTTGTTTTCTTCTCTTGCAATTTGTCCGTCAATCTGACTGATTTCTTGTTGTGCTGAAGCAGTTGCATATGAAGTATCCGAACTTGCTTTTGCAAGATATCCGAAAATACCTAATGAGGTAATTAACATTAACACTACAACACTTACCACCAAATAATACTTAAAGTAATTTAGTTTCTCCCAAAACAAGTGAAGATAGGCTGCACTGACAATCTTACCAAATTCTAATGCACCTGCCATAATGACAATACCTAAGAATGCACCACTGAATATGGTTGCAAGCCCAAGAACTGAGAAATATGCAGCTATGCCTGCTATTCCTAAAGACGTAAAAAGGGCGAGGTAATTCAAAAATTTCATAGTTTATTAAATGTATCGTCTTAAGAGTTTATACATGTTATCTGTATCATATCTCTTATCACGTTTCTTTTTCATTGTAGGAGGCATTGCAATTGCACCTCCTGTTGAGTTCATAGGTGCGTCTTCGTTTATCTCCTCGACTCTCATAAACTCAAATAATTCTTTTCCAAGTTTAACACCTGCTTCATAATCTGAAGGATAGTGTAAACCTGCGATAACTCTTCCGAATCCACTAATCTTTGCACCTTTCATTATCCCAGCACTATGTTGGGGATACATTTTACTGTAGTATAGTCCAATCACATAAGGTTGAGTGGTGTGTCCACTGGGATAAGAAGGTGTTTTAGAGGTTTCTGTTTTAAACCTATCGAATTCCATACCTAAGTGTTCTGCAACTTGATATGGTCTTGCACGATTAAAATGGTTTTTATGGTGTTTGATAACTGGACTACATTGACCTCTAATGAAATCTATAGTGTCTTGACTATATTCTAATCCATTGTCGTCCATATACTTTTTGATATAGAACGAAGCGTCTTCGTCACAATTAATGTATTGTAATTTCTGTTCAGGTGTTGCACCTTTGACCAACCTTTGAATTTCTTTGATTTCGTCTACAATCTTTTGACCTTTAGGTGGAGCTCCTAACATTATAGTTTCCCAACCTTCGTCCCATAGTGTAAGTTTCTTATACTTGGGTTTCTTTAAATCCTTTTGTGGTGCAAAAGTAAGGTTATCTATTTCTTGTATTGCTTCAATAAACATCATCTGCAGTCACTAAGACTCTCTCCGTGTTTGCATAACCAATGTATGTCTGAATACCATATATCTTTTCATATTCACTGACAATGTAAACCTCGTCTTTGTGTTGGTGTATCATTTCACCCTGTTCTTTGATTGGGAATCTAATTTTATAAGTTTCCCCTTCGATTAGTTTACCTACATTGATTGACTCACTGATTGTTTCTGCAGTGAGTAGTTCTTGTTCTTTTAGATATCTGTAGAATTTCTCATATAGTTCTTCCCCTTGTTCATTGTCAAGTTCTGCTTCTTCTTTTAGTAGTAAAAGTGCAATTGCATATGAGGCGAATTGTGTTTTTCCGAAAGGAACTTTTGCAATGATTTTCTTTAGATTGAATACAAGTCTATGTAAAGGTGTGAGTGAAGCTTTCTCTGCTTTGGTAAATGGGTCATTTGGAACCATTTTCCCTGCTTCGTTCTCAATTTTCTTGATTCTATTTCCGTCTTTATCAATAAAACCAAACTTGTATGCCTTCATTTTATTGAAGGGTGTTGTTAACATCTTCAATATACGAAAGACTATAAGTGTATCTACGATTCTCATAGAACTATTTATGTTTTTTTAAAGCTCTCTTAAACGTTCTGCAAGATTTAAATCGATAGGTATCTCCGTTTTCCAACCTTCCTCTATGTATTCTAGGTATAATAACATAGTTTTTATGGAAGACCAGTAGTTATCGTCCTTGATTTTGAACTCTAACATTCTCATACATGGGTCGTATCCAAAGACATTGAATAGACAAATAAGGTGATTTAACATAAGACGCTCACGAAGTTCTCCATTTTCGTGGTATCTATGTAATAGACGTTTTAAATATCGGAATCTGCGTAGGTCTTCTTGGAAGTCCTCAATGTCTTCACACTGAGGGTCATCATAATGCTTCATTGCATATGCAGAAAAGTTCTTTGCAGTTAATTTATCAAATAGACTCATGTTATATTATGTAGGTGTCCCCGAAGGGAAGTAATAGGACAATCCGTGTCCTACTACTTTAAACTAAAGAACCGATAACTTTATAAGTTCCGTTTTCGTTCTGTTCGTATTTAACGTTTAGTGATACGATTTTTTCTTCTCTATCGAATTCGTCATGTGGTGTGTCAACTGACTTACCTGTTATGACTCCGTATCTATTAAATTGTAGGTCAAAAGAACCTGATTCAGATGCAAATTCTAAGTCACCTTCACCAGTTTTGTTTAAACCTAAAAGAGAAAGTTTTGCTTCCATTTGTGCAACGGCAGCTTTTGGATTCAACCATTCTGATACTGCAGTTTGTCCTAAGATTGCATTAACCTTAGACTTAACGTCTGCATCGTCTATGTCATGAGGAACTCTCTCTGAACTTAGTCCAGCAGCTCCTGTAAAAAAGACGTTAGAATCCGTTGGAATCTGAGCTCCACCCTCTTCCAAGATAAAGTTTTTAAATGTTTTCATAATTTATCCTCTATTAACTATCTGCTAATACTGTATCGTCATCAACATCAGGTGTTCCTGCGTTTGAGTCATCGTCAAAGTCTGCAACGTCAGCACCCATTGAACCTGAAGACATTGCAACCAATGTTTCAAATTGAGTTCTTGACCCTACTACTTTTCTTAATACCCAACCTTCAGAATTTACACCAGCGTTTGCACCGACTTCAGCTGTATCAGCACCATAACATTCTGCTTTATCAGCAGTGTTAAGATATTTAGGTTTAGAAGCTTCGTTATCTAATAATCCCCAAAGTGCCATGTTTTTCTCCTAGTTGTTATGCAACCCTTAAGATTGCTTTAAAAGCCTTTTCAAAAGACCTTTTGTCCTTTTGTAATAGTTGTAAGTATTTAGTCCGAATGGGTGCTTTAACAGACATTAAAGCGTCATGAACTTTCACTGCATCTGCATTTTTTACCTTAATTTTCTTCATATCGTCTGTTCTGACCTCACCATCTTTAGTTCCGTCTTTAAACTTACGAAGTTGCATTAACATTGCAGCGTCAGGTCTGTTTTGAACCCCTTTTGCTTTGGATTGGAATGCATCTAAAGCTCTTTGATACACTTCGTCTTCCTCTGCTTCGGCATACTTACCTTTTGCCATTGTTGATATTTTCATCAACTTTGACTTTAAATCTTTTTCGTTCTTTGCTTGTGATACAGCACGTGCAATCTTTTTATTACCTGCGTCTGACATCATTCCAAAGTCACCAATCTTTTCCATGACTGCATTGACTTTTTTTGCGTCTGCTTTAACGTATCCGAGTTTCTTAAGTTTCTCTTTAAACGTTCTGTATCTTGCGTCTATTCTGTCCATTAATCTCTGTCCATATCAATGATACCATCATAATGTCCTCTTTCAATACCACCCATGTAATCAAATATTGCTTGTTCAGCACTTCTTAGACTTTGATGTATCGCATGTGGATTACCAATTCTAGGAGTTCCACCTGTTTCAGCAGTGTATTGCATAGTATCTTGTATCTTTGCAATTTTTATAATTTCTTTATGCATGGTCTTTAAAGTTCTGAGTTCTTTCTTTCTGTCAAACTCTTTACCTTCAAACTTCGTGGGTTTGTAATTTGCAATTCTTGCTTCCACTATTGGTTCGGGTTTCTCTTCTAGTTGGACTTCCTCTCCCCTCATTTTCTTTTGGGTTATCATTTTAGTTTCAAGTCGACCAATCATTTGAATAATTGTATCTCTTGCTTTTAGAACTGTTTCGTATTCGTAATTGTATTGTTTATCAGATAATGTTTTATCACCTGTTTTTACAATCTTTTGATATCCTTTCAAGACTTTTTGCATGTCTTTAGACAATGCTTTCATCATCTTGACTTCTTTATCTTGAACCTCGTTGATAAGGATATTCTTTGAATCTTCTATAAGTTTTCTAGACATTAGGTTGCACCATACATATCCTTACCATTCGAATACTTCTCCATTCCTTTCTTCAGGTCGTCATAAACTTCATTTCTCATGTCCATAAGACCTTTAGGCATGTGACCATATTCGTTATGCATTTTATCGATTAGTTGTAATTTTTTAAATGAATTTTTGTCACCCATTGTTTTTGCAATATGTATGAGTGATTTAGTGTGTTCGTTTCTATCGGTAAGTTTTGCAACTTTATCGATATCACTTTGTTTGAATTCTTTTTTCTCTTCAAGGTTTTCAGATTCCCACATTTTTCTGTATGAATCCATAACAGTTTCTTTCTTAAGTGATTTACCTTTTTTATCATATCCAGGCTTACCTGCTTTCTCTTTTTTAGAGATTGCAATTGCAGCTTGTTGAGCTCTTGATACTGCTTCTGCTTTGATTGAACCACCCCTAGGTCTTTTCATTCTACCCCTTGGTAGTTTGTCGAATCCTCTGAATTTTTCTTGCACGTTATCACCTGCGTTTAGAGTTGCTTTTACTGGTGCATTATCAGGTGAATGTTCAGGATTATCTTTGAAATACCATTCTCTTGGCATTTGAACGATTTTACTTCCCTTGAATTTCATATCACCACCAGTCCAATCTGATAAGTATTTCTTGAGTAATTCATTCATATCCATACCAGCTTTGAGTCCGTTTTTCTTTGCATACTCATGTGCTTTTTTGATATAATCTTCACTACGTTTTTCACCATCGTATTGGTCACGTTCTCCACCTTTAGAGATAACTTCTAATACTCCTAGTCTATCAAAGAATGAATCGTCACCAAAAATGTCATAAATCATTTCTGTAAAGTTAAAAACTGTTTTAGCGTCTTTTGCAATATTCTTTTTATTTAAAATCTTTTGTAGTTTTACTAATTTTGGATATGAATCAGGAACAGCCCATGTTCCTTCTTGTAGGTTTACTTCCTCTTTCATAGGGATTTTAGCTGCAACTTTATAGAATTTTTCTATTTGTTCTAAACCTTTTCTGATACCACCACGAACCATTGAAAATGCTGGAGCAGATAAACCTGAACCTCTCATAGTTTTATCTACTTCTTTAAGCATTTTTTCTAATTTCTTTTGAAGTTTTTGAACGTTTTTAACGTCTTTATCATCATAAGGTGCTTCAGATAAAGTAGTCTTTACTTCTTCTGCAATATTGTCACCCATTTTCTGCATCATTCTTTGTGCAAGGTCAACAAGTGTATTGATATTGGATTTCTCCATTTTCTGTTTGTTTTTGTCGTTTACTTTATTGTAGATTTGATTAATCATTGAAGCAGTAAACATATCAATCATTATACCACCAACTTTTTTTGCACCTTTAGTGTCAACAATCTTTTGGATATCAGGCATAAGGTTTTTACCTTCTGATAATGAATTACCTTTTGGTTCGTAAGATGCATTTAGAACTTGGTCTATAAAGTCTTCTACTTCACCTTTATGACTAACCTCACCATTGTCTAATGCCCATGAGATTAATTCGTCTTCTACTTTAGTAGATAAATCTTTTTTACCTTTTTGAAAGTCATCAAGATGTCTTCTATGTTTCATTACAATTTTTTTCCAATCTCTATCTCTTGGATACATCTTGATTATGTCTTTGTAATTCTCGTCTAGTAATTCGAATGAATCTTTGAAGTTCTCTTCGTTTGCGAACTTAAGTGCATACTGAACTTCTTTTGCTTTTAGGATTTTGTTTCCGTAATAGTCTTTGATAGCTTTGATTGCTATATCCATTGCACCACCGAGGTCTAATGCAACCTCT
>Ga0163109_10000881_pt1 | contig 23659 bp, 22 predicted proteins | sample CRUFie1St13metaG_FD_108704 | JGI IMG/M metagenome (GOLD analysis project Ga0163109, IMG submission 108704) | Marine microbial communities from the Costa Rica Dome - CRUD Field 142mm St13 metaG | ecosystem: Environmental > Aquatic > Marine > Oceanic > Photic zone | place: Costa Rica: the Eastern... | reverse complement strand
GAACTCACCATCTACTGCAATAACATTGCCTAATTCTAAATCATCTGGTAAATCATTTTTGTGTAGTTTAATATCAATATTCATTTTAGTAATATATATATGAAAGCAAAAAATTGTCTAATTTTTGGTGGTAGCGGTCAAATTGGACGACATCTTATAAGAAAGTTAACAAAAAAAAACTACAAAGTTACTGTTGTTACCCGAAATATTCATCAAAAAGGGTTAATAATTAAAACTCAGGGTAATGCAGGTTATATTGATATTGTGGAGGCAAGTATATTTGATGAAGATAAGATAAGAAATTTATTTAGTAATGCAGATATTTGCATTAATCTCGTCGGTATACTATTTGAAAAAAAAAGGGGAAATACTTTTGAAAATATACACACCTTGTTTCCCTCAATTTTGTCAAAACTTTCAAAAGAATATAATTTAAAACATTTTATTCATTTATCAGCTCTTGGTATATCTGATGCAACAGACTCTAATTATGCCAAAAGTAAACTTGAAGGAGAAAAAAAAATTTTAAAAAATTTTCCTTTAGCAACAATACTAAGGCCATCAGTTGTTTATTCTGTAGATGACAATTTCACGACAAATTTTATGACATTATTAAGAAGATTGCCAATTTTTCCACTCTATTATTCTGGCAGAACAAAATTTATGCCGATACATTGTTCTGACCTAGTTGATGTTATTTATGAAATAATTTCAAAAAATATTTATTCTAAAATAATTGAGTGTGTTGGACCAGAAGAAATCACTTTTAGAGAAATTTTAGAAAAATTATTGAAATTAATTGATAAAAAAAGACTTTTAATACCTTTACCTCTGACTGTTGCAAAACTTTCAGCTAAATTTTTTCAAATTTTGCCAACTCCCTTAATTACAGAAGATCAATTGAGACTTTTGAAATATAATAATGTTATTTCAGGAAAATATAAAACTAACACAGATTTAGGAATTCCTCCTAAGTGTAGTTTTGATGAAGAAGTTAAAAAATATTGCTATATGTGGAGAGATGGAGGTCAGTTTTCAACCGAAAAATATATTTCTAATAAAGAAATATGATCAAATAAAACTTTCAAAAAATTTTAAGCTGATTTAATTTTTTTTTCAATAAATTCTGGAATTTCATCTTTTTCTACAGCCTCCTCTTTCTTACCTTTTGGCTGATATGCGTAAAGCAAATGGAGTTTACAGTAAGAGAAATCTTTTAATGAGGTTCTTCCACAAAAATAAAAAGAGCTTTCGTCTGGATGCCCAATTGGCCATTTACATGAATTTTCATCTAATTCTTCTAATTGCTTAGGTTTTTCTGGCTCGAAATCTTTTTCAATTATTAATGATTTAAATTTACTTCTTCTACCTCTTTTTGACTTAACATTTTTTTCTGAAATTGAGTTTTCCAAATTTTGATTAGAATTTACCGCTGATCTAGTTTTAATTTTTGCTGAAAGATTAAGCCTATGAGCTTTTCCAATAACAGCATTTCTGCTTATACCCCCGATGATTTCGGCAATTTGGCTAGCAGTGTTTCCTTTGCCCCAAAGTTCTTTTAATTTTTCAACTTTTTCTTCAGTCCAACTCATAATTATAACTATATAATGTATTTAATAGTTTTTAAAACACAATATACTGATATAAAGTTAGTATAAACAAGGTATATTTAAAAGTTATTAACAAATAAAAATTTAGAATTATTTTCAATCGCTACTTGTATCAATGTAACCTTGTTTGTACAAAGAATTTTTGTACAAAGAATTAATATAATATCTTTATGAGTTATTTAGCTAGTAATTATAACAGACGAAAAATTAGTTTTAAAAGAGGCAAAGGTTCTTTTTTATTTTCTGTAAAAGGAGAGAAGTATTTAGATTTTTTAAGTGGTATTGCCGTTAACACATTGGGGCATTCTCATCCAAGTTTGATTAAAGCGCTAAATACACAGGCTAAAAAAGTATGGCACATTTCAAACTCTTTTGAAATTCCTGAGGGTGAAATTTTAGCAAAAAAACTAGCAAAAAAAACGTTTGCAGATAAAGTAATTTTTGTTAACTCTGGAGCAGAAGCTAATGAAGCTGCAATAAAGATTGCTAGAAGATATTTTTACTCATTAGGTAAACCTAATAAAAATAGAATTTTGTGTATAAAAAATTCATTTCATGGAAGAACTTTAGCAAATATATTTGCAAGCGGTTCTAAGAAAATGACAGAAGGTTTTGGACCAAAAGTGAGTGGTTTTGATCATTTTAGGTTCTCAGATTTAAAATCTTTAAAAAATAAAATTACAAAAAAAACAGCTGCAATTTTCTTTGAAACTGCAATGGGGGAGTCAGGGATCAAGGTTCACTCAAGTAAATTTTTAAAAGAAGTAAGAAAAATATGTAATAAAAAAAAAATACTATTAATTCTTGACGAAGTGCAATGTGGAATTGGAAGATCTGGAAAATTTTTCGCTTATGAATATGCTAAAGTTAAGCCAGATATTGTTCCGATTGCTAAAGGTATAGGAGGAGGTTTTCCAATCGGGGCAGTTTTGATGACAAAAAAGGTGTCTAAATGCATGACTCCTGGCACCCATGGTAGTACCTATGGAGGAAATCCATTAGCGATGGTTATTGGCAATACTATTATGAACGAAGTTTTTAAAAAAGGTTTTTTAAATAATGTAAAAAAAAATTCTAAATATTTTTTAAAAGAATTGAATTTAATAAAAAAAAAATATCCGAAAGTTATCAAGGAAGTCAGAGGCATTGGTTTATTAATTGGAATACAGCTACATGTAGAACTAGGAACATTTATAAATGAGTTAACAAAAAATAAACTTTTAACAATTAGAGCTGCTGAAAATGTTGTAAGGATTTTGCCACCCTTAAATGTCAAAAAGAAAGAGATAGATTTAGCATTAAAAATTATAGATAAAGTATGTGCAGAGTATTAGATAAATGAAAAACTTTATTGACCTTAAAGAAATTACCTCCCAAAGTTTAAGGAATATATTAATAGATTCTAAGAAAAGAAAAAAATTAAGAACTAATCTCAATAAGTTAGATATTGACAGAAAAGCTCCTTTAAAAGGTAAATTATTAATTCAAATGTTTGAAAAATCAAGTTTAAGAACAAGATTAAGCTTTTATCTTGCAATTAAACAACTTGGTGGAAGTGCCCTAACATTAAGACCTGATGAATTGCACTTATCGAAAGGCGGTGAGAGTATTGAGGATACAGCAAAAATTTTATCTTCTTTTGGAGATGCATTTATGCTTAGGACTAATAATGACGATAAAATAAATGAGTTCAAAAAACATTTAAGTATACCGATTATTAACGGTCTAAGTCCATCATCTCATCCAACACAAATTTTATCGGATATTTTTACGATAGAAGAAATAAAGAAAAAACCAATATCTAAATTAAAAATAGCTTGGATCGGTGACTGTAATAATGTCTTAAATAGCTTAATAGCAGCTTCAGTTAAATTAAATTTTAATCTAACTATAGGGTGTCCAAGAAATTACGAGCCTAATTTATCAGTTATAAAATGGATTAAAAAATCAAAAAAAAAGATAAATATATTTAATGACCCAAATAAAGCAGCAATCGATGCAGATGTAATTATGACTGATAAAGTAATTTCAATTAATGATAAGGTTAATAAAAAAAAAAAATTAACTAAATTTAAAAATTTTATTATCACTAAAAAACTAATGAGTTTTGCAAAAAAAGATTGTATTTTCTTACATTGCTTGCCAAGAGGAAGTGAAGTTAACGAAGATGTATTTAGAAGCAAAAAATCAAAAGTATGGCAGCAAGCTCTTAACAGAGTTCATGTTCAAAAAAGTATATTGTTATATTGTTTTGGTAAGTTAAGGTAATGGCAATGGGTTATCTGAGTTTTGGTTTAAATATTTTATAACCGACGCTCTATCTGCTTCTTTTCTTAGACCCGCATATGCCATCTTAGTACCTTTAATCCATTTTGTTGGTTTAATTAAAAAACCATTTAGCTCTTCAAAACTCCATTCTTTATCATAAGCTGCTAAAGCTTTAGAATATTTGTAATCAGCTATTCCACCAACTTTTCTTCCCACAACATTATATAAAGCAGGACCAATATTATTTTTTCCTCCTTTATTAATTGAATGGCATGCAGCACATTTTTTAAAAATTTTTTCACCAGCTAAAGCATCTCCTGTTGCCATCAAAGCAGCTATGTCTATTTTCTCCTCACTAGTTTCTTCAGTTGAAAGTGCAGCTGTTGTTATTTCCTCTACTTCAACTACATAACCAGGTTTTTCAGGTTTTTTTACATGAAATATAACATTTGATAATTTGCTAATACCAATCACTAAAAGAGCTACCATTAGTACTGCTGCAACTATTTTATTAATTTCAAAAGAATCCATTTTATTAAAATTTATTTTGAACGTATAACATTATAAACAAAAAATTACTTAAATTTAAATGTACATTATTGCCTCTACTTATAATCTATTTCTTAATAAAAAAAAGAATGAAAACAATAGTTATAATTCCATCTAGACTTGCCGCAACGAGATTACCTGGAAAACCATTACTTAAAATTAATGGTTTGTCTATCATATCGCATGTTGTAAAAAAAGCAGTTGAAGCAAATTTGGGTGAGGTTTTTGTGGCAGCAGAAGACCAAGAGATTATTGATGATGTTATTAAAAACGGTGGGCAAGGAATACTTACAAGCAAAACTCATAAAACTGGTACTGATAGAATATATGAGGCAATTAAAAAATTGGGAAAAAAGGACGTCGAATTAGTTGTAAATCTTCAAGGTGATGAACCTCTCATTAATATTGATGATATTAAATATTTATACAACAACATGATTAAATATAAATCTTTGTTAGGAACTCTTGGTTCAAATATAGAGGATGTAAAATTACACAATGAAAATAATGTTGTTAAAGTTATTACTCAAGAAAAATTAGATGATAAGCAATTTCCTGAAGCAAAAAATTTTCTTAGAAAGTCAAATTATGAGGATAAAAACACTTATCATCATATAGGTATTTATTGTTATAGATTAGATACACTTGAAAAGTTTGTTTATTTAAAGCAATCAGAAATGGAAATTAAGCACAGACTGGAGCAATTAAGAGCTTTAGAAAATGATATTAAAATTAATGTTGCTTTAGCAAAAACTTCTCCAATAGGAGTTGATACAGAAGAGGATTTAATAGCTATAAAAAAAATTATGGAATATAAGCATTAATGAATAAAATTTATTTTCAAGGAACATATGGCGCCTACTCGCATCTAGCCGCCTTATCGATTAACCCTAAGGCTGATGTAATTCCTTGTAAAACTTTTGATGAATGTTTTTTAAAAGCATCTACAGATTCAAACTCTCAAATTATAATACCAGAATCGAATCGAATAACAGGGAATATTGGGATTGAATATTTGATTTTTAAATACAGACTAAATATTTATTCTGAGTATTTTCAAAAAATTGAACATAATTTATTAGGCTTACCGGGAGTAAAAATTTCTGAGATAAGAGATGTATATTCTCATGGTCAAGCTTTATCTCAATGTTCGAGATTTATAAAAACAAATAATCTTACAGAACATGTTAGAGCTGATACAGCTGGATCAGCAGAAATGATTTCGAAAACTAAGGATAAAACGAAAGCAGCCATCGCATCATCATTAAGCGCAAAGACATATAATTTAGAAATTATAAAAAAAAATATAGAAAATGAAAAAGGTAATTTAACCAGATTCTTAGTTATGGGTAAAAAAATTTCGCAACCAAAATTCGGTAAAAAAAAATATATTACATCTTTTTTATTTAAATTAAAAAGTAAACCTGCTGCTCTATATCAGTCTTTGGGTGGATTTGCTATCAATGGTGTAAATCTAACAAAACTTCAAAGTTACCCTGAAAAGAATACTTTCGACTCATTCTTTTTTCTTTGTGATTTAGATGGGCATATAGAAGATGTGAAAGTCCAAAAATCATTAGAGGAATTAGGATTACACTGTCAAGATTTTCACGTATTAGGTGTTTTTGAAGCTGACAAGCAAAGAGAAAAATAATTTTAATCTTTTCTTGTAGATTAGAAATTATTACTGCTATAATACTTTTGGAGGCTAGAGGTGGGTGCTGCTTGAACCCGACCAGATCTTAACAGAAGCAGTCGTAAAGACAGTTATTCAGGTTCTAGTCTCCTAAGGATAAAAAATGAACAAAAATTCAAAAGTCTTAGCTTTAAAATATAGACCACAAATTTTTAATGATTTAATTGGTCAGAGCGTTGTCTCGGAGACAATAATTAATTCAATAAAATTGAACAGAGTACCTAATGCATACCTTTTCACAGGAATAAGAGGAGTAGGAAAAACTACAACTGCGAGAATTGTTGCAAGATCATTAAATTGTTCTAGGGGAATTGAAAATTTATGCACAGAAAATTTTTGCGATAATTGTGAGGCAATTACAAATTCAAATCATATTGATGTGTTAGAGATAGATGCTGCCAGTAAAACTGGTGTAGATGATGTAAGAGATTTAATAGAATTTTCAAGATATGGCCCAACTTCTTCAAAGTACAAAATTTTTATCATAGACGAAGTACACATGTTAAGTAAACAAGCCTTTAATGCTCTACTAAAAACTTTGGAAGAGCCTCCTGAATATTTAAAATTTATATTTGCAACTACTGAAATCAAAAAAATACCAATTACTGTAGTTTCTAGATGCCAAAGATTTGATCTATCTAGAATAAAATCAACTGAATTATTTGATTTTATTAAAAAAATCAAAGATAAAGAAAAAGGTAAAGTTACTGACGAAGCTTTAAAGTTAATTGTAAAAATTTCCGAGGGCTCTGTAAGGGATGCACTCTCATTACTTGATAGAGGTTTGCTTTCCTTGAATAACGATGAAGAACTTGACTTAAAAAGCGCTCAAAAAATTTTTGGATATTTTGATAAATCCTTATTAATAGATATTTTTGAACTAATCTTACAAGGTAATGAAAAAGATGTAATTGATATTTATAGAAAAATTTATAATCAAGGGGTAGAACCAAAAGTTTTTATTAACGATTTTTTAGAATTAATTTTTTATTTCAAAAATATTGAATATTTAAATTTAGAAAGCACAAATTTTTCCTTAAATGATGAACAATTTTTAAGAATTAAAGAAATATCGAAAAATATAAATAATCAAGTATTTATATTGTTTTGGCAATTCACAATTAAAACTTTAGATGAAATTGAAATTGTTTCTGATCAAAACTTATCAATTGAAATGTTTTTGATTAGATTAATGCATCTTAATGTAGATAAATTAGAAAATAAAATTGAAAAAGGAAGTGAAAAGGAGATTGATACGATAAATGAAAAGCCCATAAGTATTGCAAAAGAGTCTATTGATCAAATTAAAAATATATCCCAAGAAAAAAAGGATAAGTTAGAGTTACAAACAGATGTAAAAGCTGAGAGTAGATTTTTTATAAAATCCTTTGAGAATCTCTTAGAGATCTGCACAAAAAAAAAGGAGATGAAATTAAAATTTGAACTTGAAAAGAATGTAAATCTTGTAAAGTTTGAAAAAAATAGAATTGAGATTTCCTTTAATGATAATCTTGACAAAAATTTTGTTAAAGATTTATCTTTAAAACTTTTTGAATGGACATCTGAAAGATGGATAATAACTTTTAGCAAGACTAAGGGTGATAATACAATTAAAGAAAAAAAATATTTTGAAAAAATTGAAAATTTAAGACAAGCTAAAAAAACTGAAACATATAAAAAAATTTTAGAAAAATTTCCAGATGCAAATTTAATTGATTTCGAAATTAAAAATAAAAAAAATGACTAGAAGGGGGTTATGACTGATTTTAATAAGATATTAGATAAAGCTAAAGAATTAGAGGCCAAAATGAAAGAGAGTCAAGAAAATATAAAAAAGATTAGAGCAGAGGGTATTTCTGGAAGCAACTCGGTAAAAGTAATTCTTGATGGAGAGGGAGAGATGCACAAAATAGAGATTTCTAATGAAATTTTAAAAGAAGATAAATCCATTGTTGAAGATTTAATTATTGCCGCCCATAATAACGCTAAGAGTCAACTTAAGGCCAAAACCTCTGAGGAGATATCTAAAGCAACAGGAGGATTTGGTATCCCAGGTTTTAAGTGGCCATTATAAATAATGCAAAATATTAATGAAATTGATGATCTAATTAAATTAATTTCTAAACTACCAGGTTTAGGTCCTAAATCTGCAAAAAGAATAGTTTTAAAATTAATTAATAATAGAGATGAACTTGTTAAACCATTAGCAAACTCCCTTATTCAAGTGTTTAAAAATGTAAAAAGATGTAATTCTTGTGGATCATTAAAGTCTAATTTAGATGGATGTTTCAACTGTGAAAATATTAAAGAAAAATTTAATAAAATTTGTGTAGTAGAGGATATTGCTGACCAATGGTCAATTGAAAATTCAAATATTTATAAAGGATATTTTCATATTCTAGGAGGTACAATTTCATCAGCAGGTCAAAAAAAAGATGAATTATTAATAAACTCTCTAGTAGAAAGGGTGAACAAAGATAATATAGAAGAAGTTATATTAGCAACTAGTGCAACTGTTGAAGGTCAAACAACAGCCTATTATATTCAAGATAGTCTTAAAAATTCTAAAACCAAAATAACAAAACTTGCGCAAGGTCTTCCTGTAGGCGGTGAAATTGAAAGTTTAGATGATGGAACTCTTTTTTCAGCTTTTAAAAATAGATCAGATTTAAATTCTACCTCTGATTAATTTTTTTTTTCAATCTATTCAAATGTAAAAGAGGTTCTGTATAGCCTGAGGGTTGCTCAATTCCTTTAAATATCAAATCACATGCTGTTTTAAATGCCTGTGATCTCTCATAATCTAAGCTCATTTTTATATAATTTTTGTCATCTTTATTTTGCTTATCAACAACCTTTGCCATCTCTTTCATAATTTCTATAACCTGAATTTTTGTGGTAATTCCATGGTGTATCCAGTTAGCTATATGCTGAGAGGAAATTCTTAATGTGGCTCTATCTTCCATCAAACCAATGTTGTTTATATCTGGTACTTTTGAACATCCAATCCCTTGATCTATCCATCTTACGACATAGCCTAAAAGAGTTTGTGCAGAATTAGAAATCTCTGAGTTAATTTCTTTAACCGACCAGTTAGGTCTATCAGCAATAGGTATTGTCAGAAGATCATCTAGTCTTGATGGTTCTCTTTTTTCAATTTCCTTTTGTTGATCAAAAATATTTAACTTGTGATAATGAAGCGCATGTAAAGATGCTGCTGTTGGTGACGGTACCCATGCACAATTAGCGCCTGCTTTTAAATGATTAATTTTATCTTCCATCATTTCCCTCATTTTATCAGGCATGGCCCACATTCCTTTACCAATTTGAGCCTTACCAGAAAAACCACACTTTAACCCTACATCAACGTTATTATTTTCATAAGCAGTTATCCATTTTGATGATTTCATGTCTCCTTTTTTAATCATTGGCCCAGCTTCCATTGATGTGTGCATTTCATCACCAGTTCTGTCCAAAAATCCAGTATTAATAAAAAAGACTCTGTTCTTAAGAGTTCGGATACACTCTTTTAAATTTGCTGAAGTTCTTCTCTCCTCATCCATAATTCCTATTTTACAAGTGTATTTCTCTAAACTTAATAACTTCTCTACCTTAGTAAAAATTAAATTTGTAAATTCAGTCTCCTCAGGACCATGCATTTTTGGTTTAACTATATAAATAGAGCCCTTTTTTGAATTTTTTTTTCTTTTTAAATCATGAAGTGCTGCAGCTGTAGTTATAAAAGCATCCATAATTCCCTCTGGTACTTCACTTCCATCTTTTAAGATAATTGAGGGATTTGTCATTAAGTGACCTACATTTCTTATTAAGAGTAAACTTCTACCGTGTAATTTTAAACCTTTACCATCTTTTGATATATAGCTCCTATCAGGATTCAGTTTTCTCTCTAAATTTTTCCCATTTTTCTCAAATTGGACTTTTAAATTACCTTTCATTAAACCTAACCAATTTCTATAACAAACTACTTTATCTTCAGCATCTACTGCAGCTACACTGTCCTCATTATCGCAAATTGTTGAAATAGCTGATTCAGCAATTACATCACTTATTCCTGCTATGTCATGAGCAGCACTAAACGCTCTGGGATTTATGATTATTTCAAAATGTAAATTATTATTTTTTATAATAACTGCACTTGGCTTATTGGCATCACCTCTATGACCAACAAACTTTTCAGGATCTTTAAGTTTATAATTATAATCATCTTTTAAAATAATTAGCTCTTTATTTACAATTTTTAAACCTGCTATATTCTTCCAGCTTGTACCTTCTATTGGAAAGTACTTATCAAAAAATTCTCTCACATATTTTATTACTTCTTGACCACGAAGTGGATCGTATCTTTCACTACCACCTTCGTCTGACTCAATAATATTAGTTCCATATAAACTGTCGTATAAACTTACCCACCTAGCATTAGCTGCATTTAAGGTATATCTAGCGTTCATAATGGGAACAACTAGTTGAGGTCCAGCGATACTTGCTATTTCATCATCAACATTTTGAGTTTCGATTTTAAAATCTAATCCTTCATCTTTTAAATATCCTATATTCTTTAAAAATTTCTTATAATCATCCATTTGAAATTTATTTCCCCTATTATCAATGTGCCAGTTATCTATTTTTTTTTGTAAGATTTCCCTTTTAGCTAATAGTTGTCTATTTATAGGGGCAAGTTCGTGTACTATTTCATCAAATCCTGACCAAAATTTTTTATGGTCTATTGTATTATCTATAAATAACTCATCATTTACGAAAGATAAAAGTTCTTGTGTTACCTTTAAATTACCAACTGATACATATTTAGATTTCATAACATATTTTGTAAAACTCTTGTAAAATGAAGTCAATTGATTAATAGAAGCATTAACATTTTATTGTCATTTTTTGTAAATATATATTAATTATTAATTATGAAAAATTATCTTACTTTTGAAGCAGAAATTAAAAACCTTGAGGATGAAATTGAGAAATTGAAAGATCCATATAATGAAGACGGTTTAGCCGAAGTTAATACAAAAAAGATAGTCGAAATACAAAATGAATTAGATGTAAAATTAAAAGAAATTTATTCTAATCTAGACCCTTGGCAAACAACCCAAGTTGCAAGACACGAAGATCGACCTAAATCAAAATTTTTTATTGATAATTTGTTTGAAGAATTTGTTTCTTTGTCAGGTGACAGACATTACGGTGAAGATAAATCAGTTATAACGGGATTAGCAAAATTTAATGGAAAGTCTGTGTTTGTGATCGGTCAAGAGAAAGGGGAAAATTTAGAAACACGTATCGAGAGAAATTTTGGCATGATGCGTCCCGAAGGATACAGAAAAACAATTCGATTAATGAATTTAGCAAATAAATTTAATTTACCCATTATAAGTTTTATTGATACACCTGGAGCGTATCCAGGAGTGGGAGCTGAAGAGAGAGGCCAAGCAGAAGCTATTGCAAAATCAATCGAGTGTTGCATGAAATTAGAGGTTCCAACTATTTCAATTATAATTGGTGAAGGAGGCTCAGGAGGTGCGATTGCTTTGGCTTCATCAAATAAAGTTATTATGCTCGAGAATGCTATTTACTCTGTTATTTCTCCAGAGGGATGTGCCACAATTTTATGGAGAGATCCAAAAAAAATGCTTGATGCAGCTAAAGCTATGAAATTATCATCTAAAGAACTGTTTGAATTAAATATTATAGACGAAATAATTAAAGAACCACTAGGAGGGGCCCATAGAGATAAAGATTTAATCTTAAAAAATGTAAAAGAATCAATATCAACGAATTTAAATAAATTTCAAATAATGACAAAAGAGGAAATACTAGAAGATAGAAAAAATAAGTTTTTAAAGATAGGACGTAATAGAGGGTTTATCTCTAATAAAGAAGATCTTGGCGACTTAACAATGAAAACTAATCCAGTGAAAAACTTTATTGATAGAATATTGGAAATAAAAAATATTAAAATTATTTCAATAACTTTAGCTTTAGTTTTAGCATTAATCTTTTTATTCTAAAATTATAATGAACCACAGCAGTGTTTATATTTTTTTCCTGAACCACAGAAACAGGGTTCATTTCTTCTCATTTTTTTACCTATATATTTGGGATCAATTTTAGTAGATTTTTCCTCTTTAATATTATCAGTAGGTTTTTCAATTATTTTTAGGTTTATTAATATTGTAATAAAATCAGTTTTTAATTTATCTAATAAATTTTCAAATAAGTCAAAAGCCTCTTTTTTGTATTCAATTAAAGGATCTCGTTGACCATAAGACCTCAGCCCCACGACTTGTCTTAATTGTTCTAAATATTGAATATGTGATTTCCAATTTATATCAATAGATTGAAGAAAAATTCTTTTTTCGATTTCTTTTGCCTGTGCATCTCCTATTATTTCTATTCTATCATTTCTTACATCAGTAAATTTCTTTTCAATTGCCTTTTTCAAATCCTTTTCATTAAGATTTGATAAATTTTCAACTTCATTAGCATCAAAACTTTTACCAACAATTTTTTTAAGTTGATTTTTAAATTCATTATTTTTTTCAACTGCCATTTTATCAATTTTTAATTTTATAATTTTATCAATAATTTCTTTAAGAAAATCATCTGAATAATCAAAAATTTTATCACTATTAATAATATTTTTTCTTTGTGAGAAAATAACTTGTCTTTGATCATTCAAAACGTTATCAAATTTTATTAATGTCTTTCTTATATCAAAATTTCTAGCCTCAACTTTTTGCTGTGCTCTTTCTAAAGCTTTATTGATCCATGGATGGTCTATACTTTCTCCGTCTTTTAAACCCAATTTTTGTAGAATATTATTCATTGAATCAGAACCAAAAATTCTCATAAGATCATCTTCAAGACTTACATAAAAAATTGAACTTCCTTCGTCACCTTGTCGACCTGCTCTTCCTCTAGCTTGATTATCAACTCTTCTTGACTCCATTCTCTCTGTACCAATAACAAATAGTCCACCTAATGATTTTATATTGCTCTTATTAATTTCAAGTTCTTCATTTGAAAGAGACCCTTTTTTGCCACCTAATTGAATATCTACTCCTCTTCCAGATATACTTGTAGTAATAATTACTGATTTTTCTTTACCTGCATTCGCAATTATTTCTGCCTCATTTTCATGATTCTTGGCATTTAGAACAACATGTTTAATATTCTCTTTTTTAAGCAGGTTAGAATAAATTTCAGATTTATTAATACTTGAGGTAAAAATTAATAATGGCTGATTTGTATTGTGAAGTTCTTTTATTTTTTTAACTATTGCATTATTTTTTTCTAATTCTGTTCTAAAAATTTGATCATTAAAGTCTTTTCTTATCATTTTTTTATTTGTTGGAATTACAACTACTGGTAAATTGTATATTTCAAAAAATTCTTGTGCTTCCGTGAGTGCAGTACCTGTGCAACCAGCTATTTTTTCGTATAATTTAAAATAATTTTGATAAGTAATTGATGCTAAAGTTTGATTTTCAGCCTGGACATCAATTTTTTCTTTAGCTTCTAAAGCTTGATGCAATCCATCACCAAACCTTCTACCCTCTAAAATTCTACCTGTAAGTTCATCTATAATTTTAAGTGAATTATTTTGAATAATATAATCTTTACCTTTTTCAAATAAATGATTTGCTCTTAAAGCTTGATTAACGTGATGTACAAGGCTCAAATTTTGTGCATCATAAAAATTATTATTTTTAAGAATCCCTGCATTTGAAAAAATTCTTTCTACATTGTTTATTCCCTCATTGGTAAGAAGGATATTTTTTTCCTTTTCATCAAGCTCGTAATCTTTATTGTTTAGTTGTTTTACTAACTTATCTACAGCCAAATATTGGCTTGTCTTATCTTCAGCCGCACCAGAAATAACAAGAGGGGTTCGAGCCTCATCAATTAAACATGAATCTATTTCATCAACTATTGCAAAAAAAGGCTCTCTTTGAACCATTTGATTATTATCGAATTTCATATTATCTCTAAGATAATCAAAACCTAGCTCACTATTAGTGGCATAAGTTATGTCGCAATTATAATTTTTTTTTCTTTCATGGTCATCTTGATCATTATTAATAAATCCTGAACTTAAGCCTAAAAATTTATAAATTTCACCCATCTCAATCGAGTCTCTTTTTGCCAAATAATCGTTGACAGTGACTATGTGCACTCCTTTTTCTAAGAGAGAATTAAGATAAGCCGCTAGAGCTATAGTAAGAGTTTTTCCCTCACCAGTCTTCATCTCGGCAATTTTTGATTGATGAAGTATTATACCTCCAATAATTTGAACATCAAAATGTCTTTCATTTCTTACTCTCCTTGATGCTTCTCTGACAAGGGCAAAAGCCTCAGGTAGTACTTCATCTAAACTTTGCCCTGACTTAACTCTCTTTTTAAATTCATTTGTTTTTTGAGGAAAATCAATATCCTTCAAACCTTTCATCGAATCTTCTAAGATATTAATTTTCTCAACAATTTTTATTACTTTATCCAGCACCCTCTGATTACTGGATTTAATGAATTTTGATAAAAAGTTAATAGGATTTAACATTTTTTTTGATTTATAATTTACTTATATCTTTTAATATAATTATTAAAAATTAATTTTAAATACTATGGGCATAAATTTAAACAATTTTCTAACTTCAAAATCAAAAAACAAGAGAATGTTGGAATTTCAAGATCTTGATCATATTGATGGATTATCGATATCTACTTTGAGTGCAAATTTATATAATGAGAACAGAGATGATCTTGTTATGTTTTATTTTAGAGATGGGGCAAATTATGCATCGGTTTATACTCAATCTAAAATTATTTCAGAAAATATTAAATGGAATTTAAAGCAGAAGTCAAAAAAAGTATTTTCATTAATAGTTAATACCAGAAATGCAAATTGTTTTACTGGCAGAAAGGGTTATAAAAGTCTTGAAAAAATTGCAGAACTTACTTCACAAAAACTTTCTGAGAAACAAAAAGAAGATGAAGATAATCCAAAAAAAATCAAAGCTAAGGAAATTATTTTTGGATGTACAGGAACTATAGGAGAAGTATTCCCTGAGGATAAAATTAGAAATAAAATTCCAGAGCTAGTTAACAAAATAAAATATACTCAAAATAAGTACATTTGGATGAAAGCAGCATTAGGAATAATGACAACTGATTTAGAGCCAAAAATTGCTATGGAAGAATGTGAAATTGGCAATAGTAAAATTAAAATTTACGGTATTGCCAAAGGGGCTGGTATGATTCAACCAAATATGGCGACGACACTCGGCTATATTTTTACTGACGCAGATATATCTAATAATATCCTGAAAAAACTTTTAAAAAAAAATATTGAAACAACTTTTAACGCAATCACATGTGATAGTGATACAAGCACAAATGACATGGTAAGCATTTTTTCAACTGGTAAAATCAAACATACAAAAATTAATAGTTTAAATGATGAGAAAATAAAAAAATTTGATGAGGCTCTTGAAAAAGTTTTGTTAAATTTAGCAAAAAGAGTCGTTGCTGATGGAGAGGGGTCCTCTAAATTTATATCTATTAATGTTAAAAATTGCAAAACAGAAAAAAATGCAAAAAAAATCGGGTTTTCGATTGCTAACTCACCTTTAGTCAAAACTGCTATTGCTGGTGAGGATCCTAATTGGGGCAGGATAATAATGGCAATTGGTAAGGCAGGAGTTCAATTTAACCAAGAGAAACTCTCAATTAAGTTTGGTGAATTAAGTATAATTCAAAATGGCAGGCTAAGTGTAAATTATGATGAGAGTCAGGTAGCTGATTATATGAAAAATAATAATATAAAAATTGAAATAGATTTATCACATGGATCAAAAAATTTTTCTGTTTACACTATGGATTTAACAAAAAAATACATTGAAATTAATGCAGATTATAGAAGTTAATGAATATTGAAATTTTATTAAATATAATTAATTAAGAATTATGATCAAATACAAACTAATATGCAAAAACTGTAATATAACATTTAATAGTTGGTTTGCTTCATCAACTGAATATGAAAAACTTAAAAAAAAGAAATATTTAACATGTCATACTTGTAACTCTAGTCATGTAGAGAAAACTCTAATGGCACCCAGTGTATCTAGTAAATCAAAAATTGAGAAAGCTGAAAAAAACTCATTAAATATTAAAGAAATAAATAAAAAAATCAAAGAATATCAAAAATTCATTAGAAAAAATTTCGAGTATGTTGGAAAAAATTTTGCCTATGAAGCTAGGTCTTTACATTACGACACTAAAAAAAGTAAAAAAGGTATTTATGGAATGGCTTCTAACGAGGAGATTAAAGAGTTAAAAGAAGAGGGTATAGATGCTGATGTAATACCTTGGATAGATGATAAAAAAAATTAATGTTTAATAAATTTTCCTATGTAATTTACAGACTTATCTGAACTTATAGACCATTTTTCTCTTAATAAATTAAATTTCATTCCATCTAAACTGTCTAACTTTAGATTATATTTTTTTAAAATATTAACCAAGTCATCAGGTTTTACAAATTTTTCCCATTCATGAGTACCGATAGGCAGCCAACGTAAAATATACTCAGCTCCTACAATAGCAAAAATATAAGATTTTAAGGTTTTATTTAGTGTTGCTACGAACATTATTCCATTTTTTTTTAAAAGCTTCGAACATGACTTTAAAAAAAAATCAACATCATTTACGTGTTCGATTATTTCCATATTTAATATTACATCAAATTTCATCTTACTGTCCAGGTTCTCAGGTGATGTACACTTGTACTTTATATTAAGACTGTTTTTTTCTGCATGAAGTTTAGCAACTTTAATATTTTTATCTGATGCATCTATACCAACTACTTCAGCTCCTAATTTACACATTGGTTCTGAAAGCAAGCCACCACCACAACCGATATCTAATATTTTTACATTTTCCAATGGCATTTGTTTATTTTCAAGATTAAAGGACTTGATGATATTTTCCTTAATATATGAAATTCTAATAGGGTTAAATTTATGTAATGGTTTGAATTTACCTTCAGGATTCCACCATTCTTCAGCAATTCTAGAAAATTTTTCTATTTCTTTTTTATTAATTGTGTTAATTTTCATAAGAAAGTTGACTTTATATTCAACATGTATTTTATCAATAGATTTTAATTATTTGAGAATTTTTTATCATGAAAATTGTTGTATTAAAATTTGGCGGAACATCAGTAGGATCAATTGAAAAGATTAAAAAAGTTGCTGAGATTATCAGTAACTATAAGAAAAAATATAAAGTGATAGTTGTTTCATCTGCCATGAGTGGTGCGACAAATGATTTGATTAATAAAGCACAAAATATTAGTCAAAATTTTTCGGCAGAGGAATATGACGTTTTAGTTTCATCAGGAGAACAGGTTGCATGCTCTTTAATTGCAGGAAGATTATTGCATAAGGGATTTAAATCCAGATCATGGCTGGCATGGCAAATACCAATTTTAACTATTGGTCCTCATAGAAATGCCAGGATAAATCAAATTAATAAAAATAAAATCCTTAAATATTTAAGAGAAGATGGTATTCCAGTAATTACTGGGTTTCAGGGTATTAATTACAATGATAGAGTTACAACAATTGGTAGAGGTGGATCAGATGCTAGCGCAATAATGCTAGCAAAATTTTTTAAAGCAGAAAGATGTGTAATTTATACAGACGTTGAAGGGGTCTATACAACAGATCCTAATAAATTATATAAAGCAAAAAAAATAAAAGTAATTTCTTATGAGGAGATGTTGGAAATGGCATCTTTAGGAGCTAAAGTGATGCAGCCTGTATCTATTCAAGACGCAAGATTAAACAGGATAAATGTAGAAGTAAAATCATCTTTTAAAAATAAATCTGGAACTTTAATAACAAAAAGATCTAATATTATTAGTAATAAGACAATTACAGGAATCTCATCAACCCATAACGATTCTAAAGTTACTTTAATAGGAGTAAAAGATAAGCCAGGTGTTGCCGCTGCAATATTTAAACCACTATCAATAAATTCTATAAATGTAGATATGGTTGTGCAAAATATTTCAGCTAATGGCAAAGAAACTGATCTAACTTTCACAATTAAAACTGAAGATTTAAAAAAAACAAAAAAAATTATTAAAGAAAATAAAAAGATAAATTTTAGAAAATTATTTTTTGAAAAAGGTGTTTCTAAGATTTCAATTATTGGTGTAGGAATGATTACAACTCCAGGAGTAACTTTCAGAATGTTTCAAGCATTAGCAGATAAAAAAATAAATATTCAAGTAATTTCGACATCGGAAATAAAAATATCTGTTTTGGTAGATAAAAAAAATACAAAAAAAGCTTTAACAGTTTTACATAAGGAGTTTAAATTAGATAAGTAAATAAAATGAGTGTTAGAAAATTTAGAAACATAAAAAGAAGAAAAACAAAGGAGATAACTGTTGGGACTGTCAAAGTAGGAGGTAATAATCCAATATCTGTTCAGTCAATGACAAATACGATTACAAGTGATGTAAAAGGTACAATCAAACAAATTAACGATATTCAAAACGAAGGAGCTGATTTAGTTAGAGTATCGTGTCCAGATGAATTGTCGACTAAAGCTTTAAAAGAAATTACAAAACATGTAAGTATTCCCATTATAGCTGATATACATTTCCATTATCAAAGAGCTATAGAGGCTGCGGAGAATGGAGCAAGTTGTCTAAGAATCAATCCAGGAAATATTGGAGATAAAAAAAGGATTAAAGAAGTAATCAAAGCGGCTAAAAGTAATAATTGTTCGATAAGAGTTGGAGTAAATGCAGGATCTTTAGAAAGAGATATTTTAGAAAAATATAAAGAGCCTTGCCCTGAAGCTTTGGTGGAAAGTTCGTTGAGAAATATAAAAATTTTGGAGGACGAGGACTTCTTTAATTTAAAAGTTAGTGTTAAATCTTCTGATGTATTTCTATCTATGGAAGCCTATAGACAACTTTCAAAATCCACAAATTACCCTCTTCATCTTGGTATAACAGAAGCGGGTAGTTTTATCACAGGAAGTATTAAATCTTCTATCGGCATCGGATCCCTCTTATTAGACGGCATTGGAGACACAATAAGAATTTCATTATCAGATGATCCTGTGAAAGAGATAAAAGTAGGAAATGAAATACTAAAATCGCTAAATCTAAGAAAAAGGGGAGTACAAATTGTATCTTGTCCGTCATGTGCTAGACAAGGATTTCAAGTAATAGACACTGTAAAAGTTTTAGAAGAAAGACTATCCCACATAAAAGCCCCAATAACACTTTCTATAATAGGCTGTGTTGTCAACGGACCTGGTGAAGCTGCAATGACCGATGTAGGAATTACTGGCGGCAAAAAAGGAAGTAATATGCTTTATTTATCCGGCATTCAAAAAGAGAAAGTTTTGACAAACGACATGATATCAAGAGTTGTAGAAGAAGTTGAAAAAAAAGCGCTAGAAATCGAAAATAGTTAAATGATCCCCAATAAAACAATTGAAGAATTAATTAATAAACATTCCGAATTAGAGAAAGATTTATCTTCTGGAAAAATTGACAAGAAGTCTTTTGCAGAAAAGTCAAAAGAATATTCTGATTTAAATGAAATAATCGATTCTGCAAAAAAATATATTTCCTATGAAAATGATAAGATTGATTTAGAAAAAATTTTGGAAGAGCAATCGGGCGATATAGAATTAATTAAAATGGCAGAAATTGAACTAAACGAATTAAAATATAATCACGAAAAAAATGAAAAAAAATTAAAACTCTTTCTTTTACCTAAAGACGAAGCAGATAAAAAAAATGCAATAATTGAAATAAGAGCAGGAACAGGTGGTCTTGAAGCGAGCCTTTTTGCATCAGATCTTTTTAAAATGTATGAAAAAGTCAGTCATAAAAAAAAATGGGCGTTAGAACTTATCTCGATCTCAAGAAGTGAAGCTGGTGGTTTAAAAGAGGTAATAGCTTCTATTAAAGGAACTAATATTTATTCTACTTTAAAGTACGAAAGTGGTGTTCATAGAGTTCAAAGGGTGCCAGATACGGAGACGCAAGGAAGAGTTCATACTTCTGCGGCTACAGTTGCCGTATTGCCTGAAGTAGAGGAAGTTGATTTAAAGATAAATGAGTCTGATTTAAGAATAGATGTATTTCGTTCAGGCGGACCAGGAGGTCAGTCAGTTAATACCACAGATAGCGCAGTAAGAATAACCCATATTCCATCAGGTTTATCTGTCTCACAACAAGATGAAAAATCCCAACATAAAAATAAAGCCAAAGGAATGAAAATTTTAAGAGCAAGACTTTATGAATTAGAGAGGTCTAGAATTGATAAAGAGAGATCACAGGATAGGAAAAGTAAAATTGGTTCAGGAGACAGGTCTGAGAGGATAAGGACTTATAATTTTCCTCAAGGAAGGGTAACAGACCATAGAATAAATCTTACACTACATAAACTTGATGAATTTTTAGAAGGGGAGGCATTTGATGAAATTATCGAGACACTTACCTTGCAAGCACAAGAAGAAAGTTTAAGTAAAATTTAATTATGAATATTCAAACAGCTTTAATAAAAGCTACAAATATATTGGAGAATAATAAAATTTTCTCTGCTAGATTAGATGCAGAGATTTTACTTTCAGATGTAATTAAAAAGGATAGAAAGTTTATTATTTTAAATATGGAAAAGATTCTATCTGCAAATAAAATTCTTAATTTTAACAATTTAATTACAAGACGTTCCAAAGGAGAACCAGTTGCTTATCTTATAAATAAAAAAAATTTTTGGAAGAATGAATTTATTGTTAGTAAAGACACACTTATACCAAGACCTGATACTGAAATTGTTGTTAGTGAGGCTCTAAAATTTTTAAAAAAAAAAAAAGCAATGATTCTAGATATTGGAGTCGGATCTGGATGTATATTACTCTCAATATTAAATGAAAAGAAAAATTTATACGGAATTGGAATAGATATAAGCAAAAAATGTTTAGATATATGTGAAATTAATGCTAAAAGACTTAGGCTAAATAATAGGGTTAAATTTTTTAAAACAGATATTGACAATTTCAATTATGGCAAATATGATTTAATTGTTTCAAATCCTCCATATATTAAAAAAAATATTTTAAAATATTTGGAAAAAAGCATAATTAATTTTGAACCAAGAGTAGCTTTAGATGGTGGATATAATGGAACAACGGTTATAAAAAAAGTTATAGATAAGACTTCTAAACTGATAAAAAAAAATGGTATATTTATTTTAGAGATAGCTTTTGATCAAAAATATGAAGTAAAAAAACTACTCAGCGATAAAGGATTTTATATAAATAGAACTTTAAAGGACTATGGTAACAACTTCAGGTGCTTAATAAGCACAAAATTGTAAATCTAGAAAATGGTAACGTTTAGAAATAATAATAATAGAAGAAATAATTTTAGAAGAAACGACAGAGGTTTCAAAAGTAATTCTGAAAGGCAAAAATTTGGGTCAAATTTTTCAAATAACGAAAACTTTCAACGTAAAATTCCCGGACGCAATAACCACAACGCATCAAAACTTATAGACAAGTACAATAATCTTGCAAGAGAAGCTCTTTCTGTTGGGGACAAAATATTATCCGAAAGCTATTTTCAATATGCAGATCATTTTACAAGAATTTTGAGCGAGCAAGAAAATATGAAAAAAAATAAATTTTTTGAAAACGGATCTTCTAAAAATGATACATCCTTAGAAAATTCTAAAGAAACAAAAGCTTCTTCTAGTACTAATGTTGAGTTAAATGATGATCAAAAATCTCAAAATGATACTAATTAAATTTAATTAAGCCCTAATATCTTTTCTGATTTTAATACTTCTAATTTTATCTTTTTAGTTTCAAATATTTTTCTCTCATCACCTTTTAAAATTTTACCTGATGGAAGTTTCAACTTTTGTGAATTAATTTTTTTTCCATTAACAATTACCTCATAGTGCAAATGAGGTCCTGTTGATTTACCAGTAGAACCTACATAGCCAATTATCTGTCCTTGTTTAACTCTAACACCTTTTTTGATACCTCTACCAAATTTAGACATGTGAGCATAAACAGTTTCATATGTTGAGTTATGTTTAATCTTTACACAATTTCCTCCACCACCACACCAGCCAGCTTTTTTAATAACTCCATTTCCTGAAGCCATAATTGGCGTCCCTGTTGGCGCCGCAAAATCTGTACCTCTATGCATTTTGTTAAAACCATCAATTGGATGTTTTCTCATACCAAAAGGGGAAGATAATCTTGCTCCATTTATTGGAGTCTTCATTAAAGCTTTTTGAATACTTTTTCCACTTTTATTGTAATGACCTTCACTTCCTTTTTTATCAAAATAATATAAAGAATTATTTTCACCACTTAATTTTAAATTTGCATACAAAATATTCCCGGTTTCAACAAACTTATTATTTTGGTCTTCAAAAACTTCAAACATTATTTGGAAACTGTCATTTTTTCTTATATCTCTTTGGAAATCAACTTCAAAGCCATAAATTCTTGCAAATTCAATAATTGTATTGGCTGGTATGTCAATATTAGTGGCTGCTTTGTATAAGCTATTTTTGATAAGATTTTCTTTGTACAAAATTTTCTTGTTTAATTTTGTAAAAATTATTTTTGGTTCAAATTTTTCAGTTACTAAATTTTTTTTAAGAAATATTTTTTCAGTGTTAGATATATTAAAGATAAATTCAGTAATACTGTTTGTTGATTGGTCCACAGTAAACCTTATATTTTGATTTACGTTTAATTTATTGATTTTTATTTTTTTTGATAATTCTCGTTTTATTTCAATAATTTCCGTTTCCTTAATAAAGTAGTCATTTAATATTTTGTTTAATGTTTCACCACTGGTAACTTTATGATTAATCTTTTTATATTTTGGTTCAAGATTGTTAAAAAAATTTCTTAAAGTTTTTTTTAAATAAATATTGTTAATAAGATCCTTATAATTTTCTTCAGTAATTCTTTTACTATAATTGAAATACGTGGTTGAAATAACTGTGATGAATATTAATATTGCCAAAGCCAATATTTCAGCATTTTTTCTGACAATTTTTTTTAAATTTTTTTGCATTTAAATTTTTGGATCACAGATTAATAGTTTAGCAATCCATAAAAATCAAAAAAAACCCTTTAAAATCATTGATTTTAACGACTTTTTTTTGCTCTTAAACGCTTGATTTCCTTTAGATTTAGCCTATAAGCATCAAACTTTCTCAATAAATTAGAGCGTATTTGTTCAATTTAGGTGAGAATCATTGAGTTTTTTCAACTCAATTAGCTATTTTAAAAGTAAATATTTAAGAAGAGAAGTGTGGACGGTTAAGGTTACCGAAATTTGTCGTACACACTTCAACATTATATAAATTTTATTCTTAGAATTTATATAGAAGCTAGTGTGCGCCGTTTTTAAACTTGAGAGTTTGATCATGGCTCAGAACGT
>Ga0163109_10000880_pt1 | contig 23661 bp, 13 predicted proteins | sample CRUFie1St13metaG_FD_108704 | JGI IMG/M metagenome (GOLD analysis project Ga0163109, IMG submission 108704) | Marine microbial communities from the Costa Rica Dome - CRUD Field 142mm St13 metaG | ecosystem: Environmental > Aquatic > Marine > Oceanic > Photic zone | place: Costa Rica: the Eastern... | reverse complement strand
ACAAGCAGCTCTATCTGTATGTGGAAGCATGGAAGATCCAGCAAAGTAAAATCTATCAAAACAATAAGTTTCAAATAGTGGTTCTTCTAATAACTCTTCTAAAAAATGTTTAATCTCAAAAAGGACTGGTCTTAGTTTAGGGTAGTTGTATCTACAAAAAGTATTTCCCCTTATAACTAAATTCTGATCTTCCTGAGTGGACTCTACATAAGTTCCTGTCTTATGATATCTAAGAGTTTTTGATTCTCTTGATGGAGGATCTTCCACATACTTAGAAACATCAATTAAATTTTTTACTCTAATAAAATCCCACTGTTCTATTGCCATGCTGGTCCCTCAACCCAACCGACTAAAGACTTCCTACATCCAGAAGTAATTTTTCTAACTCTATGTTTAACTCTACTATCAAATACAACTATAGTACCTCTAACTTTGGGTGCTATAAATCTATGATCGTTGTCAGTTAAAAATTCTAGTTGTCCACCAGTGTAGTCTTCTGGACTTGAAAGTTGTACGCTAAAAGATAATTTTCTTGGATTGGGTGTACCATATGCATTATCAGTATGCCACCTATAGTGTTGACCCTCTCCGTAAGAAGTATATTGAATGAATCTTTTTCCGAAAGAATTAATTTTATACTTAAAATTTTCTTCGTTTGCTTTCAATACGTAATGATAACAAAAACCAGCAATCCAATGATTACTGTTCACCCATGAAGAGTGACTGTTTCTAATTACTAGATCTGTTTTTAATTCACCATTAAGTGTAGAAGGTTCTAGATCATCTTCAAAAGTATCATCTTCTAAAAAGATATCAATTACTTCTTTAGGTAACTGAGTCTTATACCAGACCGCTTCATATGCCATTACTCAGCAGAAGCAGTTTCTTCTTCTTCTTTTTCTTCTGGTGGATTCAACAGATCTAAAGTTTCTAGACCACCTTGTAGTTTAATTTTATATTCTTTTGCTTTAGCAAGGTTAGCTTCCAACTCAGCAATCTGCTTTTCTGTGTTAGCAAGTTGCTCGTCAAAATTTTTCTTGAGTTGTTCAGTGTCCATGGTAATCAAAAATGATAGTGTGTATTATTATTTATTAACGATAGTCATGTTCCATGAAATGGAAATACGATCTTCTTCTGTTTCATTTGGCATTACTCTATGAAGCATGTAAGATGGGAAAACCATTACACAACCTTCGTCTGGTTCTACCCACATAGAATTGCTAACGTTGTAGGGATCTTTGTGTTCACTATTACTAGAGTTGATAAGTTTGAACGCTACGAAATGAGAAGGGTTTTCAAACTCAATCATTCCAGATTCCTTTGAAGTCTTCACCCAAAAAACAGCAGAGAGATCTGCCCCTGGATGAGTGTGACGATCATTACAAGATCCTGGCGGATTTATATTCAACCAAAGATTTCCAATACTACATGTCAACCCATCTTTTAAGTAATCATCTAAACATGTACCAACTACAGGAAACAACTTTTCCTGGAATTTTATGGGAAGATTGTTTATTGTATCCGACTGCCATCCACCGTTGTTTGATTTAGATACACCAGTAGGATTAATTTCTTTTTGTTCGTAAACGTAGTTAATTAAATCGTTCCTGAAAGAATAATCAGGAAGATTAAACTTCATCAACAAATGTGGGAAAGCTGGGATGATATCAATATTGATCATCTAATGAATCCATTGAATGTCATTCTATTCGTTCTCCATTTCTCTTGTTCAAAGTATAAACTATGCCATAGGTTTCCTTCGTACACAATGAGAGAATTAAATTCTTGTGGTTCTACGTGATAACGTTCCCACTCTTTATATTTAACTTTAGACGGATCAAAATTAACTAGAGCTTGGGTGGCATTCTGTAGTCTTGCTGCTCGGTAGTTTTTATCATATGAGATATACTCTTCATTAGTCTCTACACTTCTATAGAAAGCCGTGCCATTGTTATCACCATCATATTCATCTTCTTGATTTAAAGAAAGCACAGAAGCATATCTCATATCATCTGTGTGTGGATATAAACTTGAGAATCTACACTTCTCTTTTATATCATAAATTTGAAAAGTAAATCTACAATGATCAGGTGCTTTCATTACTTCATTGCTTCCTTCAAAGTAATGCTTACAAATATAAAAGTATGGTTGATATAAAATTTTTCTAAAAATACCAATGTTGTGAATAAACCCAGGTAAGTTAGTGTACTCTCCATTGAGTGTAGAAGCATACTCAGTTGATTGAGCAAACAGTTTAACATCTAATGGATTTCTGAAAAAATTTCTTACAATGATAATCCTATTTTTATGATGTCCGATATGTTTTTTCTGGACATCCCAAGCAGTAGATGGGTTAACTGCAAATAATTCTTCATTAACTACTTTCATTTTGTACACTCCGAAATTGTGACTTCATATGGTCCTGTGTTTACTCTGTTCGGAACTATGTTCATAGAAAGAGTTACTCTATTTGCTGTGGTATTTTTACTTTCATATCCATGATCTAATCCTGCTGGCCAGATTAATATTTGACCTTCTCTCTGTTGGGGAGTATTTGATAGCGTAGAAAATGGAGATGGGTTATCAACCCATGGACTCAACTTAGGCATGGGTGTGTTGGGATAAAATGGATTAGCGAATGACAAATGTGAATGTAATTCTGGATTAAAATTAACAAAGTAATTTGCTGCTACCATAGCACACCCGTGATGATGAAACCCTAGAAAACAATCATCGGAACCAATGTTCAACCAACTATTAGTAATTAAAAGATTTTCGTATCTAGTATATCCAAATACTTCTTTGATGTAATCATCACATCTTCTTATAATAAAATCTCTCAGTTCTTTTACTTCTGGATGATCAACATCTCTAAAGAAACTTTGATGTTCTAGATTATATAGATGATCGATATTAACGTCATCTACATATAACTTGTCAGTATTTTCTATGATGTGATTAGTAACTACCTCTTTAAATTCTTGGTGTCTTGGGTAATCATATACACCAATCGGTAAAACAAATAAAGGTTTAAGACTCATTTTTTTCTAAGACCATAATGAATAATCCATTCCACCAATGTGATTGGTTCTCAATAATTTTACTCAAGATTTTTCTTTCAAAATAGATTGTAAAGTTATTGTCTTTGACGAATTGAACAGCAGATTCAATAACGCCATCGAAGTTAGCATCATCAACAACAAGAATAAACTTGTCTGCTAAGAAAGGAACGAGGTGATTTAAATTATTTAGTTGCTCCACATAATCATGGTTGGCATCATAGAAAACCACATTAGGTTTGTACCCTTCAAAATCATCCTCATTCAATTGTTGAACACTTGATCCAATAAAGGTGGTGTTACCATTTTCGTGACGTTCAAAGTTTTGTTGGAACACCTCAAGTGGATTACCAATTTCAGTCCAGTTGACATGCTGCATCATTGGTTTGATATCCAATTCTGAGAAATCGTCAACACCAAAACACTTGTTCTTGTGACCCATCATAGCGGCAAAGAATGTGCCACCCATGTAAGTACCCAACTCAAGGTAAACTGAATCATCATATGAGCACAGATTGTTTAGGAAGTGCTGAACCCTAGCAGAAGTTAAACCACGTGGAGCATAATTTTCTATTTTAAAATTAGATCTATAACATAGAGCATCATCAATAGCATCTAAAGTTCTTTGTGTATAATCCTCAACCTCATATACATCACCTTGCTTCTTGAGATGTGCATCCACTACATTTTCACAGTAGTTACAATCCCAACAATCAAAATTACATGTCTTGATTTTCTTTCTCCAAAGATTGATAGGAGCATCTTTGACTGCCAAGTCTTCCATGTACTCATCAAACTCTGGGAATAGAAGTTCATCCTCCCTGCTCCAACGTTCGATAATATCCATAGACTCTTTCAACCTCAGGGCATTTTCTCTACCATGTAGTTTGAAAACATCAATACCTAAATCTAAAAACTCATTCCAATCTTCACGCCATGGCGGGAGATTTGCTGCTTTTAAAGAAGCGGATGGATCTTCAATATCCCATTTCTGACAAGAATTGGTGCTGATAGGATCCATGAAGAATTGGGGAGACTTCCCTTCTCTTGTATTATTGAAGTGATAATGCTCATCCATAATAGAACATCCACCCCAACAACCTTCATTAGCAAGGAGAGATAACTCTACTGGTTTACCAATAGCAGCACAATGTTCTCTTGCTTTTATTACTTTCTTGAGACCATCACGGTCTCTCATCATATCTCTATCAAGGTTAATGTAATGGAATCCTGCTTTAGCAAGAGATACAATATCATTTGGTTTGGTTACATTTCTAAGAATAGTATTCTTGATTTGTAGATCTGGAAAAGCTGCTTGAATTTGACCAGAAGATACCCAGGTAGTGTGTGGAATTGTAGCAATCTTAATTCCCATCTCGTATAGTGGACGGAAATTATAGATAAACAAATCTAGGTTATCTTGATCTGGTCTAACATATATGTTATTAAAAGTAGCAGACAAAGGAATCTCTGTCTCTCTTGAAATAACCTGAGCATTAAAAACTAGTTGTCTCGTGTCGCCATCAAATACATCACCCATAGCATCCTGAGTGAAAGGCGGCATTCTACAAGTAAAATATAAATCCCTAATGTAATTCCTATGAGCACACAACCAAGGAATTAGATACGAGTCAACAAATACTTTCTCAAGCTTCGGATTTATCGGAAGACTGAAGACGGAATTTTTCTTTTGGAGCATTTGTTTCATCGTTAATCACCTCGGGCAATGATGGAGTTTGTGGTCTATCAAATGATTTTAATTGGGGAACTTTAAACTCATCCGATTCCAAAAGATTTCTAACTTCTGGAAGTAACTGCTGTGTTAATTTATCTACACCAGCAGTCAACATTGTAGCATGTTCTACAGCACCTTGTATAGCTAGTAACTGATCTTCGGGTGGCATTTGTAATATAGAATCCAAGTTGCCACTACCAATCCTGCCTAGCGTATGCATGTCAACAGCAGACTGTTTTGCCATACGAGTAATCCAATACTTACGATCTTCTTCCTCACTGACTTCAAGGTAATCTAGAAGAGGGATGTCTGGATCTTTAAGATCTCTAACGATGTCACAAAAATCTTGAATCTCTTGCTCGAAAGATTCTTCCTTTCTTTCAAAAATAGTTAAGTCGTAGAAAGCTTTCTCTAATTCAATTTCGAGATTCTCTATTTCTAGTGGATCTTTTTCCCACTCAATAGATCTTTCTAACTTTTTAATTTTATTCTTACAGAGTTTAATTCTATACTGTAACTCTGTGAAACCATGATTTCTAGTTTCCAACTCCATCAAAGCCTGCTTCATTTTCATAAATGGAGTCAACTGAGAACCGACTACGAAAGCGGTATTCTGATACTTAGTTTGTCCACCTTGTAAATTGAGAGACGCTTCAATAATACTACTGTTATCTAAATCTGATCGTTTTACAATAGCATCAGAATCCAAAGGTTCCATATTTAAGTTCTCCATTTAATCTAGTTTGATGTTCATCCATTCTGCCCATAGCGATACCTTGAGCAGATGGCATACCAATATGGAAATAATCTTCATACAAAATGTTCATATCCCACATGTTATCACAGTTTTTAAATTGTGATTTGATGGCATGATACTTCCCTAATAGGGCAGCATAATCTAATACATATTTATCATGTTTCTCAATAACCTTTTTAACCAGAATATCTTTTGGTATGCCTCTGGTAATAGCAAGGATATTTAAAAATGGAGTTTCAGCATCAGGATTTTTTAACGCTGCTTTTGCTTCTGGTAATTGATACGCCCATGACTCACTTTCTACATCATGGCAGTTCTTGAAGTTTTTAAATCTTAATTCAAATTCTCTCTCAACAACCAAGATAGAAATCTTTTTCATAAAAGAGACAGCGTTAGCTATCTTCTTTTCGGTCATTGGTAATTTCTTTTTCTCAAAAACAATCTTTCCTTTATCATTCATCTCACCGACATACTCTTTATGATGTCCTCTAATTTCATGAGCGAATCTTTGTCCAGCACGAACTTCGTCTTCTGTAAACTCTACATAACGTTTTAATCCTGACTTGAGATTAGAAAAAATCTCATACTGCATTGTAATAGTCTGGATATTAAAGAAGTTTTCGTGAATAAGGTAAGTTGTTTCGTGAGGTGGAATATCTAAAGCTTTTAAATCTTCAGCGGTGAGTGCCATATGAACTACACCTTTCTGTACCTCTTCATCGCTGTTAATAAATTTTCTAGTTTCTAGTTCTAGAGGATGCTGTGGTTCATACTTCGGACGTAGAAGATCCTTCTCTTCCACCATATGTGATGGAATTTTAGATTGCCATTCTACTACAAAATCTCTTTCTTCTATAAAATTTCTTTTTGTTTTCATCACTGATACCTAGTTGCTGTTACAGTAAACGAAGCGGAGTGACATGCTCCAGAAGATTGTCCCTGGTGTCCTTTTGGTTCCGTCTTGAATCCCATAAGAACAAACGAATCAGTAGCGTGGAATAATTTAGCAGTTCTATTAGTCTGTCTGGCATTACCAGAACCACCAGTACCAGTGTAGTTACCTAACATGTAACCCCAGTCTTGACCCATGGACATATTTTCTTCACCAGAAGATACATCAGATTGGTTAAATGTACTGATCTTAGTTCCAGTGTTATGGGTGAACTTCATCCACTGCTGGGTGTTGTTACCACCATTACCATGATATCCAAAGTTCCACTTTGTGGATAGTGACTTCTTCCATCCGTCACCTGCTAGATCAGTAGTAGACCAAGATCCTGTAGTCTCTGTAGCAAATTCGATGTACTGGGAATTAGATGTATCACCGAAAGCATATCCTCGGATCTCACCTTCGGTAGCACTTACATAGTTATTTGTGTGACCACCAGAAACTCTAGACATAATTTCTGAGTGGAAGTTCATTCTACCCCACTTAGAACTACCCCAGTCTCCACCACCAGTGGTGTATCCTCTTTGTACTTGCTGACCAGATGTAGAACCACAGTCATCAATAGAAGACCAACCATCCCAAGAAGCACCAATATCATCTGGAGTGGTAGAGTAACCATCACTATGTCCATATGTGCTATCAACACCTAGTCCTCTACTTGTTCCAGTGTGGAGGTTAATAGATGCTGTGTGGTTACTTGATCCAGAGTAAGAGTTTGCTGTACCATAAACATATCCGTTATAGTCACCAAAGTTTCCATCAACATACGATGCTGCTCGGTCTAACTGGTCACCACGACATACGGTAACGTCGGTAGCATGATAAGTTTGGTTAACTGTTCTCCAAGGATTAGATCCTCTATATCCACCACAAAGGAATCCGTGAGTAAAGATACTTCTATATTTAAATTCAGATCCGATAGTTACTTGATATTGATTTCCTTGGTTGTCAATCCACGTTCCAGTACCAGAGAACGGTAGATATCCAGATTCAGGAACTACAGGGTTCTGTAAGTTAATACCTCCAGTATCAGCAGTACCACCAGGGTATGCTGTTGACGTTCCCGTATCTTCAAAAGTAGTTGGGTGTGCCCAGAAAGCTGATTGTCCATCGGACATCAACATAGCACCCATAGTAGATACAGACTGATCGGGTAAGGAAGCAAAAGGTAACCCATTCTTAAGTAGACTTCCTGTAAAGTTCAGGTCGCCAGTCACACCCAATCCAACTTCGATATTGACCGAACCAGTACCCGTAATGGTAGTAATATCAGTGACTTTTATTCTGGATGCCATGTCTTCTATCTAGCTATGTGGTACTATAATAATAACTATTTATGATTCTGGCTTCGGATACAAGTTTTTAACCTCATCAATAGCAGTTACCCATTTCCCTTGAGCAAGATTACCATTTTTTAGATCATGATATAACAGATCAAGTTGATCTGCAAGAGAAGGATAACAAGCGTATCTTTTTTCCTTATACCTAGAATCTTTAACTTTTTGTAAGTATCTTTGTTTAGCATCTTCTAGTGCTTTAGCACCTGGCATTTTAAATCCATGGTCTAAAGTTAACTTACCCATTTCTTCTTTGGAGGTAATTCCAAATTCTTCATAAAGAACTTCTACGATAGAAATATCTTGAGCAGTTCTTTCAGAAGGAATAATTCTTATTTGTCTTACTGTCATTTGATTAACTCCAATATCCGAAACACCATATGTGGACATAATGTGTTCCACCACTTATGCCTTTACCTAATTGATAATAGATAGTATTACTGTTGGTTGAGATTACACCACCATCTGTCCAGTAACCATAATTATGTGGAGAACCCGAAGCATCTCCATCATGATATAGAACAAATTCTTGCCAAATACTACTTGTACTTGAGGTGAGACTCCAGTTACTTCCTGTAGAAGCATTATCATAACCACCAAAAATAGAAGTAACGTGATCGTTATGACTACTATTATATCCAGTGACATGATAGTACCCACTTACTAGCAATGCTTTTGCCGAAGTTGGTACACCAAAAACACCACTTGCTGATAGAGTTCCTGAAGAACCACTAGTATATGAAGTGGTGTAATAACCAGGGGTAGTTAGTCTTGTAAAAGAACTACCACCACCAACGTTTTGCCAAGAAGTGCCATCATAATATTCGACAGCACCCTCGTCGGTATTGATACCGAAGGTGCCATTTGCTGGCGAAGGTGGTCGAGAACTGTTTCCCCAGGTTGCCATTTTCATAGAACCCCCTGATACATTCAGGGTACTGCCACTCGGAATAACAATTTCGTTATTATATGTTGGTAGTCCTTGTAAATTATGAACTTGTAATGTACTCATTTTAGATAATACTCCATGTACCGCCGTCAGCAATAGTGATTACTACTGTATCTTGAATTGTGATTGGACCAAAACTACCACAGTTTGTATTAGCTGGAACAGTGATACTTTCAGTAGCAGTGTTTCCATTCGCTTTGAACAGACCATAAGAGTCAATCCATTGCTTCTGTCCATTGGCATATAGGACATTGGCATTTGATCCATTCGTTAAGGTAGTGCCCTCAATATTTACATCTCCATCAATGTGAAGAGTAGCAGACGGGTCTGCTTTATTTATACCAACTTTAGACATCCTATAAATGTCTAGTTGGTTGCTTGCTTCTGTCCATCTGGAAGTAACAAACTCTTCATTGTTCTGGAAGAACTGACCATTGAGGTTCATGTCTCCTTGAACATTTAATGAATAATACCTTTCAACTGCTGTAGAACCACTGTTATCAGTTCCTTGGAATGTTGTGGTATTAATACCAACTCTATTTGTAGTACCTTCAATCGAAAGTGCTGGAGTTGATTTATAAACTCTCTTATCAGTACCATTATTAGGAGCACTATTGATAGTAGTGTTATCCGTAGCAGTAATTTCAAAGATGTCACCACCAATAATTCCATTACCAACTCGGAAGTTACTTGAGTAACCAGTAATAGTTCCACCACCACCATCTGGACCTCTAGTAGTTCCATCAGCACCAGTAGTAGCACCATCGAAGAACAATGGAGCATTGTCATTGTTGCCAACGTTACCTAAGTAAATGCCATCAACAACCGTTAAAGTAGTATCAAAGTAACCAGTGCCTCCAACATGTAGTTTGTATGATGGATTAGTTTCGTTGATACCTACATTACCATTGTAATCAACTCTTAGTTTTTCGGATATAGTATTTGTACTAATACTGGTTCCTGCTGCTGTGTAAACAACAAAGGCACCAGATCCTTCTTTATTTCTATTGTTAGCGTCACCATTCTCACCAATTTCAGCACCAATTCTTACATGGGGATTGCCGTTTCCATCTTGATCTACAAAGTTGAAATCAATAAACGTTTTCTGTTGTACGAGATCTCCAGTACCAGGGTCTGTGAAATCTCTTACATCATTTGTAAATCTAGCTAGAGTAGTACCAGTGCTGCTACCAGAAGTATTGGTTCTTTGATATACATCTAATTTGTAATCTGGAGATGTTCCAATACCTACCCGATCATTTGTAGCATCGGCAATAAGTGTAGTGGTATTTACTGTTAAGTCTCCACTATCAACAATGTCTACATCACCATTGAATGTTGATGTACCATAAACAACCAACGTAGCATCACTATTGGTGTCTCCAATTTGTAAACCACCCTGTAGGATACCACCATTAATAGGTAGGTTGCCAGAAGCAGTACCAGTAAGATCAGCAGTAATTACATTAGCAGAGAAGTCTCCATCCTCATCTCTCATTACGAGACTACGAATGTCTACGTTGAGATCTGGATTGAGTTTATCGAAGTTGGATGTTCCACCAGTTTGGGTATATGTAGATCCAGTATTGGTTGCTGTAATTAATGTATTACCAGCATTCCAAACAATGTTAGAACCAACGGTGAAAGCATTTGGACTTGTTACAAGAACATCGAGAGATCCACTACCGTTATTATCATTACCACCAGATGCTTTAAATCCAGAGTTATACCATAGTGATGTGTCAGTTGGTGTTGTAGCAGAAGATCTAAACCAAATTTGTGGTGTGGTTTGACTACCCTGCTGACCATCTTCTCTACCCATGATGAGGAAAGATTCACCAGCAATACTCTCAAGACGGATTGCTTCGACGTTACCATCTGGCATTCCATCAGAATTGGCATCAACAGCAGAAAGACCGTAGTCAGCAAATGGAATTTGTACAGTGTCATCACCAATGTTTACAGCTGGGAATGTAGCGCCAGAAGCATCAGTAAAGGTGAAGTTGCCACCAGTGCTTAGTGTTCCAGATACAATAGCGTATAGAGCAGTGTAATCACTAATGGTCTGTGTGGTATCAACTTCATCACCTTCGATATTATATACTTTGATTTGTGATACTCTAATCTGACCAGGATCATCTCCAGAAGCAGTTAGTAGTTTTACGTCACGGGGAGTATCTGTGAATGGAGAATTATCAAAAGCATTGATAACAGACGCTGATACTTCAGCGATGTAAATATCATATCTCTTGCCAGTTCCAGTATCCTCAAGAATTCTTAGTCTAGTGTTGAAATCTTTCTGGGTTTGGTATGTTGGAAGCCTTCTGTCACTTAGATCTCCATAGGTAAATGTGTTGGCATTCATGTACCACTTACCCGTCCTATTTCTTAGACGATAAGCATTTGGTCCTGCAATTTCAGAAGTGTTTGCTGGGTCTTCAGAATAATCATTCTGGGAAGACCAGATCTTACCCCAAGAACTCCATGCTTGTTCTGATACAACAGAACCCGAACTACCTCTAACATAAAGATTGTTACCATCAGTAAAGGCAACCTGAACTACACCACCAAATTGGTTCGTAGTACCAGTACCACCACCTCTAACAGATAGAACAGTATTGTAATCAGATGCTGTACTGATAGTTCCAGTTGGGTTTTGTGGGTCTGGTTTTGTTGGAGGATCTAATAGTTGGTTAGCATCATTTCTTCTTACAGCAACCGTAGCACCAGCACGAAGACCTGATGGATTTAAATCATTTGTTAGAGAACCAGACTGTGCTGATAGTGTAGCGGTATTACCAGATTCTCCAGTAATATCAATGGTATATTCTCCAGATAGATATGCTGGTTTTAGTCTACCAGCATTAATATTATCAGCGTCTCTGTAGAAACTACCTTGTTTACCATCTAGGAGGTCAGCATCTAATCCAGAGTCAATACCAGTATCAATTTGTACTGAACCATTATCACCTAGAATAAACTGAGATTTCTTAAATCTAGAAACACCAACTGTACCAAACTCATCTCCAGACAAAGTATCTGATGATGCTCTGTCGATGTCAATAGTAATGTCACCTTCTAGTTTTGGTTCGTTGGTAATCTTTGCTTGGAGAATTAATCCAGAACCACCAGTTCCAATTTCTGATGGTGGATTGATTTGGAAGTCTCCGTTGAAACCAACCCCTGGGTTGTTAATAACTACGTTAGTAACTACTCCACCAGTTACTGTGATATCTAATCTTAAATCAGAACCTCCAGATCCTCCTGATACAGGAATGTTGCCATAAACTTTATTACCAGCAACTGGTGTAGCATCGGCAGCAAATCCAGATCCTCCATTGACAATTAGAACTTCGGATACAGAACCAGTTGTTCTTAGTAGCGAAGAAATCTTAACAGGAGAGTCGGGTCTGCTGAACTCAATGATAGTACCAGCAGCAATAGTTGAAGTTAGACCATCACTTAATGTGATTCTTACGTAGTTTGTAGTTCCAACAGTAACTGATACTACTTGATCAATAGTAGTTCCTGCCTGTACACCAGTTTGAGTAACTACAGAATGACCAACAACTAAAGCAGCTGTATTGTTTTCAGCATTAACTTCAAACAGAATGGTATCCGAAGCAGAACTTGTTGCCGTTCTTAGGAAATATCTATTCTCAATATTACGTAGTGATTTTACAACCTTCTTATACGATTGATCACCAGCAAGGAATGTATTAGAGTTTGCTGATTCTGAGTTGTCAGCAAGAATGTCGGTTGGGATAGGACCATCAACAATAGCATCAGCAGAAATAGTTCCTGTGTTCAGTGAGACCCAGTTAGCATCATTAGAAGCAGAGGTGTTGATAACTCTAATAATATCTACGTCTTCGGCAGGAACATCACTGGATTCGATAAAGTCATTAGGACCAATCTTGATGCTGTTAACAATATCACCATACAATCTAGATTCAATTTCAGCGTCTGCTTGTGCTCCGCTACCACCACTGGTGTTTGTGAATGAGATTGTAGGAACGCTGTTATATCCTTGACCACCAATATAACCATTAGAAGAGACTAAATTAATAGCAACAACTTCGCCACCAGCAACGACTGCTTCTGCCACAGCAGCAACATGTCCTAGTGAAGTTCCCGTGTCTGTAATAACAACGGTTGGTGGGTTTGATGTTGAGTAACCAGATCCACCACCATTTTCAGGAATGATAATACTCTTAACTACTCCAGGTCTATATTCGGTAAGTTGAATCTTACCACCAGTAACACTGCCAGTGAAAATATCATTAACAGTAAATTGTAATGTTGTATCTACAGTAATGCCTAAGAACAACGAGTCATTATCTGTATTGAGAATGTATGCTTCTCCTGCTTCTACAGCAATGTCACCAGCTCTAACACCTTCTAGTGCTAGTCTTTCCTGTTCGTTTGCTACACTATAAACTTCAATTGGACTTGTAGTTGGTAACTGAGATTCAGAAATCAGACCCTGATCATTCAGTTCTACGAGGTTTCTTGGAACTCTGTTGGTAGTAAATCCTTTGCCAATATATTGACCAAGGTTGTTGATTACAAAATCTCTAACTGCTTTTTGTGTAGGTAGAGTCTTGTCATCAGCGTCAGTTCCACCGAGAGTGTTCAACTTACTGAAACCAGTAATTGTTACGTCACCACCACTCAGTTTCAGGAAGTCAACTTCCGAGATAGAAACTGTACCCTTGAACTGGATGTTACCAGTTCTGTTTTCAATGATAACGAAGTCACCAACTTTGAAGTCACCAAGTTCGTCAGTACCAGAAGCATAGACTCTACCGTAGTCTTGTGATACTTGTTCGTTAGTACCAAACTTAATACCACCGTTTTCTGGTAGAGCATCATAGTCAGTACCAGATCCCACAAATTCAAACGTGTGAGAAGAAGAGTTAACAATAGATGGTCTATGTAGAGAGATGTTCAAACCATCAAGAGCTGATGGCGACACTGCTAAACCAGTTGATATGTTGTTCAGATCGATAACTGATGCTCCAGTACCATCTGTTACAGTAATTTCTGCTCTGTATGGAGGACCCTCTTGGAGAACCTTAACTTCATTGATGAAATATTCTAGATCTGGATCACCAGTTTCATGTCCGTCAACCTTAACAATGTAATGCTCAAGTGGTGCTCTACCTAAGTTATCAACAGTGAAGACTGTTAGACCAGCAACGGACTCATTTACAGCATCAATATATGCTCTTTGATAACCTAGAGCAGCGTCATAACCAGCATCGAATGAGTATGCTTCTCTTCTAAATCCAGTTGCTCTAAGAGCAAATGTACCGAAGTTAGAAGCAGAGTTGGTAACAGAAGCATATCCACCTGTTTCGGCAAGGATGCCATCTACGGTAAAGATACAGAAGACAGAAACTAACTGAACATAACCATCTTCGATGATCTTATATCCAGTACCATTCTTTTCAGAAACAATCGTGAATGCCGAAGCAACCATAGATTTACCCTGATTCGGGAAGGTTGCTTTACCATCGGACAGACCAGGGAAAGGACAGTTAGGATTCTTAACTTTAGAACCATCGACCAGAGCACCGCTACCACCAATCTTAGAGATGATAGAAGCATTCTGAGTATATGGAGATGCTGAGATAATTGGTAGATCATCATATACAGCACGAATTGTTACGTAGTTTCCACTAGCATCTCGAAGAATATTATCTGGATAGGAAATTACATTAGAACCAGTATAAAGAGTTCCTGTTGTCTTTGTTGTGGATCCTGGTTGGATAGCAGATGAACTATTATTGTCGGCAGCGTATTCTAGAATGCCATCGATCAAAGCAAACGACGTTGTTAGAGTTGCTTCAACATCAGCACATGGGGCACTACCACCACTAGGATAAACACCAACAACGTTGGTTCCTGTTACACGCTTAAATGTGTGTGTTGATTGTGGGAGATGTTGAATAACACCAGGAGATGAGGCAACGTAAGTATGTGTTGACTGTGGTTCATGCTTGATAGCATTGGTAGTAGCACTTACAAACGTGTGTGTAGAGGTGTCAGATGATGTACCTACGTTAATAGTAAACGTACCATCTTGTCTCTGTACTGAATTAGGAGCAAAACTTACGTAGGTGTGTGTAGACTGATCTCTAGGAATTGGTAAACCACTAATTCTAATAGTATCAAGATCGACTACAGTAATATCAAACCATCTTCCACTAGCATATTCATAGGAACGTGGATACGTATGCTGGGTGACATTACTGTCTAGAGTACATGTGAACGTAATAGCATTATCATCGATCTTAATATAATCACCAGTGGAGAAACCATGACCGACTAGAGTGATGTCTAGCGTACCTGCTGCTGGATCGTAATCAGCATTAGATGGTGAGTGTGTCGTATTACCAACAGAAGTGATAGCAATAGACTTACCAGCAAATGGGTCAGTTCCAGGACGTGGATATGTGTGCTGGGTCTGATTATTATCCAGATCACAAGTGAATGTGAATGAATTGTCAGCAAGAACAACGCCACGTCCAACACCCAGACCATGCTGACCTACAGTGACAGTCATGTCACCTGTAGAAGGACTGTATGTAACAGCAGATGGAGTGAAATACTTATTAGGAGCAGAAGCACCTACATTAATTGTAATTGTGTCTGTGGTTGTTGATTTGATCTGAATGGATCTACCAGAGAAAGGATCAATTCCAGGTCTAGGATACTGTTTATATGACTGGTTGTTATCCATGTCACATGTAAATGTAAATCCATTATCAGCAAGTAAAATTCCTTCACCAGAAGATAGATCATGATCACCATCAATGGTCATTACGAAATCACCAGTAGCGGGATCGTAAGTAGCACCAGTAACAGAATATGATACGTTAGGTCCAGAGGCACCTACATTGACTGTAATTGTGTTTGTAGTTACAGCAGTAATTGGTAGGAGTGATGTGGCAGCTGGTTGATCAGAATCTGGTAGATAGTGCTCAGACCTATTGTTGTCCATAGCACATGTAAATACAAATGATTCGATGTCTAATCGGATCGAATCATTTGTAGTTGCGTTATGAGCATTAGCAAATGTCATTACGAAATTGCCGTTGGCAGGATCGTAGGTAGCATCTGTTGGAGTTAGTTGTGCTGTAGGTGTGCCGTTGGCATCAACCAGAATAGTATTATCTGTGAACTGAGGAATATCAGTATAGGTAGCACTTACACTAGATCCAGAAGCTGTCTTCCAGTTTCTCATTGCCTGGATAGACAAATCTCTTACTTTCTGGAACGTATATCTAGTAGCACCAAGTTCGGAAACAGGAACTCCAGTTAGAGTAGTTCCTTGGTAATACAATTCAGCAGCACTTACAGCACCAGTATTACCACCAAGAACTAAGTCTCTTAGAACTCCATTTAAAACATAATTGACATCCCTACGACACTTACGCTCATCAATATTACTGAGAGCAAGAGAAGGATATTGCTGTTTAGCACTCTCGTATGCTTCATCAGCAATGTAATGTCTATTTCTTGAAATTAGATAAGCAGCATCTAGATATGTTCCAGAAGCATCGTTAGCGAGAACATCTACGAATAGATACGATAAAGTATCGATAGCAGACCTTACATTATCACAAGCGGGTGATGACGTATCATCAATAATTGTGGGATCAATATACTGATCCAAAGAAGAATATTGAGGAACATAAACTGGTTCGCCAGCAAGACCTGTTCCAGTACGCCACTTTCTCATGGCATAGATTGCTAACTCTCTAGCATACTCAATAGCTCTTACGGTCTGAATGATTTCGTAATCAACGTAATCAATTTGCCCAGCAGAGTAATATCTCTTAGCAGCATTGATAATATTGTAGTTGCTACCAAATTCTAAATCTTGGATGAGAGCATTAAGGAAGTGACCAACGTCTCTACGGCACTTAGCATCGCTTATGGGGATGCTATAACTTGGATAGACCTTCTGGGTTGTTACACCATCAATGACACACGATACAGTCAATCCAGCGAGAAGGATCGTATCATCTTCTGAGAATGCTGGGGCAGAATCAAGAGTAATTGTTGCACAACCAGTAGTATCAAAATCATAATCAAAGTTAGTGACATTATATGTAACACCACCATTAGTAACCGTGCCGCCGCTTACATAGGTATGGTCAAATCTTGAAGTGCCTAGGTAAATCTTAAAGTCGTTACCACCACCAGCACCAATATCAAAAGCAAAGAAGTATTCTTGCTTGAATTGGTCGTTGACTTTTCTTACAACTTCATCAGCAATAAAGTCAATATTATTTCTAATTTGTAAACAAGCATCCTGATATCTTCTTGCTACTGGTTGAGCAACTGGGAACTTGTTTGGTGAGTTTAGTAGTGATAACGTAACTGACTTCGAGAACGTTCTTACACTTGGGGTAGCACCCACAGATCCTGGATCCCAGGCATCCTCTAATTGTAATCCTAAAGAAGTTGGAACTTTCTTTGGAAGTACAAATCTTCTAGAACGTCCATCAGCATCTTCAATGACTTTGTAAATTCTATGCTTACCATTGAAGAATGAAAGGTCTGGAGAATTGGTTGGCATTCCAGAGATTTCAATCTCTTCACCCTCTTTAAAATCGTGGATGTTAGAGGCACCGTCTAGTTGGTTTGTGTAGAAAACAATACCACCTAAATCTTCGGCGCTACCATAAATTTCATTTTGGAAACCATCGGTAAATGTTCCCTCCTTGGTGAAATCAATGAGTTGAATTGGTAGGTCATCACTGATTTCATATTCTTTATTAGTAAATACTACTTCTCCCTCTGGCGTAGTAGATTCTAGTTCTGTAGCATTAAAAATATATGCTCCACGTGTAAACTGGAAATCTACAGTTCCGTTGGTAGCAGTTCCTGCACCATGAGTAGGAGCAGATGTACCAGATGTACCAGCGGTAGTTACAGTATATACATATGCCGTCAAAGATTGATCTGGTAGAACAGCATCAGTCCAAACAACGTTACCTACAACATAATCAGTATTAGGTTCCCACTTGAATGTTCCTGTTCCACCATAGAAGAATGATTCTGAGTTATTAAAAGATTCACCAGCAGTTTTTACAATGTTGTTTAATCTACCAGTCTTATATCTGTCTGGATCAGATAGATCTGTGCTGTCAAATACTACTTCTCCAATAGTACCAGTTGCTTGAGAGTTGACACCAAAAATTTGAATGCCAGCTGATAACTGATCTAATCCTGTTAGGTTAGAATTAAATAACGCTGAGAAAGACTCGTTACCAAAGAACTGATGACCTACAGGGAAGTTAGTTCCGAAGTCTCCATTGGCAGCAATATCATAAGTAACTCTTTGCTTGTCGTCGAAGACCATAGCAAAGTCCCATGTGCCAACGGAAGCACCAGAAGCATTAACTTGGTCTTGGTAAGTTACACCAATAACGTAGTTTTTGTCGCCAAACTTAAAGATGTGTTTGTTTTTATTGATGGGTCTGATAATAACCAGACGAAGGTTGTCACCTACAACAGAAGCATCAGGGGGAATTGAAATTGGGTTGTCTTCGTTATATTCACCACCAGCAACAATAATAGATTCTTTTACACCAGGAGTTGTCCATGCCAGTTGACATGCTCTCTTAATTGTTCTAACAGGGTTAACTGGCGAACGACCATCATTATTATCATTACCAATTTGTTCAGAAACATAGATACGACCACCAACGTCATTCGTTGCTAGGTTGAGGACGTATTCTGTTGTAGCAACTTTGGATGATCTATCTCCTAGCAAAGGAGTAATAGAACGAGGGAAGAAACCTGATTCTCCAGTTTCTCCGTAATAAGGTAGTGTAACAGAGTCTACCCTAAAACCAATATGCTTGACTTGTACAGTACCATTTAATTCCGTTCCATCATCATGGAATGGTGGCAAAATATCAGTTACACCACTATTCAACATCTGATAGATGTTGTTTCCTTCCCAATAGTATGCGTCTTTATTTACTTGTGTGTTGGTTGGGAATCTTGTTCCTGTACCGTTTGCCCACGTTTTGAGGTCTGGAGTGCGCAGTTTTACATCTGGAGTTACCAGATTGTTAATATCCAGGTTGAGAATATTTGCTGTATCAGAAATGATAGAGGTTGATGTTCTGATAGCACCATTAACATCAAGTTCAAAGTCAATGGTATCAAGAAAAGCAGTAGCAGAACCACCGTTACCACCACCACCTGTAATTTCGATAGTGGGGGGAAATTCGTAACCATCTCCTGGATTGTCAACTTGGATTCCAGTAATTCTACCGAAATTATCTGTAGAAGCAGAAGCAATTGCTTGAATACCACCTGGCAGAGTAGGGGCAGACAAGTTAACGGATGGTTGGGAGGTATATCCAATACCTTGGGTGTCTACAGAGATAGCATCTACACGTCTTCCCGTTCTATTGATACCAACGCGGGGTAGACCAGATACAGCATCGACTTTTGCCTGGAAGATTTCTCGTTCTTCAATTCCAGAACCAGACCTGATACGTACTGACCCAGATCCGATAATAGTGGAATCAACGCCTCTAAGTTGCTCTCTGTCAGAATTAAACTGAAAACTCATGTTACTATCCAGCCTCTGCCGATGGTTTTATTCTCTTATCTATTTAGCATCATGTCCAGTCAATGCGTACTACTTGAACGTATGCTAACCATTTAACTGTCTGCCCTGGAGCCCCTCCAGATTTGCTAACAGAATAACTAAATCTATTGGCAGCGCCAGTGTCAAATAAGTCTACAGTCCAGGTTTCTCCAGCAGGAACACTGTCTTTAATGATAGTAGTGAGGTTGGAAAGTTCGAGAACGTCACCAAGGTTACTTACAGAAACAACCGATTCTATTTTTTCTGAAAAATGTCCGCCGCCAGTATCATTTACACCAATTACATGTGCTGTAATAAAGTTAATAGTATTTGATGATAATGTAATTTGAGTTCCACTATTGTCTAGAGAAAGAACTGCTGTAGTGTTTCCTCTAAGAATGTATGATGTCGAATTAGCATCAGTAAATACATTGTTTCTTACTTCTAATGTGTTGACATTAGTAAGATCTTTTGTATCTGTAATTAGAGTTGTGTTCTCTACAGAGAACCCTCCAAATGAATCAAATGTTTTTAATTGTTCTGCCATTTAATTTACCTCTTGGTGATAGTGTTTACAATAATCATTTCAACATCATCGCCCGTTGCTAATCCATCGTCCAAGGTAACAGTCATACGAACGTTACCGTTAGAATCAATATCAAATACCGTAGAGAATAAATCAACTCCTGTTTTTACATTATTAGTATCAGTGAAGAATACGTCGGACCCTTTATGGGTAACAAAATATTCAGCAATCTCTCTGTCATTTGTAGTTACATTAAAAGCAGTTACTTCTACCTTAGAAGATAACTCAGTTGCTGTAGCATAAATCGAGGCATTGCCAGAATTAAGAGTTCCCCTTTCTAAACTAAACTTAGCAGAATCCATTTTGAAATTCTTCATCTCAATAGTTTTTAACTCTTGATCAAAGAGTTTTACATTATTTGGAGTTCCAGTGCCATATCCTAAGTTGTAGAAAATGTCTCCATTATTTGTTAGTCTTAGCAAATGATCGGCAAAAAGACCACTTGATAAACCTAGGTCTAGATTATCCTTTTGAGAAAGAATTAAACTAGTATCAACGGAAGTGTTATCAAATTGTAGATCTAAATTATTAAGTGTAAGCAGAGAAGCATTTATATTAACATCTCCCGAAGAGGAAGCGATAGTATCAATAGTATCAAACTCTAATTGAGTTTCTGTAACTCTTAATGTATTGCTTCCATTGTTGAAGAAGTATAAAATATCCTCGTCGCTTCCAGGAGAAACTTCGGCATCAATTTTGGTATCTTGATCAACGTCTTTTACTCCGCCAAGACCACCCCACTGATTACCGTTATATCCTTCAAACTGATTATCGTCAGTATTATATCTAACAGAACCTTGTTCTGGGTTTCCTTTTTGATTGTTGTCTCCAACAGGAACAACTAAAGAAGTTACAGAATCAATCTTAACTTTCTGACCAGCAAATGGTCTTACCTTTAAATCTTCTGATTCTGTGGAAATCTCATTATTAGAAAAACGTAGTTGGTTATTTACTAGTAGATCAGTAAATCCTAGTGGGTCAATACGGAGTTCAGAAATCTCTTCAAAAGTCAACGAAGAAACAGCAGAAGTATGATACGCTAAAGTTGCACTTCCATTACTAAAATTGTTGCCACTAGTATCGGTTGGTTCAGCCCCCGATGTTGCTGTAGTTCCTCCTGTTACTACTACGTAAATACTATTTCTATACTTAAGATATTGTCCAGCAGTTACTGGGGAGTTTGCTGTCCATTCTACTGAAGCAGGAGCAGTAGTGTTTACTGACCTTACTTTCTTTACATTAACAAACTCTTGATACTCTGGAGTAAATTTTAAGGTATTGATACCATCATTAATAAACCATAATGTATTGTCATTGGCACCTACAGTTTCTTCAGCAAGGATAGTAGTGTTGCCATCAAGATCTCTTACTCCTCCCAGAGATGACCATGAAGCAGTAGTAGCACTGAATCCTTCATATTGATCTGTGTCAGTATTAAATCTTACGTAACCAAAATCAGATCCTGTTAAGGTTGGTCTCTGGTTAGTGTCTCCAACAGGTAAACGTAGAGCAACTGTGTTATCAATATAAACCGTATCAGAAAAACTTGGTTTTAAAACAATATCACTTGTAGATTCAACTGTATTAGAAGAAATTTCTAATGCTGATAAACTAGTGCTAAATGTATCGGCAGTGATAGTACCATTAGGGGAATCAATGTTGCCGTTATCACTTAAAACTAATTGTGTTGTTAAAGTGCTATCTTGAAGTCTGAGAGCTCCAGTGTTGTAGGTATAACCACCACCATTTAAATTAACAATTGTTGTTAATCCATTATTATTGATAATAGAAACGTTATCTAACGTGCCAATGTCAGCAACAGCTGCTGTTAATTTATTTGATACGTTAGAAAACTCACTAGTGACGGTTGGTGCTTCAACTTCAACAGCAGTAAATTTACCAGTTACCACATCAGATTTAATTACATCCGTAGAAGAAACTTCAAATGCTTCTAATACAAACCCAGATCCAAATGTTTTGGGGTTGTTCGGATCAATGGTAATAGTACCAGCAGTTCCAAACAAATCTCCCATTCCTTCATGACTGGATCCAAGTCCTTTACAATAGTAATATAAAGTTGATGGGGTGTTCTCAGTAACTTTTAATTGTAAACCTTCTGCTGTTGCTGTAACTCCATCAGTGTATTCAGCACCAGCAAAAGTTAATGTCGCTGATCCAGATCCAGCTGGGAACTTAGTCAGTGTTACTTGAGTGCTGGAGTCTACAGTCTCAACAAAAGTATCTCCTTCTAAAACTCCTACTCCAGCAGCACTAACTACCATTCCAACCGAGATACCAATAGTTGAAGCTACGGTTATTTGCTTAGAATTTGTTTCTAATGATACTCCAACACCCTCCAATCTGCTTGGAGCATATTGTCCTCCAGGGAAAGTAGACAAACCAAAAGTATGGTTAGCATTAGATCCATCTTGAGTATTGAATAGATAATTACTTCCCTCATATAAAGTGATATTAGGAATAAGAACGCCATCAATTCTATACTTTGCTTTTTCCGTAGAAGCAGTATTGATTGTATACGATGTAGATCCAGTTCCACTAAATCTAACTGTATCACCATCTGCTAGTGGATCAGTATCATCTAACTCTACTAATACTTCTGTGATATTACCACCAGCAGTGCCGATTGCTTTTACTACCAAATCTGGAAATGTTGTAGCACTATCAACCGTAATGGTCATATCATCTGCTGGTGATGCTCCTCCAATTAAATTACCAGCAATAACTAAACTATCTCCAAGAACATACCCACTACCACCACTAACTATATTGGCACCTGATGAACCATCTGCTAGTCTAAAGACATCGAATACAGCACCAGATCCTGTACCTCCAGTAGGAGAAAGACCGCTGTAAGAACCGTTGCCTGCTGCTGGAACACTACTCGATGCTGATTGGAAAACAATGATCTCTCCATCTGGTTTTCCAATAATATCACCAACAGAAAGAGCAGATGAACTAACTGATGTACTAAATGTTATTGATTGAATAGGATCTACGGTAACAACCTTTTCAATATTTTGTGTTAATTCTGATGGATTGACACTGAAAGTATCTCCAACAAAATAACCATTTCCTTCATTATTGATAGTAACGATACTGATAGCACCTAAATTATCAACACGATATGAGAATGGACTAGGACTTGTGCCAAAAGAAGGAGCAAAATTAACTACAATCGCCCCAGGAGTTTCTGGAGCAGTCGAAAGAGTAACTACATTGTTGACAGTATCAACAGTAGATACGGTAGTGTTCTCAGCTAATTCTCCAGCACCAGATACCTTTTCTACAACATCTCCAGGACTAATTAAACTAGCATTTGGTACTACAATATCTAAAGTATTTACTGGCGTGAAAGATAGAGTTGCTGTTCCGTCTAAAATTGGAGGAAGGTTGAAAGTGACAGTAGTTGAGTTTGGAACAGCACTAACTGTTACACCTTGATCTAATTGACCAATACTTCCTGGTTCAGTAAATACGTTCATTCCAGGAACAATGCCAGCTGTAGAGGCAACAGTCGCTGAAGTCGATGCTACTGACAGTGTTGTTGATACTCCTGTAACTTCACCAGAAAGAGTTGTGGAAACGTTAGATACTCCTACTGGGAATGTAAGAACATCAGTAGGAACATATCCAGTTCCAAAATT
>Ga0163109_10000879_pt1 | contig 23674 bp, 21 predicted proteins | sample CRUFie1St13metaG_FD_108704 | JGI IMG/M metagenome (GOLD analysis project Ga0163109, IMG submission 108704) | Marine microbial communities from the Costa Rica Dome - CRUD Field 142mm St13 metaG | ecosystem: Environmental > Aquatic > Marine > Oceanic > Photic zone | place: Costa Rica: the Eastern... | reverse complement strand
GGTTTTCCCTTCGACGGATTGCGTATCAGGTTCAAAGGGTAATGACCATTAAATCAACTCTCAGACGCTACCTGCGCCTCCCCTAAACAAACTATTAGATTAGAGACAAAAGTAACCTTGGCAAACAAAAGCGAATGGTTGTTTTATTTAATCTCGAATTTACCGTCAGACCTTTTTTCCAAAACTCCATTAATCTCCAGCATGGAGAGAGTCGAACTAAGGCTTGAAAAGTCCAAACTTACTTTTTCGACCATTTCTTCGAGAGCAAGGCATGCCCCGTCCTTAAGAACAGAGAATACTGCTCGTTCTTCCGTAGTAAAGTTCTCGATCCGAAAGGATTCCGCTGTTCGATTTTCATGTAAGGGATTATCGGTATTTTTTTTCGAAAAAGTCATCCCACGCAAAAAACTATTTTCCATTTCATCTAAAATATCCCGTGCATTTCTTACTAAAATGGCCCCATCACGAATTAACTGATTGCAACCGGCAGATTCGGGTTGATCCACCCTGCCAGGTAAAGCAAAAACAAGGCGCCCTTGTTCTGCAGCAAACTGAGCAGTAATCAAACTCCCCCCCGATGCAGCAGATTCAATTACAATAGTCGCTGAAGAAATCCCAGACACCAAACGATTTCTCATCGGGAAAGTTCTTCTGTCTGCTTTTCGACCAAGTGGAAATTCAGATAAGACTCCCCCTTTTTCCGCAATCTCTCGGTAGAGGTTCAGGTTTTCAGGAGGATAAATGATATCGAGCCCACAACCAAGAAAAGCGATGGTTTCTCCCCCCACCGAGAGTGCCGCTTTATGTGCAATTGAATCAATCCCCCTTGCCATCCCGCTCACAATACAAAAACCCGCCTCTGCTAGGGCGGATGCAATTTCATGACAGAGACGTTGACCGTATAAACTCGGCTGTCTAGTACCGACAACCCCAATGCAGGGATTCTTAGGAGCTACCCCTTTGAGATATAACCCAACCGGTGGATCGTAAATCTGCCTCAACAGGTCAGGATAATCTTCCTCCGTTAAAAATTGCATACCTGCACGCGTCATCTCTGCTTTCTCCTTTTGGAGCCAGTTGTCTTTTTTCCCATCAAGTATGCTATCTGCCATTGCCGGACCAACCCCTTCTACTGACAATAGACTAGACCTAGACGCACAAAGAATTTTGCAAGGGTCATTTTGGTGTCCATTGAGCAGTCTACGAATGCTGACTGGTCCTAGTTTCGCCATTCCATTTAAGAGAAGACACGCGTCTTTATGTGAAAGGTCTTTATATGATAAACTCACACAATTAGGACGACAAAAAATGTGGAAACTGGCAAGTTTCCAATAAGAAAAATTACTTCAAATACTGTAACCTAGATGGGTGTCTTAATTTTCGCAATGCCTGAGCCTCAAGCTGCCTAACTCGTTCCCGGGTAACCCCCATAATTGATGCAATTTCTTCTAAGGTTAAACATCTTCCCGGGTCGTTTTTTGAAATCCAATCACAAGCTTTTCTTAGCCTTACTTCGCATGAACCTAAAAAAGAGGGAATTTTAATTTTTTTAATTTTGGAAGAATTGGGCACACAATAAAGATAGCGCAAAAAACCACAATTTTCATAATCAAATTAATGTATTGATGTCATCCGAACTTAAAGGGTGACCAACACATAAATCCCTGCGTGCTCTTTTTCCCAGAACTTGATCCCAATTACTTGGACATAAACCATCACCAGGTCTGGCAATTCTAATATTCTCTGCAGAGAATAAATCTCCGGCACTTATATTCTTACTGACAAGAATAGATCTTTTAAAAAAAGCAGCTTCTTTTGAAATTTCTTTGGATTTGCCTTCGCATCCTAGAACCTTGCTTGTAGATCTTACCGCATCCACCATCTCCGCAAATTCGTGAGGAAGCATAGAAAAACCTCCATCAATCGATTCCTCTTCACGATCAAGTGTTATATGTTTCTCAATGACACTTGCACCTAGTGCGGTTGCAGTGACCGCAACCAAGTGCCCCTGAGAATGATCTGACAGACCAAAGCGAGTTTGAAATTTATCCTTTATCCTGGGCATTTCAGAAAGAAAGAAATCCTCTTGTTTCGCCGGATATTCACTTACGCAATGAAGAAGGGCAATTTCAGGGCAACCAGAAGAATACAAACAATCTATTGTCTGAGAAATTTCATCATCACTGGAAACTCCTCTACTGGCAATAACAGGCTTCTCAGTACTTCCGATTTCTTTGAGCATCGGAAAATGATTCAATTCAAAGGACGCAACTTTATACAAAGGAGGGTCAATTTCTTTCTCGAGAAACTTGACCGCCGACACATCAAAAGGGGAACTAAATAAAGAAATACCTACTTCTTGAGCATATTCAAACAAAGGCCGATGCCATTCCCAGGGAGTCATGGCTTTTGCATATAACTGATGTAAACGGTACCCTTCCCACAATCCTGACTTGATTTTAAAACGACTATCCTTGCCTTGCACGGTGATAGTTTCTGGCTTGTAAGTTTGCAGTTTTACATAATCAGCACCAGCTTTTGCACTTTCCGATACTAAAGCCTTTGCTTTATCAAAGGAACCTCCATGATTTCCTGAAATTTCTGCGATAATCAAAGGCTGCTTAAAACTATTTAACAACCCCATTTTCTTCTTAAAAAATTATTTAGGGAGAAAATCTGAAAGCAGTTCCCTTAACTGGTCTTCATTAAGAGATTCACAATTTACATTGCTTGCGTACCGAAAATTTTCAGGACAACTCCTTCCACCAAGAATTCCAATCTTATTGCCCCAAAATGATTGGATGGGTTGCACAACAAAGTGATTATCAAACTCAAGTACATTTCTTGCTTCGTCCTCAGGTATAAGGATTTCATGCATTTTCTCACCAGGTCTCATTCCGATTGTTTCCCACTTAGAGTTGGGAGCGACCACATTGGCAATGTCAGCAACAGAACAGGCTGGGATTTTAGGGACAAATAATTCACCGCCTACCATTGTTTCAAGACTTTCCACAACAAAGTCCACGCCTTTTTGTAAAGTGATCAAAAATCGGGTCATCTCAGGTTTTGTGATGGTCAGCACACCGCTATCGCGTTGCTTAACAAATAATGGAATGACACTACCACGACTTCCGACTACATTTCCGTATCTGACTACAGAGTAAATAGTACCCGAGTCACCTGCATAGCTATTGGCAGCGATAAAGACTTTATCTGAGCATAACTTAGTCGCTCCGTATAAATTAACCGGATTGACAGCTTTATCAGTACTCAAAGCGACCACTTTTTTCACCCCTGCTCTCAGCGAGGCTTCAACCACATTGGTTGCTCCATTTACATTTGTCTTGATAAACTCGTGAGGGTTGTACTCCGCTGCCGGCACCTGTTTGAGTGCTGCTGCATGCACGACATAATCCACGTCTCTCATCGCCAAGTACAACCTCTCCCGATCGCGAACATCCCCGAGAAAGAAGCGTAATGCAGGATTTTGAAAGAGTGGGTTACACTTCATTTCAGACTGCTTCAGCTCATCTCGAGAATAGACGATGACTCTTTTGGGAGAATACTTTTCGAGTAAAGTTTTTACAAACATTTGCCCAAATGAGCCGGTGCCCCCAGTAATTAAAATCGATTCGTTGTCAAACATTGATAATAGTATTTATATTGTCTAAATAATTAGATCTAGTCGATGACAAAGAAGCCATAATGTACCAAATGATATTGAACAATTTTCAACCATTTTCACCAATTTGATGACGGAAGATTCAATTTGGTTATCTGAAACAAATGTTTCACAAGCTTCAACGGCGATAATTTACGGTGCTATTAGCGATAATCTTTTGGCAGATTGCCTGCATTCATATGATGCAGGAGTTTTACTAGTTTCAAACAAAGAAGTAGCTGAAAAATCAAGTTCGAATTTGTTCACAGCTAATCCGAATCTATGCAGAGAATCCTTCCTTTCCACTCTTTCAGATTTTTTCCTTTTAAATCAAATTCAGCCACCTGAAATTAAGGTTTCTCATTCAGTCAAAGAGGAAGATGCTACTTTATATGAAGATTTAGTTCAGATAACACTTAATGAGATTGATACTCTTCTTCGGGCAAGACGAACGAGAAAGGAAACTGGTTTTCTAAGACAACTTCAAATTTTCGAAAATCTAAATGGATATTTGTGCAGCCGCATTCCCGAAGAATGGAAAAATTTATGTAAAAATAACTTAGCAGTAGTTGTTGGGTCAGGTCCATCCCTAGACATTTCTTTACCTCTGATTAAACATGGATTACCTTCACCAGTAATTATTGCCGCGGATAGTAGTTTAAACGCACTAGCGAAAGAGAATATCTCTCCTCATTTCATTGTAAGTATTGACCCGGAAAAAAGCTTTGAAGCATGCGGCAATGAAAAATTTAAACCAGGAATTGCCATTTTGTCCTCTCAATCCCATACAAGTTGGTCAAAAAAATGGGAAAAGAAATGCTACATTTCGGGAAGAGTGATTTCGGAAGATTGGCTCGGAGAAAAAGGTGTTGGCAAAACTTCTCTCCAAGCAATTAACAATGCTGGTCTAACCGCAGTCACTTTTGCAGAATTCATTTCACCATCCGCAATCTTGCTTGTTGGGATGGACCTGTCAGGAGGTGGAGATGGTAGTATACGCTATGCAGAAAATACTGGCAGGTCTCACATAGAGATTGATGCAAGTACATTTCATCAAATTCCTGGAAATTACGAAGAGACCGTCCCAACCCCTTTCTTTTCTGACTGGCAAGAGACATCGCAAACGACTGCTAGCTTAAGCAAAAAAAGATCGATCATTAACCTTAATGATCGAGGTGCATTTTTAAAAGGAACCAGTTTGGTTCATCCCAAAAATTTTGATGAGGTAAAAAAATTATTAAACGAGAACCTTTCTTCTTTTGCTGAAGAGGACTTAGATCTACTTCAAAAGAGAAGAGGGATTTCAGGACTAGGATTGAACCAAGTTCTGACTTTGCTAGCCACGAAATGCGATCAGATTTGGCAGCTGTTAGACAAGCATTCTAATGATTCAAAAGCTTTTGAGTTTTTTAAAGAAATATTTTCTGACAAAGATAACGCTTCTATGCTAGGCGATTTTGCTTTTTCAGTTATGCCAAGATTGTCTGCAAGCGACCATGAAGAGTCATTTGAAATCGAACGTGAACAATTAAAGATACTACTTTGGAAACTTGAAGATGGAATTCTAAAATCGAATCCGTCCGAAGAGTTTATTCTGCGATTCCTGACTGAAAAATTTGCCTAAAAAGCTATGAATCTAATTCTTCAAAAGCACGCCCGGCCAATTCGAGAGACTTCTTAAGCGATTCCTGATCATGAGCATCACTAATGAACCAGTTATGATGTGGGTGGAAGTAGAGCCCTTGCTTGGAGGCAAGTTGGCAAAATTTTTGAATTAAAAATAAATTTTCATCTCCCTCAAACCATGGGTATGGCATGGAGGGTGGACCCGTCATTTTTAAAGAATAATTAAATCCCTTGGCCAGTTGTTCCAATCTCTCACTAAAAAATTGCCCTTTTGTCATAACGCTTTGAGGAACATTTCCTTCCACACACATGGTAAGCGAAGATAAGGCAGCTTGCATCGCAACAGCATCATTCCAACAACTCCCAGTTAGGAATACTTCCGAAGCTGCACTTTTTACCGCCTCGATACCAACACAAGCCGAAATGGCGTAACCATTTCCAAGTGCCTTGGAAAAGACAGATATATCTGGAGTAAAATTAAAAAAACGATGCGAACCCCCTGCATGCAATCTCCACCCTGCTCTCACATCATCAAGAATCAGCAAACTTCCATTTTCTGTACATAGCCCTCTCACTTGGCTCCAAAAATCCTCAGTTGGCATTTCAGAGGGGGCGAAGGCGGCATGGTGGTAGGGGGTAAGAATGACCGCAGCAATATCATTCTTTTTTTGCTTAAAAATATCTTCCAATTGATTAAGATTATTCCATTCGAATTCCACAACATCAGATCGATCGGAATCTATCCGACCTCCCAAGCCCGGGTCACACCAAGCATCCACCCCATGATAGGCTCCCAATGCTTTTACAACAAGAGGGCGTTTAGTTTGCTCTCGAGCAACCCGAATGGCCCATGTTGTGAGATCGGAGCCATTTTTTGCAAAAACTGACCATGATGCAAAATCAACCACTTGGGTAAGTTTCTCAGCCAACTCCACGACCACCTCATTAGGATGATTAAAAATTGAGCCAAGCTTTCGCTGTTTTTCCACTGCAGCCTCGATCCTAGGATTTTGATAACCGTGCAAAACAGCTCCATAGGCACACATGAAATCAATCCATTCATTTCCATCCACATCATGAAAAAATGCCCCATGCCCAGTGGAGCAAAAATGTGCAAAGTGCCGAGGTAGACCGGAAGCTGGGGCTATATGACCATAAGTTCCACCAGGAATGACTCTCGATGCTCTTTTAAATAAAATTTCGGATGTGTTGTGTGACCTCATATTATTAGGGGCAAGTCTTTTGCTGTTAACCTAGAACAATATCCCACTTTATCCATTAGGGGTAAATATCCATCCACCTGATAATTTCCAAGAGCGGAACCGACAAGAGGATTTATTCGACCTAAGCACGACAGTATTCCAGTATTGATACTGTCAAATGAGAGTTTTACCCTTGGTTCAATTTCAGGTGTTTCAAATGTTGTTTCCCAGTAGGCATTCCCATTCTTAGTTAGAGTGATCAATGGAGCATTGATATCTTTAAGAAAAAAACACACCGTACCTTTTTCACTCCCCAACAGTTTAATGCACTGGGCGTGATGATTCATGTAAACTGCAGTCGCTTCCAAACAGGTTGCCAATAAAACAATTAAATACTCTAAGTTTTCTTCTCTTGATTTTAAATAACTTCCGAACTTCTGAAGAGTTTTAATTTTTTGAAAAGCAGAAAAGGGATGTTTGATCCAAAACCTAAATTCTGGAAGAGCAAAAATTCCCTTATGCAAGTTAAGAATATTTTCTTCACTAAAGACAACATCCTGCATCGGACCAAAAGATAAAAATTTCAATTCACAATTATGAGGTTCAATCGACGGAAATTTATCTGATTGCCACCAAGGAAGAGCCACACAACCCTTAAAGATGGAACGAGCAACTGCCCAAGCTTGAAGACTAGTCCCTTGATTCAGCATTTTTTACTAACTTAACGAGTGTTTGCTTAATGACATGAGGTTGCATCTCCATCTTTGGTGGACGCATTTTGAACTTATTACAAATATGCTTACAGAGCGTTTCAGTATTACTTGCTACAAGCGGATACTGTCCCTCATTTTTAAAAAAATTAAGATTGTTATGCTCTTGGGGCATAATTCCTCCGGAAATATCGAAAATCATATTTTTACCACTGGCAACAACCTCTGTAGTTAAGCCTGCACCAGGACGACCAAAAACCCATAGACTCAAATTGATTAATGTACTCATTTCATAAGCATCGATTTGAGCAAGAGCCTTGATTGTGAAATCATATTTATTACTTAATAAATGAATCCTTTTATATAGCTGTCTTGAGCGACCGCAAAGTGCTATGACCTGAATCCTTTGTTTTGAGTTGGCCACAGCTCTTAATGCCATTTCGTGAGAATTCACTCCATTTGCGCCTGTGGCAAGTAGTGCAATTGGAATATTAGGATTCAAACTGTGCTTTTTACAAAAATTATTCCTAATCTGAGTCGTATCTTTTTCATAAAAAGGTTGTCGCAATAACGGACCTAATACCCTGCACTTGTTACTAGGCATACCTCTCTTTTTCGCAGCATTAATGGTGCCTTTCGTTGGTCCACAAAAAAGATTCGCTTTAGGATTAACCCAATGGCGACTATAACCCACTCCATCATCTAACTCCCCGCAATATATCAAAAAATTTGGAACCGAACTTCGAGGCATAGCATTCTGAATTAAATCCCAGAAACCGTGGTTTAAATGTGCATGTACGCTTATAACTGCATTTGGAGAAAACTCTCTGATTTGATCTTTAAATTCATTTCCACCAATAATTAGTTTAGGATTTGAGTGAAGCGAAGCATATTCTAGAAGCTTGAAGTAAAGGGAGTGTAACCTCGGGTAAAATCGTTGAATCCAGTTATATATATTGGTGCCCAACAGATAAACTAAAGAACTATCCTCTAAAGGTCTTAAAACTAAAGAATCAATTCTAAGTGAATGACAAAACTCCTGGATCGCTTGTGCCCGAATTTCATGCCCTCCTCCTGTTTTTGAGCTTAAAACTAGCAATCTCATAATAGAACTGTACTTGGCTAGCAAATGTGCTTTTAGCCGGTATAAAAAGTTAGATTAAAATTAATCTATTTCGTGAACAAACAATCCACTTCTTAATTTTGGTTCGAACCAAGTCGATTTTGGTGGCATGATTGCCCCTGCGTCTGCGACTTGCAAAAGCTCTTCCATCGAGACCGGATAAAGGGCAAATGCCACCGCCATTTCTCCCGAGTCGACTCTTCTTGAAAGTTCTTCTAGTCCACGAATTCCACCGACAAAATCTATTCTTTCATCTTTTCTTTGATCATGAATACCAAGAATTGGCTCAAAAACATTATCTGAAAGAAAACTTACATCCAAATCTTCGACTGGGTTACCGCTCGTTTTTCTATCTATCGGCGAAAATAAATACCATTTTTGACTAAGATATACAGAAAACTCACCTTTTGATCTGGGTCTTATGGGACTATCATCATCTTCCAATAAAGAAAATTTATTTTTTAATTTGCTTAGAAACCCTAGGTCAGTCAATCCATTCAAATCTTTAATTACTCTATTATAATCATAAATTTCCAATTCTTCATCAGCGAATAAAACTGCTAAAAACAAATTATATTCTTCCTGTCCTGTATGATTTTGATTTGCATCCTTTCGCTTCTGTCCAACTCTTGCTGCTGCTGCAGTCCGGTGATGTCCATCTGCTACATATAGGTATGGGATATCAGTAAAATGCTTTTCCAAGCTGGAAGTAATTTGACGATCATCAAGTACCCATAATTCATGGCGAATTTTATCGTCAGCAATAAAATCGAATACAGGTTCCATAGACATTCCCTCAACAATAATTGAATTAATCTCTTTGTTTTCTCTGTAAGAAAAGAAAACGGGTTCTGCATTGGCACTAAGAAAATCGACATGTTTAACACGATCTTCCTCTTTTGCTACACGAGTTAGTTCATGTTTTTTGATTTTACCCTGATAATACTCCTCAAAATGACAGCAACCAACAATTCCGGTTTGTGTACGACCGTCCATGGTTAGACGATATATGTAAAAACTGGGAGTAGGATCCTGTACCAATACACCATCTTGCTTAAACTGATCATAAACCTCAGCACCCTTCAGATAAACCTCATCAGCATATGGGTTGGTTTCATCTGGAAGACCAATCTCAGGCTTGATTATATTAAGAAAAGAAAAGGGATTCCCCTCTGCTTCCATTCTTGCTTCACTTGAATTGAGAACATCATAAGGACGAGATGCCACAGATTTAGCTTTATCTTGAGGAGGACGAAAAGCACGAAAAGGCTTAAATACAGCCATGTTGATTTATTATTAGGTTAATATTTTACTTCTTAACGAGCTTTGATTCTTTCAAAGCTTCGGCAGCCGCTTTTTTGGCACGAACTTGAGCAATCAATTTTTTCGCAGATCCCGCAGCTAAAGTACTTTTGAGATTCACTTTCTCAGGAGGCATAGAAACTGCAGCCGCTTGGTTGGATGACTGCATTTCCTCAAGTATTTCTCTTCTTAAAATAGAAATCGAACGAGGTGCCGATATACCGATTTTAACGGAATCTCCTTCAATCTTAGTAATTGAGATTTGAATTTCGTCTCCAATCGCTATGCCTTCATCAACTTTTCTGGAAAGAATAAGCATTGTACCTAATCTACAAGGTCAGAGACCTTCGCCCCCTACATCTAAAAGGTGGCGCGCCGAAAATTCCTCATGATTATTTATAATGCATTGCTTACCAACAAGTGTCCTGCGGTTGACAATAATAGGACCCACTAAATTTAGCGAAATCTTACCCGCTTGATCAGGCGGAAGAGTAACAATGTTAAGGATCATTGTGTCTTCTGGACCAGTGATTCCAAGCACATTGACATCAGCATCTGCTACTTCGACAGAATAGTTAGGAATGATTCCACCCGGTTCTAAAACGATAAAAGCAAGACCATCCTTTTTTTCCTCACGTAACCACATGAAAGGTAACTCTTCCTCATCATAAACTAAGTCGAGGCTTCTTAAATCTGCAAAGCCGAAAAGGCCCTGAGGCAGTGATACTCGATTTCGAATCTCAGCCCCAACAATATCTGGATTGTTGGAATCTTCGTCTATTTTAAGTTTCATTACTTTTAGCTTTCAGCAATTTATAAGTAATTTAAAAGCGAGTTATTGAGCAACTGTGCACCTACCTGCATAGCGGCTTGATAAGCAGTAGATACCTTACTTAGACGCATAATAGCTTCTGACATGTCAATCTCTAAGTCCCTGGAAATCTGCTTATCTAAAGCCATAACATAATCTTCGTCATGATTACGGACCGTTTCCATTCTGACCATCGTGGATGAAAGCTCGCCCATCTTATCAATGATCAGGTCCTCGAGGGCTATTAAATCTTTTTCAGTATCAGGAACTGTACTTGGAGCCGTGCTTTGAGCAGTCTCGAAAAGTCCGTCCCTTAGTTCCACTAATGAGTTCACCACATTTCCTAAGACTGCCGTGTTGCCGTTAGAAGCATCAAGCATGTAAGAGACATCAGTATCCTTTCCCACTCGAGTGATCGCATTTTTATCCCCTCCTTGGTATGTGACGCTAAGAAGTTGGCCGTCATCATCACGATGGTCTAAAAATGTCTTAGAGCCAGTCGCAAACGCAAAAGTGTCCCCAAGTCTTGGAGAACTCTGGGCATCATGAGCATTACCATTTCCCTGATCTACAAGCTCAAAGCCGGAAATTCTAAAAGGACCAGGATCTTTTACATCTTCCTCCCAAATGATTTTTGCTGTCAATTGGGATCCATCCTGAAGGGCGATCGTGGCTTGTTCAAAATCTGGTGGAACCACACCTTCACTCGAGGAACCAAAAAAATATCTACCCGGATCAAGTAATTTCAGTCCAACAACTTGACCATCTGCATCGACAATCGCTTCAGCACTCGCATCTCTACCAGAAGAACCTGCGGGATAAATAGAGACTGTTGGAGAATCTTTATGTGTAGCCTTGAACTTCATAACATAATCAAGAGATTCACCAAGAGGCAGCCAAATATCGTTGGCTACTTCTTGTCCTTGGTCGTTGGTTATAAATTCATCGTCTGGTTTTACAGTTATTTGAGAGTTAAAAGCATCCTGTAAAGTTATTCTATTGTTGAAATCATCAACTTGACACTGAAAATACCTACCATTGTGCAGAACTATCTGCCCCTGATCGTATGTCGATGAAGAAGACCATTCCGCTCCTTGTCTAGTAGAGTATGCAGGTAGTGCCACGAATAGAGCCTCATCATCCAAAGCAACTTGGTCTGAAAAATCCTCAAGTGCTACGAAATACTGAGAAATCGGATTACCTTGAGGGTCAAAACCACGACTGTAAACATAATCCCCTTTTTTTCCTGAGATCGAATCACCCTCTTGGAAGATCAACTCTTTTCCTTCTCTTGGTAAATTTTTGCCGAGGAGAAAAACGCCTCCACCGGAGCGATCGGTTTGATTAAGGCTTGCCATAGCCGTGACATCAAAAGCGACAGGGTCAGTTGATAAATAGTATTGGCCTTCATACGAAAAAACCATGCCTTCAGCCGGTTGAAATCCATCAATATATTGATCAATTTGACCCTTCAGATAAGTTGCATCTATAACATCATCCCCTTCCTGAGCAGCAGAAAGTGTATATTGCAATGTTTTTGGGTCGAAAGTAGTAGTTGCTTGTGAAACAGAACCATTTACAGAAAAATCAGTTACTGCATATTTGACCTCTTTAACTAATCCTTGAACATCTCCCTGCAATGTATCTGGGTCGTTATAAAGACGGTTGGTTGATTTGAGAAGTAAGTCTGAAGTATATTGGAGAGCATCTGCGTCATCTTCAAACATCTGACCATCCGGAGCCATGTAAAAAAAGCGTTGTTTAACTCCAACAGCTTCCAATTTCCAATCCTCGCGATCAACATCGTAATTAGAAGGTAATTCTTTCCAAAACCTACTACTATCTAAAGAAGGCTTGTGATTTGTGTTGTTCGGAATTTGTGATTCCCAAAACTTCCCATCATGCTCAACTACACTTCCGAGATCAAAAGTCTGCAATCTCTTCCAAATTTCAGAATGAATCGTATCAAAGGATGAAGTGCCATCCGATAATGACGCATCAATGGTTATTTCTCGCTCCCATGAGGTCGCAGGGATATCACCAGTGGCATTGATATTATTTGCAGTAAAAAAGTCTTCGACAGCGATGATGTTGACAAAGCTTGTAGGATCAATCTGAGTCTGATTTAAAACGCTCCCCGATCGCCTCCAAGCATCATTGATGAAACTTACATCTTCTAGGTATATTTGTGCCCCCCTATCAATGATCACAAAATTTCCCGCTGTACTCCCAACCTGCCCTGTAAGCTGATCTATTTGAGGACCTGTGAGGTTGTAAACTGGCATCGAATCGGAAAAAACATGACTGCGTACTAAATCTTTGTCTTGATCAGTAAGGTCAACATACCTGGACCCAGGAAACAATTCGCTCGTTTTTTCATCAAGCTTCTCATCCACTTGCTCAGGAAAGTAAAGGGATGGGTCCCATGTTGTTACAAAAGTAGCAGATGCATTGTAATCCTCATCAACAGTGCCATATACCTCTAAGTCTCCGGAAGCGGATACTTTAGCATAAAGTTGGGCTGAGGAATTACGATAATCAAATGGTGGCGGTGCAACTCGCACGGAAGCTTCATATCCTGCATTTGGATCTGCCGGATTGGGTAAAGTTGGGGAATCTGCAAGTAATCCTTGGTCACCATTTATTAGATCTTTGGCAATTTCAGTTATTTTATCTGTACTGAGGCCATCCGTGGTTGCTAGAACAACATACTCTCTGCCATTGATCTGAAAAACAACTGATTCTGCAGCTTTAAGTTCTCGGCTTCCACTTAATCCATCACTACCAACCATAGTATTTTTGAGAGATATGGTCTTTTTTCTCTCCTGCCCTACTAATACATCACTGTTACCGAAGTTGGCCTTGTATTCAGTACCTCCGAAAAGGGACCGTCCACGATGACTTGCATTGATCCGGTTGAGTGCCTCTTCAACTAATTGCTCAATCTCGTGACCATAAGTCTCGGCAGCAGAACGATTAATTTGAGAACCAGCCACCCTAGATATCTCTTGCGCTCTTTGATTAAGCTTTTGTAAGTTATCGAGGTTCAAGTGTCCCGCATTCAAAAACTCCGTGGCATAGGAAGCGTTTCTTTGGTACTGAGCCAATTTCGCTTTTAGGGCATCGGCCTGGATTAATCGACCTGTCCTAATGCCATCATCTTCAGGATAGGTTATTTTTTGACCAGTCGAAATTTGCCTATCTAATGTAAATCTCTGTTGATCCAATTCACGAATTGTATTCGTGACATTACTGGAGACATTTAGATTAGGAATTCGCATAGATTATTTAAGCAAACCCATAACAACCAATTCCAGCATTTTGTCGAGTGTATTTAAGACCCGAGATGATGCCTGGAATGATCGTTGAAATTGCATCAGGTCGGCCACTTCCTCATCAATGGAGACCGAACTCACTCCACGCCTTTGATCAAGTAATAAATTTTCCAGAGATTGTTGGTGATCAAAATTATCACTCAGGTCGGACATTTTATTCCCAATATCAGCATTTAAAGTAGAAATTTTAAGATTAAACTCTCCATCGGCAAGGCTACCAATTTCATATGCTATATCACTCGCTCCCTCTGGAGTCTCCTCCGAGGATTTTAATAATTCGGGACTTAAATTATCATCTACTTTCAGACTTGCTGCCAAGTTCCAAGGGTTGGCGAGAACGGCATCAAAAGTAAAATTATCTCCAAGCAAAAACGCGTTTGTTCCTTGTTCAACACGAAATGGAATTTCTTCATAGGCGAGCATGAGAGAACGCCCCTCATCCCCCGTATCAAGCAGACCATCATCTCCTACAAAATTAGGGTCTGCTTCAAAAGTAATATGCTGCATTCGACGAGCACTGCCATAAAATTCATAAAATTGACCACCCTCGGGACTTGTTAGAATTTGTTCAGTGTAGTCATCTCCTCTGACGAAAAATGCATCAGGACTATTTTGTAATTCTTCAGGAAAAATGGGGGTTGAATTTACAATTTCAAAAGTATCTTTATCAGCAAATGGAAGGGTCATATCAACCTCTTCGTCGTATATTTTGAATGTGCCATTACCTTCTACCCCATAAAGACCATAAACTTCCTCCATAATCTTATTATTCCCAACAACCGGCCGAGTCAGAAAAGAATCAAAGCCAAACAAATAACCACCAGGTTCATCAGTTGGGTTATGCAAAGAGTTAACTTTATCAACAAACGATGAGACCAATTCATTAAGCTCTGTCCGGTATAGTTCAATACCATTTACACGAGCATTTTGGTAACCAGCGATTTTACCTGAATTCGTGATGATTTCAAGAGCTTCACCTTCGTTTTCTCCAGCTATTAATAAGGCGTCATTGCTCGGAAAACCATTACCGTTGTTAATGATATTGAAACCTTTTATTTCACCTCCCTTAACAACCGCCTCAGCGATTCCGAGATTAAGTTCAACTAAGACTCCAGTATTAACATCATACCCAGAAGGAGAATTCAAACGGACAATTTCTTCTGGATTGTCACCATTTAACTGAGCTTTGAAGAGTTGAAAATTCGATTTCCATTTTGCATCAAGTGGATTGAAGTTTGCGATTTCTAATGGATCAGTAATTGGAAGTTCGGGAGCAGATTTTATGATAAAATGATTACCATCAACCAATAACACTTTTCCTTCAGAACCTGAAAAAATAAGTTCCTCTTCTTGAGTTGTTTCGTTTAGAGCTAAAAAATCATTAATTTGTCTGGCATTCTCGGAATAGGCACTGACTTTCAAAAACTGTTCAGACGCATTGGGAGTAATCCCTGGGTTGGCAGTAAAATCAACATTATCTAAAGCAATATAGTAATCGTAATTAACCTCATTAATACCCGTGCCATTATCGACTCTTAAATACTCCCCTTTGTTCACCAATGGGTCGATCAATAATTCCTTTATATTTGGGTCATTAGGATTGGGGATCTTATTACCTAAAGAGATGACACTTCCAGCGGACGCGTTTTCTCCTAAAATTTTGAGGGAAACCACATCTCCTTGCTCAACTCCTTCAAAATTAAGTTCCGCGTCACGGGCTAAGTTGGTAGTTGCTTGATAATAGTTATCATCAAATTTAAAAATATCATTTTCCAGGTAGTTACGACTGGTTGATTCTAGGTCAGATTCATCTGATATAGGAGAGAGATCGGCAGTTGCCTGATAAAATTTTCCCTCATAGTAAATCTGGTCTCCTTTTTCAAATGTCTCTAAATTAGAAAATGACTTTTTAGTTTCAACAACTTGACCGTTAGGAAATTGAGTAATCTCCATAAACAGATTGCTGACATTGGGATCTGTTCCTGCAATCGTATTCTCAAGGGCTTGCCAAAGGGCCATTTCGCCATCTGGTTTTTGGAAATAAAATACATCCCCTTTCTCACGCTTAATATTTTGTTGAGGGATTTCAATTGGTAGGGGAGTTTCGTTTAATAATTCGGCTAAACCAGCACCATCATCTACTGGTTGCCCAGCAGGTAGAACTTCAGCACCTGCTTGAGCATCAACGGGTGCTACTGCACCTGCTGCATCACCCTGTCCCGCCGGCGTTAAAGGTTTGGGCGGAAGGAGGCTAACAAGTATGGGCCCATCGGTGTCATCGAACAAAGTACCGCTATTCTGCACTTCAAGGAAACCCAATTGACCATTGGAATCTATTTTAGCATGGATTTTTGCATCCGCTCCATTAGGGCCATTGGAAGCTATTGTAAAATCCTGATTCCACTCATTAGTCAGGGTTTTGGGACCTGTGGAATCAAGGAGTTGAATTTTCTGTCCTTCCTTAGAGGTTGCATAAATATTTAAAAATCCAGTTGCCTCACCAGTTGCTTCATCCTCCCCTTCTTCCACACTTATTTCCATCAATTTGGACAAATCCTCGAGTAATGCCTGGCGGCGATCCCTGTATGTTACAGCTTTACCTTTGTCCTGAAGCTCAAATCTTCTTACCTGTTTATTTACCTCATGCAACTGAGCGAGCAAACGATTCACATCCTCAACGCTCCTACGAACAGTTTGCGAAAGGTCGTATTCGATATCTTCCAAGCTTTGCCCAGCATCATTAAACCTCTTGGCTAAGGTTTGAACTTTATTGTAAAGTTCTTGTCTGATCGTGGCTTCGTCGGGTGAGGCAGACAACTCCTGGAAAGCGTTAAAGAAATCATTAAGAGCCCTAGCCAAGCTACCTGGTGCTAATATACTATCATGCGAATCATCCAGTCCTGCATTGATTTGGGGACTCGTCAAAGTTTCTCCCAGTGCGGCTTGTAAAAGATCAAAGACCTCTTTTTCCGCCTGTAGGGCAGCTGTTTCACTTACTTCGTCAACAACCCTGCGATCAAGGAAATCATTCCTGACATGCTCCAAACCGGCAGTCTCAAGCCCCGATGTTAGAAGTCCTCCATGAGAACCATACATCACTCCCTCACGAGCGAGAACTCGTTGACGAGCATAGGTCTCATCATTTACATGAGCCAAGTTTTGCCCGGCAATCTCAGCCGTTTTCGAATGATATCGAAGAGCTTCTGTCGTTTTACTAATTTCTCCTAATAAAGACATAATTAATTAAGCAGATTCACTTAAATTAGAACGACCACTCGACAAACGTTTTAAATTACCATCACGCGTGTAGGTCTTGGTTTGAGAGCTAGGATCCGTAACGCTTAGAATTTGGTCAGTCACTTCACTGAGTCTCATGAGTAAGCGTTGATTTTGCTCAATTTTTTTTCTCACTTGTGTAATCAAACTATTAATCTCTTCAATGATGCTATGAAACATTGGTTGAGTCACATCAGGAAAATGATTAATAATTTCACTAAGAGTAGAATTTTTTTCTTCTCCAAACCTTTCAGCTAAAGTCGTAACAAAGCCTTGCCTACGCTTATGAAGAATTTGACTAGCTTCCATTTGAGTTTGCACGGATTGATTTAACTCCATCAGGCTGTCAGGTCTTCTATTTAAAATGCTTTGTTGCTGAGCGCTAAGTAAACCGATGAGTCCACCGTACTCCTGAAGTTCATCTCGCAAAAGAGTAAGAAGATCCTCCCAGCTAAAGGAAAGGTCAGGTGCAACTTGCTGAGATACTTTTACCATATTATTTAGACAGATTGTCATCAACCTTTTCAGATTGATTTTCGATTGGTTGACTCACTTGGCTATTTAGCTGTTGCTGGAGAATATTGGACATCCCAAACCCGCCCCCTGTGGCTATACTTTCAGAAATTGCATCAGTAAAAAAGTGTCTGTACATGCGGTGTGCTCCCCCATCTTCATTAAAAACACCTTTGAACATTGGTTTCAGAGCTTCTTTTAAAAATTGCTTTACCAAAACCGACTCAAACTGCTGACTAACTGCTGCGTTCTTTTCCAACTCAGAAGCATGCTTGGAATGAGCCATTTCCATAAGCATGGTTGTGTCCATGCCAACATATTTGTTACCAATGTTTGCAGATTCCATCGACTATCTAGTTAATAATTAAATCCGCCTGCAAGGCACCGGCGTTTTTAATAGACTGAAGGATTGAGGTCATTTCTCGGGTGGTTAAACCCAGACGATTGAGGGCAGAGGCAAGATCATTTACAGTGGATGTACCAACAGGATCTAATTGATCGATAGTATCGAAACGACCAATCTCCTCGATTAGTTCTGCATTTTCTCCCTCTAAGATAGTTGTAGCTCCCTGGGAAAAAGGCAGTGGCTGACTAACTCCAGTGGTAGGATTTAAAAAGATCGTGATGTTACTATTACTAACAGCAACTGGGGATATCCTTACATTTTCTGTAGCTACAATGGTACCTGTGCGCTCATTGATAATTACTCGAGCTGGTACATTTGGTCGGACATCAATAGATCCAATGGCAGCTAGAAAATTGGTAGTTTGACCAAGAAATTCACGAGGTAGACGAACATTCACCACTCCCCCATCATTAGCAAGTGATGTTCCGGGATAATATTTATTGATGGCATCGGCAACTTTGACTGCAGTCATTGAGTCGGGTGATCTCAAAATAAGATCAATGGAACCATTATTGATGATTTGACTGTCGATTTCTTTTTCAACAAAAGCTCCATTGGAAACGATTCCGACAGTAGGGTGATTAACTTGCACATTTGCACCACCTGCATTACCGGCGGAAAGTCCACCGACTGAAACAGGCCCTTGTGCTACAGCATAAACATTCCCATCAGCACCTTCTAATGCGGTTTGAAGTAAAATTCCACCCTGCAATGAATCTGCGTTACCTATAGATGAAACGGTAACATCAATTTTGGAGCCATTTTTAGCAAATGGTCCAATGTCTGCAGTCACCATAACCGCAGCAATGTTTCTGGACTTATCTGCTTTGTCAGCACGAATCCCGAGTCTTTCGAGTGCATTCAAAATTCCCAATTCTGTATATTCTATCCTGGAATCACCCTGCCCTGCTAGACCAGTAACAATACCATAACCGTATAATTGATTACTACGACTGCCTTTCACATCGGTAAGATCTTCAATCCTAGCAGCATCTAAAACACAAAAAATTGCCGAAGCAAAAAACGATAAATATTTAAGAAATAATACCATAGAACAAAACTTAGAAAGGATTCAAAATAGAGGCTAACCGTTGATACCAAGATTCTTTTTGAGCATCGTTTAAGCTTCCTTTAGATACAAATTCTATTTGAGCATCCGCAATATATTGCGAGGAAATGATGTTGCGGTACCTCAAACCATCTTTAAACCCAAAACCAATATCTTCTTCTCTGACCATTCCTTTCAAAACGGCATAATAACTTTCACCGGAAAAGGTGACCATACGAGCACCTTCGATCACGAGTACTCGGTTGGGTAAAACATCGATTACCACAACGCTCACTCTACCCTTTAAATCAGATGTGTTAGCGATAGAACCTCCGCCTTGGTTGCTACTTTTAGTCTCAATCTCAGTTGCAGGAAGTTGTCCTTTATGCTTCCCCATTCCACTATTAGCAAAAAGAAATTGCTGAACTGCGTTTTCTATCTGGGACTGGCGGTTTCTAACAGAATTTTGAGATGCGGCTAAGGATGAACTTTCGGCAACATCTATGGTGATTAGGTCTCCAACTGAATAAGCACGCTTACCTGCATATAGTCCCCTTTGAGAATTGGAACTTTTGGTCCACAAAGAAGCAGCACTTAGGGAAACAGACACCATGATGATGGCAAATAAAGCTGTAAAATATTTAATCATAATTTAAAGTTGAACCTTAACGCTCTTTTCGTTGAGAACCTTGGCTTGAAATTCCTTATCTGAGGAGAGGTTCCTGACCTTAACGATCCCGCCTTCAACACCATTTTCTAAAGCCATACCTTTCATAGAGATGTAGATACCATTTCCAGAGGCAAAGACATCGACAATCTCACCTTTTTTCACAAGAGCAACTTTTGTGAGATGATTCCATTTCAGAATTGAGTTCTCCCTTAGATTTACCCCTAATTCGTACCCTTTTAGGTCACTTCCGGAAGGGACAGCACCTGCATGCTGCTTGAGAACGTCAACGGGTCTTTCGGTTAAGTTTTGTGATAATAATTTGGATCCTCTTGATGATAAATTCTTAGTGTAATAACAATTCAAAAAATGAGACATTCTAATAGGTTCTGCAAACTCCCCAATGCTGGAACCATTATCCCAAATTGCAAAACGAATGAAGGTACTGGGAGATAGATTATCTGGCATGCAATCCCTGATTTTGAGTATAAAGTTGCAGCTTAGACGAATAGGTTTCCATTGCCTAGTAACATAAGCCACGACCTTACCTGAAGCTTGGTAACGATAACCAAGTAATTCTCCAAGTTTCGACTCCAGCACTTCACGAGTAAGAAGAACTTCTTTAGAATCAGATTCCTTAGGCGAAAAATCGGAGTAAATTTTGTGCCTTGAAGACTGCGGTGCAATCAAAGCGGATGCTTTACTGCTTGTTACATATTTAGAATGAGAAGCGGGCTTGATGGATATAGGATCCAAAAAACGGGATACATCTGCCGACAAGTAGATCGGCAGAATTGCAAATAAAAATAAACGCCAGCGGATGAGCATATTATCTTTTAAGCTGATTAACTCGGGAAAGCATATCGTCTGAGGTTTGGATAGATTTTGAATTAATCTCATACGCTCGCTGAGCTATGATCATATTAACCATTTCCTCTACAACATTTACATTAGACATTTCTAGATACCCTTGTTGTAAAACCCCAAAGCCATTTTCTCCCGGAGCTCCAATTTCAGGTGGCCCACTTGCTTCAGTCTCAGTGTAAAGGTTTCCACCTTGAGCTTTTAGACCGGCCGGATTCGGAAAGCGGACTAGCTCTAACTGACCAATTATTTGGGTACCATCAGCAGTTTCAACAGAAACTTCACCCGTAGGAGAAACAAAAACATTAGTTACTTCAGGATCAATTTGTAGACCAGCAGCCAAAGGTAAAGCATCAGCAGTGGTAATTTGTCCATCGGGACCTATCTTAAAAGCACCATCGCGAGTATAAGCTTCAGTCCCATCCGGACGCTCAACCTGAAAGAAACCTGAACCGTCGATGGCAACATCCATCTTCTCACTGGTTTGAGTAAGCTGTCCTTGAGTAAAGATTTTGGCGGTTGAAACAACTTTCGTACCATTTCCCATCTCTACACCAGTTGGTATAACATTCCCTGCACCGGTTTGCCCACCTGCCTGACGAGGGTTTTGATAGAGTAGATCCTGAAACTCTATTTTGTTCTTTTTAAACCCAGTGGTATTAACATTGGCTATGTTATTCGAGATAACATTTAAGTTAAGTTGCTGTGCCTGCATTCCTGTGGCACCTGAATAAAGAGATAAGTTCATAAATTATATATTTTTTGTTACGCAGTTTGACCTAATGTCCCAATTGCCTTCCCGATATTTTCATCAAAAGTAGAAATCATTTTTTGGTTTGCCTCATGAGCTCTAGAAACCTCAATAAGCCCAATCATTTCTTCAATGGCAGAAACATTACTGTCTTCAAGATATCCTTGCATAAGAGTAAATTGCTCAGGATTTGCTAATTCCGGCTCGATCCCCTCCTCTTTCGCCACAAAGCCACCTCCAACTTTTTGAAGATCCATCAACGGGTCATTAAAAACGAAGACACCCACCTGACCAATATTCTGTTCGCCCTGAAAAATTTGCCCGCTTTTATCGATAAGTAAGTCGCCACCACCAGGTATAGTTTGAATGTTATTTCCACCTGCATCCGAGAATTCATGCCCCATACTATTCACCATGACTCCGTCTGCATTGATATAATGCTGACCATCTCTTGTGTAAACAGGATCGCCATTAGTATTCATTAGTGCAAAAAAACCATCACCACGAAGGGCCATATCCAATGGATTGTGTGTTTCTTTTAATTCGCCTTCATTAAAATCAACTTGGTTTTTCATAACCGGAAATGAACCGGGCATTTCGTTCCTTAGCCTATCATGTGTGCTTCTGGCTATCTCGCCGCCCTCAACTGCTTCAAAACTCACTGCAACTTTTTTGAACCCTGAAACATGGCTCGCTGCGATGTTGTTTGCTATAACATTTTGGTACTGCTCAAGACCTCTTAAAGCAGATGCATTTTCGTATAAGGATAAATTCACGCATATCTCAAAGCATTTATCATGCCATCAATAGGCTGGCCGCAAAGTTTAAGACTCGGGATATTCGCAATTGATCTTTAGCAAACGACCGTCCTCAAGATGAATAACAATTTGCCTTGGTTTTTGGTCAACAGAAACAACCTCAACTTTGGGACAATCTTTTTCATCAAATATAACTTGGGACTCTCCCTCTGAAGCTAGGACTTGTTCGGTGGTCTTTGATTCATTCGAACTCTGGGATGCTTGACTTAAAAAAGGACGAAATGACGAATCACCTTTAGTAAGATCAATATCTTCGCCTGCTCCTCTTCCTGATAAATAATTTTCCATTATCTTAAATTAGCAATTATCATTCTCGAGATTACTTATACTGTGCTAAATTCTCCTTACTCATATCGAGCACCAAGCTTAATTCAACTCGGCGATTTTTCTCAGGTTGGTTCGGAAAACGAGTATCATTTGGCTTGGTAAAACCGTGTCCAGTAACCCGTTCTAATTTATTATCCAGATCATTAGCCGAATAATACGATAGTGCTTTTGTAACCTCCAAAGCTTGAAGCATTGACATCTCCCACGAGTTCTCTCCGTTCTGCCCCAAACTGTTTTTCAGATGACTCGTGTGTGAATCCACTCGGTAAACAAGAACATGCTGAGAGAGTAACCAAGACATTCGCTGCATAACCTTACGGCCATGGTTCGTCAACCTGGGAGAGGAATTTTCGAAAACAGGTTGTTCATCACCATGAAATAAAACAACCTTTAAGCCATCTGCAGTCGCGTCAATCTGGATGACGGAATCATCAATTTCATGCAACCTCAAACGAGCATACCAGTCTTGGGCAATCCGGTGAAGCACATCAATATCAATCGATGTGGTGTCGTTGGTGTTACGCATGGTAGTGTCAGATCGGCCCACGATCTGATCAACCATACTCCCGGGGCGGGCATCTTTTTGCTCTATAGGGGTTGATTTCGGAACCCCTGCCTTGTAAGGATCTCTAAAAAATCGGGTTGTGGCTATTATTACCTCCTCATCCTGCGATAAAATCCAAAGAACCAAAAATAAGGACATCATGCCTGTCACAAAATCTGCATATGCAACTTTCCATGCACCGCCGTATGCAATCCTAAGTGGTTTAATTTGAAAGTGCCGAGACATATCAATGGAACAGTAAAAGCGAAGCCTTAATTAAGCTCCTTTTGCTGCATCCTTACATTTCTCTTCCAATTCATCTGCTGTGGGTTGGATTTGTTTATCCAAAGATCTTCTTCCAATTTCAACCGCCATAATCGGGGAAAGCCCAGTAGCAAAACCAGAAACTGATCGCTCAACAATTCTAAAATAGAGAAATTCCTGAGTTTGATTTAGGGAAACTAAACGGCTCAAAGGTACACCTATACCATAAGCCAGGAAAATCCCTAAGAAAGTTCCGCTCAATGCTGCAGCCACTTTGTACCCGACTGACTCAGGATCTTCTAAATTGGACATCGTATTGATAATTCCAAGAACAGCCGCCACGATTCCGACACCAGGTAAAGCATCTGAAATCATATCAATCGCTTTGATGGATCTTGTGGCTTCGGCTTCTCTACTTGTGAGCTC
>Ga0163109_10000878_pt1 | contig 23684 bp, 22 predicted proteins | sample CRUFie1St13metaG_FD_108704 | JGI IMG/M metagenome (GOLD analysis project Ga0163109, IMG submission 108704) | Marine microbial communities from the Costa Rica Dome - CRUD Field 142mm St13 metaG | ecosystem: Environmental > Aquatic > Marine > Oceanic > Photic zone | place: Costa Rica: the Eastern... | reverse complement strand
TACGTTGACGCTTACGCTTCAGACGGTACAGACGTACTAGTTGGTTACAAAGGAGCAAGTGAGGCAGACGCACCAGCGTTCTATTGTCCTTACATTCCTTTAATGTCTTCTGGTGTTGTACTAGATCCGGCTACATTCGAACCAGTTGTTGGTTTCCTAACAAGATACGGTTATGTTGAATTAACAAACACTGCATCTTCACTAGGTAACGCAGGTGACTACGTAGGATTAGTAGGAATGAACAGCGGAACAAACTTAAAATTCAAATAAGCCAAGGTTTATTTTTATTTCAAAAAGGGCGGCTTCGGTCGCCCTTTTTTTGTGACTGACCGATCATTAACCACACACTTATAAATTTTTTTTCATATTCATACTAGTCACAGACCAAATGTGGTAGTTTTATCTATATGTTAGACTTCTAAATAATTCAGAGTTTCGAAAGAAACTTAAACAACAAAGGGAGGTCCAACATGGATTATCTTAACAAAGTAAAAGGATGGGCAAAAGGAATTGCTGACGTCGGTGTAAGTTTCATCGCATTAGGAATCGTTTTAGAAATCCTTTTCAACGGTCAAGGTATTCCGTTCTGGCCAAATGTTTCTGTAATAGGAAACGTCCAGGGCGTACTGCAAGGCTTTTCAGATCAAGGTCTGATCGGTTTGGTAGCAGTTTGGATTTTATATCATATCTATAATAGGAAATAATCATAGACACATATAAATCTAGAAGTACGTAAAAACCATGAGGGTGGTGTAATTAATTTTTTGGATTGGATTGCATCACCCTTTTTGTTTGTACTTTATACATCTCAATTTTTGGTAAATACCTACAGTTCAAACGTGCTCTTGCATCTAAGTGAGAGACTTATGCGGATTAAACCGCGTAGCCAGGAGAACTGGCATTGGACTCCTTTAAAGGAGAAAACAAATGGGAAGACCAGTAAAGAAAAGTAGATTTGGTAGCGATGCAGGTGACTTCGAAGTCACAGGTGCGTTCTCTACTGAAGCAACACAACCAGACGGATCAGGTGCTGAAGCAGTATCAACTGCATCAGGCAACTACATTGTATCTCAGAGATCAAGTAAACAATTCAAAGTTAACTTTCTTTCTGCGGACGGTTCAACAAGATTAACACAAGTGTTAACGTTGACACCAGTTGCAACAGGATCACTTGTAGCAGGTCAATTCTGTGTGCAGATCATCTTAGATGACTCAACAGTGGCTTATGCAAGTAAAATCTTCAACAACACAGTACACTACGTAACAGCAGGTGGTGTCACTGGTTCAGTGAAGTACTCATTAAGTGCTGAAGGAACAGACGAAGAGAAAGTATCTGGAGTTGGTTCAATCGACACAATCTAATACTTTTAAACGTGCTTTTATGGGGGAGTTACACGCTCCCCCATTCACAACATAAATAATAGCAAATGGCAAAGCATTTACGAACATCAACAGATTATACAATTAAAGCAGGTGCTGGCGCGGGTGGATCAAACTCTGTCATAATAGACGCTAAAACGCTTAAAGTTTTAGGTGACATGGACATCGAAGGTACAAGCACCACAGTAGATACTGCAAATTTAACTATCGAAGATCCAATCATAATTTTAAGCAGAAACAATTCAACTCCAAGTGATGTTGACGCAGGTATTTTAGTAAACAGAGGAGCGGCAAACAACGCGGCACTTTATTGGAACGAAGGCGATGACGTTTTCAAAGCAGTCACAACAACTTCAGACGGAACAGGAACTTCAATTGCCGACACGGCTTTAGCCAAAATACAAGTTGGTGAACCTACATCTGGATCAGATGCGGCTACAAAAAGTTATGTTGATGCATCCTCAGGTGCATTTACACTTAAGATTGCAGGTGACGATTCAACTGCAATTACAGTTGGTTCAAACCAAATTTTACAATACGTTGGTGGCTCAAATATCAACACAAAAGGCTCAGAACCAGATACAATTACTATAAGCCTTGACAATGACTTAACAGGGATCACATCAGTAACAAGTGACGCATCAAATGGAAATTTAGAATTGAAAGCGAACGGTACAGGTCACATAGTGATCAACGATATTTTAACGTTTTCAGCGGCGGCAAGTACACCAACTGCAACAACAGTAACAAAATTATACAACAAAACAGCGGCAGGTGGCGGTACAGGATTGTATTTCATCAACTCAAACATCAGTTCAGGAGCAGAAGGAGAACTGATAAGTAAAAAGAAAGCAACGGCTTTGGCTATTGCGTTAGGATAATATGGCGATAACACAGACAAGAATTGACGGATCAGCAGAACAATTGGGCACGGCGGTGTTCACGGCAACGGCAGACACGGCTGTTACTACGATACACCTTTGTAACATATCGTCGGCGGCAGATGCAGTAGTGAACGTGTACTTGCTTCCAAGCGATGGTTCAACAACTGCACCAACTGTGAACAACAAACTTTACAACCAGTTGACAATCCAAGCAACAGACACTTATATCATAGACACTGAAAAATTAATATTGGCAAATGGTGATAAGATTTTCATAGAACTTCCAGACTCTTCTGGTCAGATCATAGCCACGATATCAACGATAGGATTATAATAGTCATGGGTAGATATGTAAAAAACCCAGAGGCTACACAAGGGCAAACTTTAGAAATCCCTCAAGTTACCACTGCAAACAGACCAAGTGGTAAGAACGGACAGATAATTTTTAACACAACAACATCAACTTATCAAGTGTACAATGGTGCACAATGGTACAATGTTTCAGAAGCATCAAGAGAAAAAACTTTGACAGTGGATACATTCCAAGGTGATGGTTCAACAACTGTTTTTGGAAATGGATCAGGTAACACACTTGACGGATCAACTGCGGCAAACTTGACCGTGGAACCAACAGATGCCACTGATTTACAGATATTCATTGGTGGTGTTTACCAAGTGCCAGGAACACACTACACATATTCAGGCGGAGCAATAACATTTGGATCAGCGCCACCAGCCAACAACGGTGTAGACAGCGGACACATTATTGCTGTGATACACAATCTACATAAATTAGGTTCTTAATTTTTATTTCTTAACTGATTTGACCGAACGGTCTCCAACTGCCTGGGGTACCACTTTTAACACATACCCATCCTACTGGTTGATTTATTTCTGGCTTATCATTCCATACTATTGATCCTGTCTCCCATCTTTTTTCTTTTGGAGAATGCGACCCTGATGAAAAAGTTCTTTCAGCAAATCTTAAATTTCCAACAACATGCAAACTTTCTTGAGGATTTTTTGCTCCTACCCCTAACTTACCTACCACAGTGACATTGGTAGCAGTTTCATTTTCATTGCCTAATACAATATCGCCATTTGACTTGCAGATAATTCTTGCTGTGTTGTCGGTTCCTATACCAAATGCTGAGGGAGAATGTGTGCCAACATAGGCATTTCTTTCGTGCATGGTAGTAATGACTTCATACCCATCAACGTTGACTGAAAACTCTGCCGACGGTGCTTCAGTATTGATACCAACTCTATTCTGTGATGCAAAAAGTGTTTTATCTACTTGGAGATTTTTCAACACGCCAAGTTGTGTAAGTGAACTTGTCTTAACACTTTTGCCTAATGTGTCTTTCCAGATCACTTCATTGTGATCTATCATCACAGCATTTGTGACATTAAGTTTTGGCACCTGTGCTTCAACGTATTTTAAATTCTCAACAGTGACAGTGCCCTTTACAACAAGATCATTTTGTACTTCAATCTTGTCATCAGCAACAGTTATCTGTAATGATTCTGCTTCGTCCTTAATACCTGTGCTGTTGAAGTTTGTGATTCTGCCACCATGGATAGCGTCTCCACTGATGCTGTTCTCATACACATCAACTTGTCTGACGTCAACACGTTTTTCGGCAACTCTTTCAATTTTATTGATAGGTAATAGTGTCATATAATGAATATTTATGGTTGATCTGTGTCGTTGTGTGGATTTGGTAAATACGAAAGTAGTATTATGGCAATTAACAGAATAAGTGGTGATATATTAGAAGCGAACCTGCTTAGGTCGAGTGACCTAGCGTTCCAAACGAATTTACTATATGTAGATGTAACAAACGGAAGAATTGGTGTTAAAACTGACTCTCCGGGCAATTTTGCCTTAGATGTAAACGGAAATACAAGAGTATCAGGTAACCAAATAATCACAGGTGACCTTACTGTCCAAGGTACAACCACAACCATAGACTCACAAAATTTAGTTGTAGAAGACAACATAATAACGATCAATGAGAATGCATCAGGTAAGACAGATGCAGGTATAATGATCAACAGGACAGCAGAAAACAACGCATTATTCATTTGGGACGAAACTCTAGATAAATTTAGATTTGGAACGACAACACAGGACGGCTCAACGGTGACAGACTTTTCAAACATGACACTTGCTAAGGTCCAAGTTGGAGAGCCTACCGCGGACTCTGACGCATCAACTAAGAAATATGTGGATGATCAGATCACAACTGTGTCAAGCAGTGGTGTTACTGGTGATAACGTTGAACTTAGACTGCCAACAGATTCAACATTTGGTGATGGTGCATACTTAGGATTTGATTCTTCTACAAAAGTTACGAATGCAATTGATGAACTAAACGAAGTGCTTGGTAACGTACAGGCAGGAACCTACCTAAAATCAGTTTCCTTTGTGGCAGATTCAACGAGTATCAGTGCTGGTGACACAGTAACTTTGACCGTAACCACAGTGCCGACAGCAGGAGCAAACACACGTTACACTATCACATGGGGAGACGGAAACACAGACACGGCGTCTGCTGATTCAACTCCATCACATACATATTCATCAGGCGGAACTTTCTCTGTGACAGTGAAAGCATTCGAGAATGATGCAGGCACAACTGACTCTGCAGGAAGTTTCGCGACATCAACTAGATCAAATTACATTGTGGCATCAACAGCAGAACCTAATCTAACTTTTGCCATGTACGCTAACCCGACAGGAGGATCACCGATCACCAAAGCAGACAACGGAGCAACAGTTTATCTACAAAATAATTGCACAAACACGTCAGGTGCGACTGTCACTTATGACGTTGACTGGGGTGATGGAACTGAACAAACAATATCAGGTGATGGTACAGCAGGAGGTTCAAGTGCCAACGGAGGTACACGACTGGCACACACTTACAATAACTCGGCTGGTGATGATGGTTCAACTGTTGCAGGTACAGGAACAGGTGATACCAAGTATGCAATACGTTTAAGACTGTTGACTCACTCAACTGCTAACCCATCTGTGATACCTAAGACAGCAACAAACAATTTTGAAGTTTACTCAACTCACACGCCGTTGTACTCCACAGCGGGTTCAACGATACGAGGAATCAACGAGGAAGCAACATCAGGTTTCCCTGTAACATTCACAAACGACACAGCAACAAACCCTGGAGCAAATACTGCCTTCTCTGCCACACAGCAGTACACTTACAACTTCGGCGAAGGAGATTCAGCAGTAACTACACCCATAGGTGGTGGTGGCACAGGTGACACAGGAAACACAATATCTAACACATTTAATTTGAGTACTTCTGATCAGAACAATGGTGTAACAACAAAATTTACAACAAGCCTAAACTTATCAAATGGTCATAGTAGTTCGCCTTTTAGTTCCAACGTTAACATTATTGTTGAACCAGACGTGAGAGCAAACATTGCCGGTACGGCAGTGACAGTGAACACCGGATCGGGTGACAACAGTTTATCTTTGTATGATGTCACTGACCTAGATGGCACAGACAGAGCCATAGCAAGATTCACTAACACTTCTCAAAATGCAGACAATTATGTGTATGATTTCTTCGATGACTCAAGTTCATTGACGGCTGTAGTAGAAAATGGATCAGACGCAGGAAGCATAGGTGCAACACTGGACAAAGACTACTCAGGCACATCGGCAGGAAACATAAATTTCAGATTTAGAGCAAGTGGGCAACCAGATACATTCTTCCAAGATGACGAAGAAACCATCACTTTTGTGATGAAATCGACACCAAGTGCGCCTGCAGGTCTAAGTTCTAAAAGTTTGACATTATCAGATTCAGCACAAGGAACCAACCCACACCTGTGTGCAAACTTTGATGATGCCACTGGCTCTGCAGACACACTTGCGGCTGGAACTTCTCTTGAATCAACAACTGCAAGAAGGTATACAAGTTCAACACCTATTGACACAAACACAGTTACAAACTTTTTAGTAAACGATGCTAATGGTACAGGATCAACTGTTAATCAAACAGTTACAGCATCAATAAATGGCAGTGCCAGTGGTGCTAGGACCTTCACAACGTCAGAGGGTGGCGCCAACAATAACACATTTACAGATCTAGTAATCACAAATCATAGAGACTACGACGAAGTGGATGCCTCTTATCCACAGCGATTATACCTGGTTGCAACGGCAAAAATTGCACAGGCACTTACAGATTACACCGCTGGATTGAATGCACAAAGAATTGAGAGTTCAGCGGGCGGTAACACCAACTATGTACACGTTGTCAGAGACTTATTGACAGGTAGACCAACCACTACTATAGGAACAGTAACACAAGGCACCCAAGGAAGTTTAAGGTATGTGTCTGGTATTCCGTATTACAATTCAGGTTCTCCAACTTTGACAGTCACGGGCACGACAGTTGCGAACTTCACAGGACAGGCATACCAGGATACTGCCTCACCTCATGAATACGGCGGTGGTACAAACCAAGAATCAACAACAGGAGAAGTTTTAGCATCTGATCCGACAACATTTACATATGCACAAATAGATGGATCCAGCACTATGCTGTCAGGTGGCATACCTGTAAAAAATACCGGTGTTGGATCACCATACACATTAGGAACTTTGACAATTCCGATTGGTCCAAGTTCAACAAAAACAGTCAAAACCATTGGTGCAAAAAGTAGAAACGCTAATGGAGACGAAAGTTCTTACGATGAAGACACAACTAAAATTCAAGTGTATACCGCTACACCTTCTTTGCTAGATAAGGAAGATGGTGGTATCACTGTATCAGATTCACTCGGCGATGGCTTTAATGACGACGCCGTGAGGATAAGCGGGTTTGGTTCCCTGTCCGGTGACACACCGGCACTGTTCGACTCTTCAAATGCCAACTACTACACAGATTCAGCATGGTCGGGTGCAGAAACCGTGGCAGGGACCAACGAAGCAATATCAAGATTTGGAACAATCAAACACTTCACCACAGACTTGAGCTCAGGATATCTGCCTGCAGGACCAGACCTAAACACAGGTAGATCAGGTGCACAGTATTTCAACTTTGCTTTCAGAAGAACTCTAATGAACACCTTTACAATAAGACTATCTGGAAAAGTGTCAGGCGTGTTTATCGCCGCACCAGGCACTGCTATAGACTCTGCATCTGGATTGAATGGTTGGCTGACTGCAAGTGAAACTTATGCAGGTTCTGGGGTTCCGGGATCGGATACAGGCAACGGCGGTAATGGCTCCGATGGTTGTGCTTCGACGCCTGGTGATAGGATTGTTGATAACACAACATATTCGAATCAAACTTTCGCAATGAACCTAGGTACACAAAACTCTTCAAATGCCACAGGTAACAATGTATTGATCAGAATAAAATTGGAATCAGGAGATAGTGTTACAGCACTGAGTATTGAATAATGGCAATTACAGACGCAAAAAAAGTAGACTATCTTTGGAAGAAACTCGGTTATGGTGCCACCAAGACTGATACCAACACAGCCAAAAAAGCACCACAAGAAGAAATTGCATCACCTTTACTACTAAGGGGAGATAACACATGGAACCAAGCGTCAAGCATTCCTGCGGTACTGCCGGCATCTAGTGCTGGAGTTGTTGCAGTGTTCCCTACAACAGCACCAAGGGAAACCACAAACGATAACACAGCCGCGGCCAACAGAACATGGAAGACAGGACTAACAGACTGGATACCGCCCGAAGTTGGTTCCACATATCAGGTAAAAGTTTACATACACACTGCCAGTGATGCCGGCAATGCCGCTTCAGGTGGTTCACAAGTTTTTGCTGTTGGTTCAAGTGCATCAAACAATGACGAATGGTTCTTTGACTATCAGTCTGGTGTGTTGCATTTTATTGGCACGAACTTACCCAATGGTGTATCATTCTCGGGCAAGAGCGTTTACATATCAGGGGGAAGATACACAGGTACAAAAGGATTACAAAATTTAAGCACATCAACGGGAAACACTGAATTCTCGGCAAACAATATTGGCAACATAGTGACCAATGCGGACATGACGTTCACCACTCAGGGAACGGGACTGTTCGATTTCAACACGACGACGGGTTTGGTCGTTCCGGTAGGAACTACGGGTGAAAGACCAACAGGACAGGAAGGTATCATACGCTTTAATACTACAACCAGCAAATATGAAGTCTGTCTTGACGGATCGACCTACACCGCGTTACGTACAGAGGCCGCGGCATCCTCTATAACCAAAGATGTGTTCACTGGCGATGGGTCATCAACACAATTCACTATGACTTCTACGCCGACCAACGCAAGGAATATCATTGTATATGTTGATGGTGTGATGCAAGAGCCTACCCAGAACTACACTATTGCTTCAAATGTGTTGGCATTTACAGGCGGTGATGACGGAAGCAGTGTCGAGGCTCCACATGCAGGTGCACGAGTGGTAGTCATGCATGGTTTTGCTGACTAACCTATCACAATACCTTTTGCAGTATACAATAATCTGTGCTTGATGTACTTGCCTGAGAAGATGTTATATCTGCCTATCTCTCTGTCCACCTCGTAACCTATAGTGGCTTGCTCTAGTATAAAGTTATAAACGTCCGGACCTTGTTCAAATCCAACGTTGAAACCTTTCATGTTGTATTCATCACTTACTTTAAAATACCCACTGCATGATGCTTTCAAAAAATTTTCAATTTTGGTCCTCATTCCGTTCATCTCATTGACTATGTCTGCACGTTCTTCTAAGACTTTTAGACCCCTGTTCTGGCAGTGTGGTGGCCACAATACTTTTATTATGTAATTGGTTGTTTCTTGCTTCATTTTTTAAGTTCTCCTATGTCCTTGAACAGCAGACATTCAGCATTTGAGCAATAGTCAAGTTGTTTTGTTTTAGGTGGATTGCAAAGGAAATAGAACTTCATATCAGGGTGCAACATGATCACCGATCTAAGGTCTTTCAAAACCTTGGGATTGGATATGTCATAGCCCACTAGTAGAATCCTTTTCTCGGCTAGACCTAATGCACTCAGCAAGGCCAATGTTTGGTCGTCCGTGTTGACATCCAACGTTAGGTTGAACTGCGGCGAGATAGGTGGGAAACTGTGAACCTGATCATAAAACACGTACTTTTTATACAATTCAGGTGTTGTGACACAATTAACAGGTGAGGGTCTTTGCTGGAGGAACCATAGAAGGTCCTTTTCGTCTCTGGTCCACACATAATCAATGTTTTTTGCATTGTGCATGTGGTGTGAAACGCTTATTATTGGGCCGTATTTGCTTAATTCTTTCAGGTTAATTTCAACATCATTTGAACCAAGTACAGTGATATAGTTGTGCTTTTTCATATCTTACCGTATTTAACGGTGGATTAATACAGGTTTCAAATAAATACCTACAGTTTTGCAAGACAATCAATTATCGATAAGGGGATAAAACAATGGCAATAGGACGAATAACAGGACAGATGTTAAGTGCCAACCTGCAAAGAGCAGGGACGGATTTAACGTTCGAAACAAATTTATTAGCCTTAGATGTATCAAACAGTAGGATAGGTATTGGAACGGCCTCACCGGCAACTACATTACACGTATCGGCTACAGATGCACTAAGACTACCAAGTGGTACAACAGGACAGAGACCAGGTTCACCTGCAAACGGTGACATCAGGTACAACACCACTACTTCTACAATTGAAGGTTACAGCAATGGCGCATACGCCAACTTGGCTTCTGGTTCAGAGTTGAAAGACGCTGACGAAGACACTTCAATCAACGTAGAACACACAAGTGATGTAGACGAGATACACTTCAACACAGCGAACAACGAAGTGGCTATCATGAGAACAGCATCAACTGACTTGGGTGTTACAAACATTTCAAACACAGCGTCAACAATTACTGGTTTGGTTACAAACGGTAACATTACACTTACTCCAAACGGATCAGGTGTTGTTGCAGTAAGTTCAGCATTGACAGTTGCGGGTGCGGCTACAATCACAGGTAACTTGACAGTAAATGGTACGACTACAACAGTTGACAGTACAACATTAACTATTGAAGATCCGCTTTTAACATTAGCGAAAAACAACTCAGGTGGAGCGGCAAACACGTTTGACCAGGGTTTATTCTTCAACAGAGGATCTGATGCTAACGTATCATTCTTATGGGATGAATCAGCAGACCAATTCGCGTTTGCAGTGACATCAGGTGAGGATGGAACAACAGCAGGTAACGTAACAATTGACTCTTACGCAGACATTAGAGCAAAAGATATCACTTGTACGGACATCGACGGTATCCTAGGATCAAACACAGCGGCGGCGGCGACTGTAACTACTTTAACAGCGTCAGGTAACGTTGAGTTAGACGGTGGTAACGTAATCATTAACGAGAGTTCAGCAAGTGTTGACTTCAGAGTAGAATCAAATGGACACGCACACGCATTGTTTGTTGATGGTTCTGAAGACCATGTTGGTATCAAGACTGCGACTCCGGCTTATGACTTAGACGTAGGAGGATCAACTGATGCATTAAGAGTACCGGTTGGTACAACTGGTCAGAGACCTACAGCGGCAACAGGTATCATCAGATACAACTCAACAACTGGTGCATACGAAGGTTCAACAGACGGTTCAACATTTGTAAACTTTGCGATTGCAGGAGCGGCTCCTACTTTCACAAAAGAATCAGCAACAGGTGACGGATCAACTACAACGTTCTCTGGTTTCTTCAGCTCTGCTCCAGAATCAGCGAACAACGTTTTCGTATACATCGACAACGTATATCAAGAACCAACTGAGAACTACACAGTATCAGGTACTAACATCACATTCACTTCTGCTCCACACAGTGCGGCGAGAATTTTTGCGATCACAGGTGCTGACGGTACTTCACTAGTTACAGGTGGTGTTGCTAGATCTGAAACAAGTTCAGTTAACTTCACATCAAGTGCAACTAACATTATGACATTCAACGGTTCAACTTACAGAAGTGCTGAGATATTCATACAGTTGACAGACACTGCTAACACAGAATACGCGGCAATGAAAGGTGTTGTTGTACACAACGGTACAACTGCATTCATCACTGTACACGGAATCACTAACACTGGTTCAACTGATTTAGCGACAATTACTGCAAACTACAACAGTGGTACAGTAGAAGTTAAAGCAACTAGTACAGGTGGCACTACAGCGGCTAAAGTACAATACTCGCTAGTGGCGGCATAGTAGGCAAAACTAGAACCTTAAAGATAATTCTAAACGCCCTAATGGTAAATACTACTGTTAGGGCGTTTTTTTTACGACTTAACTTTATATTAATATAAATCATAAGGGAAATATGGAACTATGACAACAAGAAACTTTAGAGTACATAATGGTATTTCAGTTGGTGACATCGTAATCAACGCAAGTACCAATAAGATCACAGGTCTAGCGACAGCGGCACCATCAGCAGACGGTGACGTATCAAACAAGAAATACGTTGACGATTCAATCGCGGCTATTTCATCAACAGCAATCACCCAAGGTAACAGTAACGTAACAGTAACTGACTCGGGCACAGGTAAAATTGAAGTTACAGCAGACGGCACAGAAGTGGCGGACTTTGCGGTAGCGGCTACAACTATCACTGCAACAGGAAACATCAACCTAACAGCAGGTGCGGACGTGGCAATACCTAACAACGTTGGTTTATTGATGGGAGCAGGCGGTGAGAAAATCGAATCAGACGGAACAGATTTAACTGTAACATCTACTGGTGCACTAAACTTGACAGTAACAGGTTTAACAACTGTATCAGGTGCGTTAGCAGTATCAGGAGACTTAACGGTTAACGGTACTACTACAACCAACAACTCAGTTAACTTAACAGTAGATGATAACATCATTGAATTGAACTCAGGTATATCAACATCGAACAACGATGCAGGTATCATCATTGAGAGGGGTTCAACAGGTAACAACGCATGTTTCATTTGGGATGAATCAGCAGACAACTTTACACTTGGTACAACAACTGCGACAGCAGGTGATAAATCAGGTGGTATCACAGTATCAGTTGGAACACTAGTTGCCAACTTAACTGGAACAGCAACAGCGGCGGAATATTCTGACGTTGCTGAGCGTTTTGCATCTGACACAACATACGAACCAGGTACAGTTGTTGCATTGGGTGGCGCTCAAGAGATCACGCAAGTGAACGAAGAAGCATCAGACGAAGTGTTTGGTGTTGTTTCTAGTATGAAACAAGCGGCATTCAAAATGAATGGTGCGGCAGGTAACGACGACACTCACCCATACATCGCAATGACGGGTAGGGTAAATGTAAAAGTTATTGGCACAGTGAACAAAGGTGACAGACTTATATCTGCATCAGTTCCAGGATACGCGAAAGCGGCTACAAAAGCAGAATGCACAGCATTCAACGTTATTGGTAGAGCATTAACTGGTAAAACTGAAGCAGGACAAGGTTCAGTATTAGCGGCAGTAAGAGTTAGCCACTAGTAAATACCTATACTTTTTAATAGAATCAAAGGGCGGTGGCAACATCGCCCTTTTTTTTATGACTGTACAAATTGACTTCACTGATCCCAACGGCAATTACGACATACTATCCGAGCATGTCGCAGACAAGAAACTAAGGCGTATCATAGACGTAGGAGCATGGTGGGGTCCATGGTCTTTGCATTGGCAACCACATGCGGAAAAATTAGAAATATTTGAACCAAATCCCAAAATACTAACAATGCTTGAACATAACATTTCGCCCTACGACAACTGCACACTCCATAGAACAGCACTAGGTGATAAAAAAGGCACTGTGTCAATGGGATATGACAAGCATTCAGGTACCAATCACGTGACAGAATTACAAGGAGACATTGAGATCAACACCCTAGATAGTTATAATTTCACCAATGTAGATGTGGTCAAAATAGATGTTGAGGGGTATGAGTTGGCCGTGTTGAATGGTGCCAAGCAAACAATCACAGAACAAAAGCCATTGCTACAAATAGAGATGAACAAAGCCGGGCAGAGATACGGAATACACAAGAAACAGGTGCATGATCTACTTAAAGATTGGGGCATGATCAGAATCGCCAAAATATGGCCTGATCAGGTGTGGTCATTCAAATAGCATAAATACTAGCACTGCTGTCGGCCGGCAACGATAACGAGGCCGTGTGTGTCATTTGACACGCTAACATTATTATAAAGGAGTACCCTAGTATGGCCATAGGTCGTATATCTGGGTCGGTCCTAAAGTCCAATCTGACTAGGAATGGCACCGACCTGGCATTTGAAACAAACCTACTGTATCTCGATGTCACAAACAGTCGTATAGGTATTGGTACTTCTGAACCCACAACAACATTACAAATTTCAGGAACAACAACCACTGGTGGCTTGACTGCCAACGGTGCAGTAAACATAGACGGTACAGGCACGTCCAACATGGACAATGTGATAATAGGTGCCAACACAGCGGCCGCAGTAACTACTACTTCGCTAGTGGCAACAACTGCGGATATAAACGCAGGTACAATTGATAACGCAGTAATTGGTGCCACGACAGCGGCGGCAATCACAGGTACAACTATCGCAGGAACCACTGCTTCTTTGACAAATACTTCAACAGGTGATTCACTACTAATCACAACTACAGAAAATTCAAGCACGGCAGGTCCAGTGATATCACTAAAGAGGAATAGTGGATCACCAGTGGATTTAGATCACCTAGGACAGATAAAATTCTTAGGTGAGAACGACGCTGACCAAGAGGTCATCTACGGAAAGATTACAGGTAAGATATCAGACGCAAGTGATAGCACAGAAGATGGCACGATAGAATTCGCAAATATAAAAAGTGGTTCAGAAGTAGTCACTGCGAGACTTAATTCAGATTCATTACAATTATTAAACAGCACAGACCTATCTGTAGCAGGTAATACGACACTTACAGGAACACTTACGTTCTCAGGATTGACTATGCCATCCTCAGACGGTAGTAATGGTCAAGTACTGCAAACAGATGGTTCAGGCAATATAAGTTTTGCAGAATCATCGGGAGGTGGTGGAGGTAACAACACCGCAGTAAAACAATTCAATTATTTTAAATTAGGTCAAACGTCAGCCGTAATTGATTCCTTTGATAAGTCCGAGTATAGAGGTGCGATTTATGATTTAGTCATGGAAGACAAAGACCACGGATTTACTGGACACATGAGAGTATCAATTGTGCATGATGACACAACACCTTACATATCAACATACAACGTAAATGAGGACTCCACTAGAATTGCAGATTTCACTGTTGCGATTTCTGGAGATGTGGTAGAGTTGTCTGCCGCGACAAACTCATCCTCACACACTAATTTAAGAATTTATAGGGTAGCACTAGGTGATCATCACGAAACTGTTGCAAACACCAATTCAAAAATCATAGCCACTTCAACGAACATAGGATCAGGAGCGACAACACTTGATCAATTCACAAAAACAGATATAAGAGGTGCAAAATACGTTATATTGATTAAAGATGACACGGGAGGTGATTATCAAATATCTGAGGTGAGTTTGACACACGATGGAACAACAGTTTTCCATGACACTTACGGCGCAACATCTAGCAGAAGTACCCCACCTTTCAGTTTTAGTGCGGCCATATCAGGTGCGACAGTAACTTTAAGTGGACTGTCCGCGGGTAACACAACAGGTACAGCAATACTATACAGACAGGATCTAGGTTCTAAGACTAAACTAGGCGAGTTCGACAACTACTTGTATGGTATCAAAGCAGATATTGACTCAACGGTTGAGACGGTTGACTCATTTGATGTGTTCAAATTCAAAGCGGCAAGATATTTTGTAACAATGGAATCTGGATCTGAATACCAGAACTCAGAAATAATAATGACCGTGAATGACGCTGGAACAGATGCAACAATCAGTGAAAGTTTCGTAATCACAGCAGACAACACACTTGCAACATTCTCAGCAGATGTATCAAGTGGAAAAGCAAGATTGAGAGCAAGTTGCAATCCTAACACCAAAATTTATTTTGCAAGACTTGCCATGGAATCAGAAAATATTTACAGAGTAAGTGGAACATCAACTGATGATCTATTCATTAAGCACAATAACATTGACCTAGATGAAGAAAATTTAAGCCTAAGTGGGACTACCGGGTCTTTAACACTTCCAAAAGGTAGCACAGCAAATCGACCTAGCAGTTCTGTCACTGGTATGATTAGATACAACACAGACACTGACACGTATGAAAGATACGACACGTCAGGATGGGTGAATATTGCCAAAACTGCCACGACAACAGAGGCTAGTGGTACTAGTACAGGAGAGAAGACAAGTATATCAACGTCGGCAGTCAACGTGGACACGTTTGAGAGGACAGCATTTGACAGTGTGTTCTATCAAATGGTTACCTTAGACGAAATAAACAATGAAATTGCAACACAGGCTGTCAGTTTAGTACATAACGACACAGCGGCATTCACATCAACGGGTGGTATAGTGAGATCGGGAACTAACACGCAGGTGGCCTTTGACGCAGACTTTTCGGGCACCACGGTAAGGTTAAGAGGTACAGGAACCGCAGACGTAAACTCCGTGAAGTTCTTTAGAATAGGTCTGGGTGACAACACATCTGCATCCAGTTCAGGAAACACAGCATTCATTCTTAACACAGATGTTGATAGTGCCACAGAAAACTTAGACACATGGTCAGCATCATCGTACAGGGGTGCAAAGTATTACATAAGTGCCAATAACTCATCTAAAACTGAACTAACAAATATAGAATGTTTGGTTGTACACAACGGTACAGATGCATTTATAACAATGTACAACGACACATTCACAGGAAGCAATTCATTGATAAGCCTTACTGCGGACATAGACAGCGGCAGTGTAAGACTAAGAGCATCAGGAAATGAACCTAATACTGCTGTCAAGATGTACAGAGTCTTACTAGGTGATGCAGAATCAGACGCAACCAGTGACAATACAAAAACAGTTGGACAGGTGACTGTATCGAGTTCTGCGACCGAGTTTGACACATTTAGCACAGACTCGTTCAACGGTGCTCACTATGTGATAGTTGGAAACAGCAGTTCGGAATCAGCGGCATCGATCAGTGAAGTGTTTGTAGTGGCAGATTCGGAAAATGCGTATGTGGCAACAGGACCACAGGTATCTACTAAAGGCACAGATCAACTAACCTTTACAGCGTCATTGAGCGGGTCTACAGTGACATTATCAGCGGCGAGCACCAGTGGTGCTTCAACAACGGTTAATGGTTATAGGGTACAATTACTACGTAACCAGGCAGGTGCGTCAACCAGTCTATCTGTTCTTACAAGTAATAATCAAACAATTACAGGACAAAAAACATTCACAGCAGGTGTGTTGACTGATACAATACAATCACCAGGCTCCAACGCAAATATCACATTAGATCCACAGGGTACGGGCAAGATCGATCTTGCAGGTAACACCATACTTGCGGACAGCATTGAACTACAATTTGGAACAGACACAGATGCCAATATCAAGCACACAGGCACTAACCTTAATGTCAACGAAACAACAGGTGACATCAACATCAGAACTTATGCCAATGACAAGGATGTTGTAATTTCCACAGATGACGGCAGTGGTGGAATCACTGAATATATTGTAGCAGATGGTTCCTCTGGTGCAGTAAAATTAAAACATTACGGTACAACTGTTTTTGAGACGACAAGCACAGGAGCATCAATAACGAACACATCGACAAGCGATGCATTAGACATCACAACAACAGAGGATTCAAGCACGGCAGGGCCAGTAATAAATCTGAAAAGAAACAGTTCGAGCGTTGCAAACGCAGACTACCTGGGACAGATCAAATTCCAAGGTGAGAACGATGCAGACCAGGAAGTTCTCTATGCCAAAATTTCAGGTAAGATCTTAGATAGTGCAGATGGATCTGAGGATGGTATCCTAGAATTTGCGTTCAAGAAAAACGGATCAAACAACATCTCAGGAAGATTTAGATCTGACAGTTTACAATTATTGAACGATACCAGTCTGAGGGTTACAGGACATGTTGAACTAGGTGTTCTGTCAGGTGATCCAAACACTACAACAGATATCGCACACATATACGCCAAGGACGAATCATCAAGTGCTGAAGTGTTCGTAAGAGACGAAGCGGGTAACGTTACTAAAATATCTCCTCACAATGAAAAAGGTGAGTGGGAGTACTTCTCAAGAAACACAAAAACTGGAAAAACTGTAAGGGTGAACATGGAAGAAATGATTCGAGACATTGAAAAACTTACAGGTAAATCATATATTAAGCACGAGTAAATATTATTATGGCAACGAGAAAATTTAAGTTCAAACACATAGCCGAAAGTGCGACTGTACACATTGGCGATACTGGAGAATTAATATTAGACACAGACGCAAAAACACTTAAAGTGTCTGATGGTACAACAGCCGGTGGCGTAGCAATTAACACTAATCCTGATATTCAAACAATTACAAGTAATGGAAGCACTAGTAGTGGCTCACCAACAGCATTAGAGTCAGGTAAATCCGTATACATCTGGAACAGACAAAGCGGAAGCACAAATTACTTCAGTCTACCTGATGCAACAACGGTAGGTACGAGAGTAATTTTAATTGCTAGACGATATAACGGCGGTGGTAACATTGTAGTGAAATTTAAAAGTTATAATACAAGCGGTTCGGTTGATGCAAACTTCACACACTCACTAGATACTATTGCTGGAGAAAATAATGTTCATCTGTTGTGGGACGGCGATGCTTACTATATAACAGCAACTAATAAACCTTAGACAATCAGATCCAATATAGTCTGTAACTTGCCTTTTATACTTTTGTTGTTCAAAGTATTTTTTAGACCCATGTGTAGATTTTTGGGCCAACATTCAAACGCAGTCCAGCAGTATCCTGAATGTTCTCCGTTTAATTTAGGAATAAATTCTGATTCAATTGCAATCAAATATGTGTGAAAAAAGAATTTCTGATCGTTAGATGTGAACATTTCTAAGGGGATTACTTTTTTAAATTTCGGCAAACTGCCTACTTCTTCTTCAATTTCTCTCTTTAATCCTTCGAATGCACTTTCAGTGAACTTGCTTTTACCGCCTACCAATCCCCACATGCCCTGTGTTTTCTTGTCAGTCCTTTGTAGGAATAGGAAACGTTTAGTGCTGGTTGCGTAAAACAGAGCACCTGAGCAAACTATATTTTCTTTCATTATAATAATTTAGCCAATCTCTTATGTTTCTTGTTTAAAAAATTTTTTAGTCTCTTAATTTTCCAGTCTTCAGACGGAAATATTTCAGTTGGTAGTTCTAATGGTTCACGACCCCACTTTATTTTGTCCCAGACTCTTTCATGCCCGTAATAAAGAAACATTTTTGTGATTACTTCTATTCCTGCTATAGCACCGGCCCAACTCCATTTGCCGGTAATCAACCACGCAATAAGAAAGGTATCACTTGTGGCCAATATTCTCCAAGTGATAGTCTTTGTTAGACTTCTAGATACTTTAGATTTCATGCTATATTATAGCAATTATGGAGTGGTAGCGTCAATTGATGAGTTATATCCAGGATCTGCACCACCGTCAAGCACAATACTCCAATTACCTTGTGTGTACACTCCCTCGTAGGATTTTACCCATTCAGTGCCGTTAAACCTGTATTGTATTCCAGTGTTCAAGTTGGTAACATAATGTTGTGTTGAATCTGGATTTGAGGCATCAAAGGCTATATTCCATTTGCCTGTAGCACTGTTGTATTCAATAATATCTCCTACTCTCGCCACAAGCGTACCCCATGTTGCACTTTGGAAACTGGCTGTGCTGTCTCCAACATCATTTATGACCAAATACCTGTCTCCATTGGCAGGTGTGCCTGGATCAAAAGTTGCAGGATTTATAATTTTCTTCACAGCGGTAAGTGTATTGCTTGGTATTGTGTCACCGTCAATCGTGTATAATAAAATTGTGTCATCAAGTGTCGTGGTTGCGATTGTGCCAACAATCTCATTGCCGTTCGGCTGTGTTAATCTTATCTGAGATGTACCATTTGTGACTTTGCCATACTGATCTAACAGCACTTTCCAGTTTACTGCTGGTCCAAATGTTTCAAATGGATCCGCTAGACCCGGATCTCTCGCACCAGTGTGGAATCCATCACCACCCGATGACACATTCACTCCTGTTGTACCCAATAATCTCAATTGATTTCCTGTCACTAACAGACCAAAATTGTTTGGTGTGATGTAACTTCTAGACGTAAGTTCTCCGTCAATCAATCCTTTTGCTATGCCGCCATCGTCGTCGTATATGCTCATGATGATCTTTTGTACAACACCTAACTTCTTAACTTTTACAGGTGGTGATAACCATATTGGCATAGAAAATTGTAATGTTGCAACATCTATTTCTGATTCGGCACCAACTGGTATCGTCCTGGAACTGAATGTTATGTTAGTTAATTCAACATAACTTAAACTTGTCCAATCTATGTAATTGTCTGTTTTTTGTATCTCAAAATCAGGATTAAACAAATATAGTATTTGCTCCATAATTTGTAATTTTTGATCTGTGTTTGACGAAAATATGTCTGCTGACACTTCCAATCTGAACGGAGATGGCATAACCTTTTCAACAGTATATCCAGCACCCAATTGGTTTGTGTAGTTTCCATCAGAGTCAACATCTCTTTCTCTTAAATGTTGCTTTTCTATGTGATAAGGATTCTGCATTCTTTCCCTGTCATAGTTCAATTCTCTCACGTAGCAGGCAATCTTAGGTGCATAGTTTAGAGCGTTTTCAGAATTGTTCCTAATAATATTTGCTACCTGTCTAGTTGGATCTCCATACACTACAGGAACTGCACGTAAATTAATCTGACCATCTTTACCTTTGCCCGTTTCAACAGAAAAGTTACTCAAAATTCTAATAAATTGAGTAAGAAACTTCCTAACCTGTCCTTCGTAAAAGTGTAACATTCTTAATTGTCAGCCTTTGGTTTCAATGCATCCGTTAATGACTGTCTCTGCTTGACTGTCAATCCGTTTATAGTTGATTCTGTTGTGTTGTTTACAAATCCTGTCTTATAATTTAACCTGCCATCTGTGTTAGTCATGTTAATTCTGACTGAATCTTCTATTTTTACCCATCTAGTTCCGTCATAACGGAATAATCTGTTTGGTAAGAAATCTGTTCTTAAGAAATAATCACCTTTGTCTACACCCGAAGTTGGAAATGTAATACCAAATCCTGCAGGATTTCCGTTTGGTGCAACACCATCACCATCTAGGTAGAAACCATAGTGTGAACTTGCAGGTGTATCTATTGTTGCATTGACTGTATTGTTGCTACTTGCCCTTTGAGATTGCGTATTAACATTTTCAGTTCTAATATTTCCTCTTTCATCTATAGGTGCAACATAGTATTGTTTGTAATTAAATCCTGACTTCGGAGCGTCCTGTTCTGCCTGAGCAACTATCTGATCATTTATTGTTTTTTCTCTATTGTAGGTGCTCATGTAACTTGCGACCGATCCCGTTGTTGTTGCATCACCTACGACATCTTTGAACTCTTGAGAATCAACTAAAGTTTTCATTTTTAATCTAAGCAAGTGAGGCCACCAAGTCTGCGAAAATCCTTCTGCGGCCCTGTTTACATCTTCAACCACGTAGTATCTTTTCAATGCTATAGGCACACTCTCGTCAAGTGAATAATCTTCTTTCATGTGTGGGAATTCGATGACATCTCCACTCATGGGTTTTCTGCCAATTCTCTCTACTATATCGTTGAGATGCACAGTCAAAAATAAGGTATCATTCTGTAAGAACATTCCAAATTGTGACAAATTAAAGTCTGCATCTTGGACGTTGTATATGCCTCTCACAGTGTAGATATCGCTAGAATACTTTCTGTCTCTATTCTCTAGGAACAGTAAATCTTGTATGGTTGTTTCGTTAAGGTCACTGCCTGTAACTCTGGGTTGACTAGGAGACGCTGGGCCGTCCTTGTTCGTATCTCCTTGGTCGTATGGACCTAGGTATTTGTGTAGGTGTAGATCTGTACCGCCCACCTGAAACATTTCACGGATGTTACGATCAAAGAATTTGTAGTCGTTGCCCTTTTCAGGCTTAAAAATGGATAATCTTGGCATATCATACATATTTATTGCACAGACAATGACTATAAATATGAGTATGTCAGAACTACAAACAGGACAACAGGAAATCTTTGATTACGTTAAAAACAGTCTCGGTGACGGGATGATTGACGTAGAATTAGACCCAAAACACTATCAAACGGCACTGGAAAGAGCGGTCAACAAATTCAGACAGCGATCATCAAATGCTGTTGAGGAGTCATACGCATTCTTAGAATTAAAGAAAAATCAAAACACATACATCTTACCTAATGAAGTAATCAATGTGAGAAGTCTACACAGAAGAACTGTGGGATCACGTACAGAGGGTGGTGAAGGCGGAACACTTTTTGAACCTTTCAACTTGGCTTACACTAACACGTACCTTTTAAGAGCAGGTGCTACAGGTGGACTAGCAACTTATTACGCTTTTGCATCATATCAAGAGTTAGTTGGAAAATTGTTTGGAAGTTTCATACAGTTTCATTATGACAATGCAACAAAAAAATTAACAATCACTCAACGACCAAGAGCAGATAATGAAACAGTGTTAATGCATACAGATAACTTTAGACCTGACATAACACTATTCAAAGACATATATTCAAAACCGTGGATAAGAGATTATACACTTGCGGTATCTAAAATTATGCTTGGCGAAGCAAGAGGTAAATTCAACACCATTGCAGGACCACAAGGAGGCACAACATTGAACGGCGATGCCTTGAAGGCAGAAGGCCAAGCAGAAATTGAAAGACTAGAAGCAGACATAGGAAACTATGCAGAAGGTGGTACACCACACAGTTTTGTTATTGGTTAATAACACCCTAAATCCTTTTAAATAATTGTGTCATGACGGACTCCAGATACAAGAAATATGAAGATTGCAATATAGACGAACTAGAACAAATTGTAAATGATCTAGAAAATATGTCTATAAGTGCCTTGAAAAGTAAAAAGTTAGATATAAGAAAAACCATTCTGGGTGCGGTAAAAGAAGCAAAAATAGTCATTGAAAAACGTCTAAAAAAATAGTATAATGATCCTATGTTAATAGGTGTAGTAGGATTAATAAGTTCTGGTAAAGGCACAGTAGCGGACAGACTTGTAGAAAAACATGGATATCAAAAAGACAGTTTCGCAAAAAGTCTAAAAGATGCTGTGGCGTCAATGTTTAATTGGGATAGAGCCATGCTTGAAGGAGATACAGAATCCAGCAGACATTGGAGGGAACAACCAGACAAGTTTTGGAGCGAGAAATTTGGCAAGCCAACCACTCCGAGATGGGTGTTGCAGTACTTTGGCACAGAAGTAATGCGAGGTCAGATGTACGACGGTATCTGGGTTGACAGTTGCATTGGAAGATACAAAGGCCAAAACACCGTGATAGCAGACACAAGATTTCCCAATGAAGTAAAACAGATAAGGGCACACGGCGGAAAAATAATACTAGTAAAAAGAGGACCTGATCCTGATTGGTTTGTTGACTATGTTGAGGGTAACATTGAACCTAAAGGTATACACTCCTCAGAATACGCCTGGGCGAAAGAAGAATTTGATTTTGTGATTGAAAATAATGGCACAAAAGACGAACTATATGCTAGTATAGACGATCTAGTCATCAGCAACAAGATCACCGACACGCCAACCAAGTCTACGGGTACTGCCCAACCTTTGGCAATTGGCGCAAACAGTTTTTAAATTTGTAGCGTTAGTATTCCTAAGATCTCCATCAACAAACAATACATCCAATTGTGCTTTATTCTGTGCTTTGAAGCCACACAGTTCACACTTACGGTGTTTTTTGTATCCTGACCTTTGTAATGCAGTCACACCGCCAACTTTCTTGCCCGCCTTTTTCCTAATACAGGTGTCGCACTTGCTACGCCAATATACCCTGCCATATCTCTTATAGGCGTATGCCCTAGGCTTGTTCTTACACTCCGTACACAAAGGTCTGTCTTTATATTGCATGTTTGTATTTACGTCACCTATATAGGCACCAATAAAACGGTAAATTATGTCAACAAAACCGTATGATTGAATAAATAGTTCTAGTATATACGTAACTTGCAAGGAGAATACGAAAAATGGCATTAACATCACCAGGAGTAGAGGTTTCAGTAATAAATGAAAGTTTCTACGTACCATCAGATGCGGGTACAACACCACTATT
>Ga0163109_10000877_pt1 | contig 23693 bp, 20 predicted proteins | sample CRUFie1St13metaG_FD_108704 | JGI IMG/M metagenome (GOLD analysis project Ga0163109, IMG submission 108704) | Marine microbial communities from the Costa Rica Dome - CRUD Field 142mm St13 metaG | ecosystem: Environmental > Aquatic > Marine > Oceanic > Photic zone | place: Costa Rica: the Eastern... | reverse complement strand
GTGGAGATCCCACCGGCAATGACAGCGCTTAATGGTGTTGTTATGGAATTGATCGACTGTGCTTTTCCGCTAGTGACTGGTATCTCAACGAACGACAACCCAGAAGAGGGCTTTAAGGATGCTGATATCGTTTTTATGATTGGTGCTCGGCCACGCGGGCCGGGTATGGAGCGGGCCGACCTGTTAAAAGAGAATGCAAAGATCTTCTCGGTACAGGGTAGGGCATTAGACGAGTTCGCATCGAAGGATGTTCGTGTTTTGGTCGTTGGTAATCCAGCGAATACTAACGCTTTGATTGCAAGCCGTAACGCCCCTAGTCTCGACCCGCGTCAGTTCACAGCGATGACCCGTCTCGACCACAACCGTGCGGTTGGGATCCTCGCAAATCATCTGGGCGCTCAGCCAACGGATGTTGACAATGTATTCATTTGGGGCAATCACTCACCGACCCAGTATCCAGACTTGCATCGCGCGACAGTAAGAGGTTTACCGGTTCTGGATCAGATTGATCGAGCATGGTACGAGCATGATTATATTCCGACGGTCGCGAAGCGTGGTGCAGCAATCATCGACGCGCGTGGAGCCTCATCTGCTGCCTCTGCGGCGCAGGCTGCGGTTGATCACATGTGTGATTGGATTCTAGGAACGAATGGTAAAATTGTGTCGATGGCGGTTCCTGCAGATGGTTCCTATGGAATTTCACCTGGTGTGATCTATTCATACCCCGTCATCTGTCATGGCGGCGACTACAAGATCGTTCAGGGCATCAGTGTCAGCGATTTCTCGCGTGAAAAGATGGATGCAACCAACGATGAACTAGTTGGTGAGCGTGACGCGATTGCTGAGTTGCTGCCTCTGGAAACTGAACAGAAACTCAACTCGGTCTCGCATCCCGTCACATAATCGGTGACTATAAACAGAAAGGGGGCGTTAGCCCCTATCGTGTGGAGTTGGTCATGAATACCCAGCGCGTTTGGTTTGCTTTTTTTATCGTCCTGGCGCTCACGTTGAATTTCGGATTCTTCGTTGGTGAGATCGATAACCCTTCTCACCACAATCTTTATGAGTTTTTCTTCGCGCTGATTGTGTCCCTTATTGCGACGATTCTGAAGATTGGCGATCGATCACATCTAGGCGCAGTCTTGTTGGCGACAAGCTTGGTTGCTGATCTCCAATTGATTGTGGCAGCGGTGATTTGGGCCTACGGATCCCAAGTGACTGGTCATGTATCAGGCAGCGTAATGGCGAGTATAGTATCCCTCGCCGGCGGAGCAATGCTGGCCAACGTCACAAGCGTTATTCTATTAATCGCTGAAACAATCCAGTTGAAACGCTAATGGAATCGACCCATCGTACTCGGTCACGTATTCGTGGTGCAGCGATGTGGCTCCTTCTGCCAAGGCTCAGGGCGCCGCTTATAGCTCTGATCATCACCTACTCTGTGAGTATTTTGGGGTTGGTTTTAATTCCAGGACAGGCACCTGATGGCGGTGTCTACTACCTCTCATTCCTTGATGCATTTTTCGTCGTAAGCTACACCGCGACGACCATTGGCTTTGGTGAAATTCCACATCCGTTCACGGCTCAACAAAAATTGTGGATGCTTTTCGTGATGTATTCCACAGTAATCGCTTGGCTCTATGCCATAGGTTCTGTGTTATCTGTGATCTCGGACCCTAGTTTTCGTCGGCTTCGGGTTTATCAGAGAGCCGTCGGTCGCATTCGGGCTAGGAAGGAGCCGTTTTGGATTGTTTGTGGATATGGTGGTGCTGGTAATCAAGTGATCCGATTCATGGATCAATCGGGTATCCGTAGCGTGATGATCGATTCGGATCAGACACGGGCCGACACAGCGAAATTATCCGATATGACTTATGATCTCGATGTTTTGGTGGGCGATGCCAGTGAGCCTCAAACACTCGTTGATGCTGGGGTGCAGAGTGCGTTGTGCCGGGGCGTCCTTGCTTTGACCGATCACAATCAAACTAATCTAACTATTGCAACCAATACCCGTATTTTGGCACCGAGGGTGCCTGTCCATGCTCGTTCGGAGAGTGATGCCAACACTCGTAACCTAAGAAGTTTTAATACAGAGGTAGTGATAGATCCCTACCGAGTCGCAGCCCGCAGTCTGACACAACTCATTCGAAAACCACGCGCATTTGCTCTGTATCATGAACTAGTGGATCCAGACTTAAATCAGATTGAAATTCTTAATGTACCTGACTCTGGGCACTGGATCGTTTGCGCTGGAGACCGCTTAGCTGAGACCGTCACTGAGGCATTTTTGAGGGCCGAAATAGCGTTCTGTCTGGTGAGTCCTGAGGTGTCACCGATCGGCGACTCCATCACTTGGGTACAGGGGCTGGGTACAGAGGCGAATACGCTCCGGCAAGCAAGGATCGCTGAAGCAGTAGGAATCGTCGCGGGAACCAACGATGACGGGGATAATCTGTCTATCCTTTTGACTGCCCGAACTGAGAATGAACGTTTGATAACGGTTGCGCGAAGGAATAAACCAACGAGCGAACCTGTATTCCGCCAAGGCAACTTCCACTACGTTTTGCGTGAGGGGCGGATACTTGCGCAGGAGATGTATGCTCGGATTACGACTCCACTACTACATCAGTTTATAGGTCAGCTCGAGGTGATGCCGGAAGCGTTGGTGCAGAGGATTATCGAAAAACTGAACATGCGATTGGGTAATCAAAGCCCTGAGTTGGCTCACTTTGATATCAGCCTAGACGCAAAGGATGCCCCGGGAGTGTTGCTATTCCTGAACACGGCGAGAGCCGCCAAGGTGGGTGATTTGTTGTTGGATCCTGGCGCCGACCATTTGAATATGCCGCTGGTCTGCTTGCTATTGGTTCGGATCAACGGTGACGTGGTGCCTTTCCCGGGGGAGGATCTTTTACTAGGGGAGAATGATCGATTGCTGTTGTGGGGCGCTACGGGAAGCCACCACCGGTTGCATCTTCTTATCCGTCGTGCAGATCTGTTTGAGTCAGTTTTGTCATCGAGGCGAAAACCGGCTGGCTGAGAAGGAAATTTCGCTACAGGATGGATTTCGTTGTTCGCCGCTTGCCCATATTTGCGAAGCGGTTGGTACTTATCATTTAAACGGCATAGTGTCTCTTATGACTCGCATTAACAATCGATCATTGTCAACCAGTCAAGGCAGAGTTTGAACTGGCTTGTCGCAGGCTCTGGCTTTGGGATCGCTCTCGGTTTAATCGCAGCGATCGGAGCTCAGAATGCCCATGTGTTGAGACAGGGCATAGCTGGGCGTCAGGTTCCAGTGACGGTGGCTATTTGTATTATCTGCGACACAGTTTTGATGGCCTCCGGCGTCCACGGGATGGGTACGATAGCCACAATTTGGCCACCATTTGAGTGGATTACCCGGATTGGTGGCGCGATCTTCTTAATCGGTTATGGTGGACTATGTTTTCGATCAGCCCTAAAAAACGAGGCGCTCGGAATTGAAGGCCAAGTGATCGAGTCGTTCTGGCCCGCCCTAGTCTCGATATTGGCAGTGACTTTGTTAAATCCCCACGTTTACTTGGATACACTTGTCTTCATTGGAGGCATTGGAGCGCAGTATGGTGAAGACGACAGACTGTCGTTCACTGTAGGCGCCGTCTCGGCGAGCTGGGTATGGTTTGTGGTCTTGGGCTATGGAGCACGCTTATTAGGACCGACCTTCGAAAACCCCAAGGCTTGGACCGTACTTGATATCGGAATTGGTATCCTTATGTGGTCGATTGCTCTAACGCTCCTGTTTTAGCCTCTAATTCTCGATACCCGTTACGAGCGAACAACATGGCGGAGAAAAAAATCCCAGCGGCTAAGACGGATTCGACGATCCCAAAGACTTCTCTGCCCTCGGTCATGGCATTCAGCACCCCAATAGTGAAAAACAGGCAAGAGATGAAGCTTAGCCATAACGAGGCTTTAATATCTGCTTTCAAAACCGGCCACACGAAGGCAACCAAGATCAAAGTTAACCCAATTGCACCCATCACCGTGGCGGGAGGGGTAAGGAACCACAATCCTGAAACGCGTAACGCGATCAGACCAATCAGAGAAATGCGCAACCAAACGTGGAACAGCTTTTTACGCTGGCGATAAATTTCTATCTCAGTCATGTTGACTCCATTTGACGAGCCGTTGGCCCAAGCGTATGGCCATGTCTCTCTCATGGGGGCGGAGTTTTTCTGCATCTAAGTGTGTCGGACCGTAAGGTGTTCCGCCACCCTCAGTTACCGCCAATCCCGGATCTGAGTAGGGACAGCCCATAACCACCATTCCGTGGTGCAACAGCGGAGTCATCATTGATTGCAGAACTGACTCGTGGCCTCCATGCAATGAGGATGCGGACGCAAATACAGCTGCCGGTTTATCAATCATGGCCCCTGACAACCATAAGTCCGATGTTGTTTCTAGAAAACCTTTTAAAGGCGCAGCCATGGTGCCGAATCGTGCCGGTGAGCCGAGCGCAAGCCCGCCGCACTCCCTTAAATCATCCTTGGTTGCGAACAAGTATCCGAGCTTACTCTCGAATGGGTCGTCGGATGCTGTCTCGGGAGCCGGGTTTAGGTTGGGCACAGTCCGGAGCTTTGCCTCACCGCCTCCGAGTTCAATGCCGGCCGCTACCGCTTCGGCCAGCTCAGCAACATGGCCAGTACGGCTGTAAAAAAGAACAAGTATTTGGGTCATTCGGTCTTCATCACAATGTCTACAATGTCAGATAGAGCCACGCGGGTCGAACTGTCTTTAGTTCGTTGTTTGAGTTCGACTTCAGACTCTTCAAGGGTCTTGGCACTAACAACAATCCTGATAGGGATACCAACTAGGTCCATGTCTGCAAAACGTGGGCCCGGCCCTAGATTACGATCATCAAGTAAAACCTCGAGGCCTCGATCTTGTAGTTCATTCTGGATTCGGATTGCTTCCACATCCACAGCAGGATTCTTATTGCCGCCGATAGGAACGATACAGACATCAAAAGGTGCTAGTGATCGGGTCCAGCAGATTCCTCGATCATCATGACGCTGCTCGATTGCTGCGGCCACGATCCTTGTTATCCCAATACCATAGCAACCCATGAATAGGGCTGACTGTTTTCCATTTTCATCTAGGACGGTTGCTTCCATAGCGAGCGAGTATTTTTGACCGAGTTGGAAGACGTGACCGACCTCTATTCCACGACGAATCAAATAATGGCCTGATCCATCTGGAGCTGGATCTCCTTCAATCGCGTTCCGAAGATCTGCTGTTTCTGGGTCCTCACAATCTCGACCCCAGTTAATCCCAAAATAATGCCAGCCCTCCTCGTTGGCCCCGGCTCCAAAGTCAGAACAGATTGCCGCCTGTCTATCGGCGATCATGGGTATTGGACAATTTACTGGACCTAATGACCCAGGGCCAGCTCCCATTATAGCTTTGATCTCCTGTTCTGTTGCAAAGGTAACCGGACTTTTTACCGCTGGATGGTTCTCTGCTTTGACCTCGTTCAGCGTATGGTCACCACGAAGGATAAGTGCCACAAAATCTGCCTCGCATAAATCGGAGGCACATACTATTAATGTTTTGACGGTTCTCTGGATGTTGATTCCGAAATCGTCGACCAGCGCTGCGATAGTTTTTTGAGTCGGTGTTTCGACTTTCCGCATTTGCTCCTCGGGGTTCTGACGGGATCCCGAGGCGACGCATTCTGCTTTTTCGATATTAGCAGCGTAATCTGATCCATCCGAAAAGATGATGTTATCTTCGCCCGAGTCCGCTAGCACATGGAATTCTTGTGATCCACTGCCACCGATAGCGCCTGAATCGGCCAGAACGGCGCGATAATCTAAACCGAAGCGGTCGAAGATGCGACAATAGGCGTCATACATAGCTTGATAGCTTTGTTGCATACCGTCCTCATTGCAATCAAAAGAATAAGCGTCTTTCATGATGAACTCGCGTGAGCGCATCACGCCGAAGCGAGGGCGAACCTCGTCCCGGAATTTTGTTTGCACCTGATACAAGTTAAGTGGTAGTTGTTTATATGAACTGACCTCGCGTCGGATGATGTCGGTGATGACTTCCTCATGTGTAGGTCCCAAACAAAAATCCCGTTCATGTCGGTCCTTGAGCCGTAAAAGTTCCGGCCCAAATTGGCTCCAGCGACCAGACTCTTTCCACAACTCAGCTGGGTGCACGCCAGACATCAAAACCTCTTGAGCACCCGCCCGGTCCATTTCTTCTCGTACGATCCGCTCGACTTTTTTAAGTACGCGAAGCCCGAGCGGTAACCATGTATACAGCCCCGCGGCAAGCTGCCGGATCATTCCCGCGCGTAGCATCAGTTTGTGGCTGATGAGGACAGTATCGACAGGGTCTTCTTTGAGTGTAGGAAGTAACATTTCGGAGGTCCGCATAACACATCCACTTATTCTGAGTCGTAAAGTGCTTAGTATAACGGGCTTCGGCCTTCAGAAGTGGAAGCAAACCTAGTTTGTTTGGAACATATTTCGCCGGCCTCACACATATCTTAGAGCTTGGTAGAATAGAAAACTCTCGTTCGCGGATATCCTAGAGTGAGATTTTCTCATTTAATGCTTTGAAGGGCGTATGACCATCGCAGACCTCAAAATATCGATCGATGTGATTACTCTCGCTGATAAGGAAATTCCTAATTGCGAGCTCAAATTCAGAATGTTTTACCCAGTGCAGGCTGCGGGTTTTAACCGGCCTGAATCCTCGTGCAATTTTGTGCTCGCCCTGTGCACCAGGGTCGAAACGTTCGATCCCTTGCTCTATTGCATCCTCAATCCACTGATGAAAACAGGTCTCAAAGTGCAGACAATCGACGTCGTGAAGGGCCCCCCAGTAGCGACCGTAAAAATTCTTCGTATCTCTTAAGCAAAATGACATTGCGATACGTTTGCCTTGGTGGATTGCAAACACAACCCGAATCGCGTCAGGAATTCGGTCGACCGCGTATTCGAAGAAGGTACGGTTCAGGTATCCAAGACTGCCCCTTAATCGGTAGGTCGTTTGATAGCACCGAAATAGGGTATCGATCGCCTGATCATCCAATTCGTGCCCACTCAGTCGCTCGAACACAATACCCTGATCAGAAACACGTCTTCGTTCTCTTCGAACCTCTTTTCTGCGTTTCGAATTGAAGGTAGCGAGATGTTCATCAAAGGTCTCAAATCCATCATTAAACCAGTGAAACTGTACACCGGAGCGTTCGAGCCAAGATCCTTCAGAGCTCAGGAGTTGAAAGCTACGCTCGTCAGGAAAAAGGATGTGCCAACTTGATACTCTCTCGGCCAGCTCGTTTTTGAGTGCTTTAACAAGTTGTCCCGTAATTCTAGGGAAATCCTCGCCATCTTTCAGTAAGATACGGGGCCCCGTAGCTGGCGTAAAGGGAACAGCTGTGATGCACTTCGGATAGTAATTGATACCGTTCCGATGATAGGCGTCAGCCCACGCCCAATCAAAAACGTATTCGCCGTAAGAATCAGATTTCAGGTAGCAGACTATGGCGCCGATGAGGTCGTTTCCCCTTTTCACCGACGCATAAAGCGGCTCCCATCCAGTGCCCTCACCAACGCTATTAGAATCCTCGAGGGATGATAGGAAGCCGTGTAGAAGGCCCGGATAGCGAGAGGGATTTAGGGCGTCCCACTCGTCTGGCTTGAAGGCGTGTATCGACGGATGTAGTCCTAATTGCATCATGCCCTCGGTCGTTAGGGTGTCCTTGCTGTTTTGAAGGCTTTTAGCGTCAGTGCAAAGAGCCGCTTTTTATCCCGTTTTTGAAGTTTCACTAGCTGATAGTCCAGCGATGGAGCTAGCCAAAACTCAAAGGAACGTTCTGGTGCTGGATTATCCTCCGTGAGAATGAATTTTCGCGCTTTGATTCTTCCGTAAGGGATATCTAATATCTCGAGATTACCCTTTGAAATAGTGCGGATTTTGATTTCGTTACCATCAAGCATATTTACGGTTTTCGGCAAATCTTTCTCGTTAATCAGTAGGTGGGCTAGTTGTAGCCGAAACCCGAGGGGGTCGAGTGTGTTTGTCGGAATAGGTAATTCATCACGCCCAGGCTGGTGTAACCACGTAAGCATTCCTGTATTCCAGTTAAACCGGAAGTGGCGCCCTTTGGTACGACCGAGGATGTTCTGAGTGTAGCTGTAGTCCAGTGGTCTCCATCCACTTTCGGGAAGATAAAGTAGATTGGTTGTCTCGTTTGCAGAACCAATAGTGGCTTTGGCGTCTAAAATAATTTGATAGCGCTCGCCATTTTTTTTAAGCGTTTCAGTTGCTTCCGCTTCAAGCGTCAAGCCTGCGCTCCACAGCATGTCATATTTCGCTTCATAGCCTTGTGCTAGGGCAGGAAGATAAGTAAGACAGGCCAATAAGGATAAAATTTTCAACATTTAATCAACCCTAAAGAGAGGTCGCGAATCACTGAAGGATACAGTCTATGTTCGGCGTCGAGGACTTTCGCCTTGAGCGTTTCTTCCGTGTCCTCGCTCGATATGGGAACTTCAACTTGTCGGATTATATCGCCCGCGTCGAGTTCTGGGGTGACCCAATGCACAGTGGTTCCAGCACTTTTATCGCCAGCCCCCAAAGCACGCTTATGCGTGTTCAATCCTCTGTATTTAGGTAGTAGCGATGGGTGCATGTTTATCAATCGTCTTTCGTAATGAGTCACAAAGCCACTCGTAAGGATGCGCATGAAACCGGCTAACACGACGAGATTGGGCTTGTAGATATCGATACACTTTATCAATGCGTGATCGAAGGCGGACCGAGAAGAGAAGTCCCGGTGCGATAAAATTTTAGTTGGTATCCCAGCATTTTCCGCTCGTTCGAGTCCTAGAGCAGCTACTGTATTTGAGATGACGGCAACGATTCTTGCGTCTCCAAGCAAACCATCCGTCTGCGAATTGATTAGAGCCTGTAAATTCGTTCCTTCGCCCGATATCAGACAAACAACACGCATTAAGTAAAGGCCCCGGAGAAAACGACAGGTTCAGATACACGTTGGACTAATTCCCCAATAACGAGTGGACGTTCGCCGGTTTTTTCTAGTATCCGCGTGACGCTTGTCACGTGTTCTGGGGGACAGAATAAGACGAAACCAATACCGCAGTTGAAGGTACGAAGCATTTCTTCTGCCTTAACGTCACCCTGTGCTTCAAGCCACTCAAAAATTGCAGGACGTCTCCATGAGTCGAGGTCAATTGATGCTGCGAGATTGCTGTCAAAGGAGCGCGGCAGATTTTCTTGGAATCCGCCTCCTGTGATATGCACTGCACCAGCCACGTGGCCGGTTGCCATCGCATTAAGGACCGCTTTTACGTAGATCCTTGTAGGCCTCATGACTGCATCGATGAGCAGCTCGCCAGACGCAAGTTCTTCGGTATCAGGTTTGATACCGGCATTTGTAATAACCCTTCGAATCAGAGCATAGCCATTGCTATGTGGTCCAGATGAAGGCAGTCCGATCAAGATATCGCCTGCCCCCACGCGGCTGCCGTCGAGAATATTTGACTCTTCAGCCACGCCAACACAGAAACCTGCAAGATCATAATCATCTTTTTGGTACATGCCTGGCATTTCAGCTGTTTCGCCCCCGGCTAGTGCGCAGCCAGCGAGCTCACACCCATCTGCGATTGATGCTATCACCACCTCGGCGACGTCAACGTCTAGTTGGCCGGTTGCGTAATAATCGAGAAAAAATAGGGGTTCAGCATTGGAGACGATCAAATCGTTTACACACATCGCGACCAAGTCTTCACCAATCTGACTGTGACGGTTGTATTGGATTGCGAGCTTCAATTTAGTGCCAACGCCATCAGTACTAGAAACCAGTATAGGTTTACTATATCGCTTTGGAATTTTAAAGAATGCCCCGAACCCACCAAGGGCACCTAATGATTCTTCACGAGCTGTTCTCTTTGCGTGTGGTTTGATTCGTTCGATGAGTGCGTTACCCGCATTGATATCGACACCAGCGTCTCGGTATGTGAGACCTTTCTGACGATTGTGAGTCATTGATTTGATGGTTTCCTGCTTAAATAGTTCGGGAAGTGTATCATCTGGCGAGTCAACAGAACCAATGTGAGGTCCCATGCTTACCCGATTATTTTTCATACTTACATGCTTACTTGCGACCAGGGTGATGGCGTTGGAATACCGCGTTGATGTGGGGGAGCCTTCTCTTTTCGATGTTGAAAATTCTATCGAAAACGTAATTATCGGTGCGGCAGAAAAAATGACTGGTGTTCCCCAGTCGCAGATGTTAGGCCAGGCCCCTGATCTATTTAGTCTATCTGAGGCTTTGGTTAACTCCTATGGTTATGACGGTAATGTCTTCATCGTTGATATTGATGTTAATGGATTGAAAACGAGGCTTGAGACTGCCGGGATTAATTTATGGGAGTCCGAACGCCCCGAGTTTTTGATTTGGGCAACAGAAGAGCGAGGACTTGAACGGTTAATGATCGGCCAGGAACCTAATCGAATCGTTGAACGTCTTATGGCCGCTAGTGGGAGATTTGGTGTGCCTATGCAACGGCCGTTGATGGATCTTGAAGACACGCTGGCTCTGTCTCCAGCCGAGATATGGGGAGAATTTGCAGGGGCGGTAAATAATGCTTCTTCCCGTTATGGTATACAGCATGTCTTAGTCATTGGCGATCGACCTGAGCGCCAATCGATGAAATATTGGTTTTTTGAATCGGATGGAGCGTTTCGTTCGGGTGAGGTATCGGGCGCAGATGCTGATGAGCGGTCGGACAAGCTAATTTCCGTCGTCATGCAATACGCGAGATCAATTTCTGATAACGGCCGCAAAATATCAGCAGTCGAGGCTAGGCCGGCAGAATCTTCGGTTTTGTTTCAGCCTCAAATTCAGGAAGTGACCGGTCAATGGGCAGTTCGAGTAGAATATACAAATGTGATTCGACTGATGGAGCTGATTGATCACATTGAGGCGTCCGAAGCTGTAACGATTCACGCTACTGAGGTACGAGCCAATGATGCAACAATTGTTCTGAAAACGGATTTGTCACTTAGCGTGACTGATGAATTGGTTTCTGATTTCTCAGCTGTTGAATTTATTTCACCGCTAGTCTATTCGCTCAAGTGATTCAATCCAGACCGAAACAAGAAATACTCAAGCTTGAAAAGCCGGCCGGCTATTCCTTTGACTGTTGGATCGAAACCGACCAACATCGCATGGTTCTCGATTATATGCGCGAAGTGGTGATTGAGGAGGCGGCTGAGCTTTGGATACACGGTCCGCTTGGTGTGGGCAAAACACATCTCGCATTATTTGTGGCTGAGCATCTTGGGTGCAGTTACTATGATTGTGGCGACATCGACCCTGCGAAAGCAAGCGAATTACTTGAATCGCTAGATATTGATAAGGGTCTTATTCTCGACCGAATTGATTTTTGGCTAAATGACACGGAAGCTGAGTCCGCGTTGTTTTCTTGGTGGAAGCGAAAGCGTAACGCGTTGGTCTTAGTGTCGGAGCATTCACCGCATGTCGATCACCACTTTAATTTGCCAGATCTGCGAAGCCGAGCACACGCAAGCATGGTCTTACGCATAGAAGGCCTCAGTGACGATGGAATAAATGAATTGTTTCACTGTCATCTGCGTAATTTAAATATTGAATTGTCGCCCGACGTGTTGCGTTTTTTGGAACCTCGTCTTCCAAGAAATCCATCCCGACTAATGAGTTTGGTTCAGTTAATTGATCAGGAAAGCTTGAGAGACCAGCGAAAAATAACGATCCCTTGGCTGAAACGATTTCTTTCTTCGCAGCCGTAAAATACTGACATTATTTTCAGTATTTACTGCTGACAGCACGTTCGAACCTGGGTAATCTAATACAAAATGACAGACAAACAAGAAGGGTATTTGGATGGATGACAATCGTCGTAAAGCGCTTGATGCAGCGTTAAGTCAGATCGAACGCCAGTTTGGCAAAGGCGCAGTGATGCGCATGGGGGATGCACCACGTGAGGTGATTCCCGCCATCTCTACAGGATCCTTAGGGCTTGATATAGCGTTGGGGATCGGCGGTCTTCCAAAAGGACGAATTGTTGAGATTTATGGCCCAGAATCTTCGGGTAAAACAACGTTGACGTTACAGACGATTGCGGAGTGTCAAAAAGCCGGTGGCACAGCGGCGTTCATCGATGCCGAGCATGCACTTGATCCTGTGTATGCTGGTAAATTGGGAGTGAATGTCGACGATTTACTGGTGTCCCAGCCGGATACTGGTGAGCAGGCGCTTGAAATCGCTGACATGCTTGTTCGGTCTGGGAGCGTTGATATCCTGGTGATTGACTCAGTTGCGGCCCTGACCCCGCGGGCGGAGATTGAGGGCGACATGGGTGATACACATGTGGGACTTCAGGCTCGCCTCATGAGTCAAGCGCTACGAAAAATCACGGGTAACATTAAGAGGTCTAATTGCCTGGTTGTGTTCATCAACCAGATACGGATGAAAATAGGCGTTATGTTTGGAAACCCTGAGACAACTACCGGGGGTAATGCTTTAAAATTCTATAGTTCCGTTCGACTAGATATTCGGCGAATTGGGAGTGTGAAGCAGGGCGATGAAGTAATTGGGAATGAAACTCGGGTAAAAGTAGTAAAAAACAAGGTTTCTCCGCCATTCCGTCAGGCTGAGTTTCAGGTAATGTACGGTCACGGGATATATCACATGGGAGAGTTGCTCGATTTGGGCGTACAGGAAGGCCTCATTGAGAAGTCAGGTGCTTGGTACTCCTACGATGGACAACGCATCGGGCAGGGGAAAGCCAACGCCGCGCAGTTCTTTGATGGAAACCAAGCAATGGCCGATGAGATCGAAAAAGTGCTCCGGGCCCGATTGCTTGTGGCGGCGGCAAATACAGAAGAGGCTACAGAAGAGGTCATAGAGGTACCGCCGGAGGATTGACGGGTTGATGCAGCATTGAATCGGTGGGCACTTTTTTAATAGCGGATCCTGTTAGCTGGGTACTTGCTCTCCTTGGGATTTTAATCGTCGGCGTTTCAAAGGGTGGATTTGGAGGCAGTCTTGGCGTCGTGGGTGTCCCTTTCTTAGCAGTTGCGATTCCGATTAATCAGGCAGCTGCGATTATGCTGATTTGTTTGATCATTATGGACGTTACAGGGATTTTTGGCTGGAAAGGTCTGTGGTGTGGGCGTCAGTTGGCTCGTTTGTTGCCAGCTGCGGGACTCGGGGTCTTCTTGGGGGCCATGAGTTTTCACGCTCTATCAGAGGACGCACTCAAAGTAATGATTGGTCTTATTGGCCTCGTATTTGCGGTCCAGTGGTGGATCAAACATTTGAATATCGTCGAGGAGCCTGAGCGGTCCATTCCTAATAGTTGGTATACTAGATTTTGGGGCATGGTCGCTGGATTTACTAGTTTTAGTGTCCATGCGGGGGGACCGCCACTTCAGGTTGCTTTGCTGCCTCAAAGGCTAGAGCCCGCTGTATACGCAGCCACAACGGTAGTATTCTTCGCATTTGTTAACATTATGAAAGTTCTTCCGTACTACTGGTTAGGCCAATTTTCAGAGAGAGTACTGTGGACGGCAATTGTGTTCGCACCGTTGTGTCCACTCGCAGTATGGCTCGGAATATTTATGAATAAGAGGGTTTCGTCGCTTTGGTTTTACAGAGTTTGTTATTTCGGTTTGGTGATTTCTAGTGGCCGTCTGTTGATAATTGGTATGAACACTTAATCGGGATTAGAAAGGCTGGTGGTGATAACGTCCTAATATTGGGAGTGAGAAGTCACCACAACCTTACCGTAAAAAGGGCGATCGCATTTAAATCCTAGAATCAGTTGCTATGTTTGCGATTGGTATCCAAGCTGAAGGAGTGTTGCTTAATGGAGAAGACTAGGAGCTATGTTCGGCAACCCTGGGACAACTACCTGCGGTATGACACTGAAATTCCAAAGTTCCATTGGACTGGATATGTGCCAAATTGGAAGCGTAAGGTTAGGCAAATACCGCTCAGTTTTTTGACGAAAACTGAGTTATGGCGGATTAGATCTAGACCATCCTTCATGAAAGTTTATTTTTCAAACCGGTCGAGCTAGAGGAGTTTGCTGTACCCCTGAGAAATCAGCGGCAGAAAAAAGTTAAAGCTAACAGTACTCTATTCATTAGTAAACGTCTCGACTGAATCGTCAACCTATTTTCGGGGCTATTTGTTGCGACTTAATTTTAGGGTTACTTTTTTAGGTCTGAATAATCAACGTTATTGGCTGCGTATGAATTAACGGTAGAGGCCGTGGAATAAAAAACTATCTAAATCGAAGATTTGATCTGCGCAGTTGATCTACCGAGGTATAACCCATTAATTTCATATCACGTTCCAATTCACTCCTATATTGGTTAAGTGCGCGTTCGACGCCTGCCTGTCCGGCCGCTGCTAAAGCGTATAAATATAATCTACCTCCTGCACATGCTTTAGCTCCGATAGATAACGCTTTGAGTACATGTGTGCCTCTCTGGATGCCCCCTTCGCAAATTATCTCGATTTTATCGCCAACCGCATCAACAATTTCAGCGAGCTGATCAAACGGTGCACGCCCTCCGTCAAGCTGACGCCCACCGTGGTTGGACACCATTATTCCTGAACATCCGATATCAACCGCCTTTTTTGCGTCGTCGACGCTCATTATACCTTTCAATGCAAAATGACCACCCCACTTTGCGCACAAGCGCTCCGCATCATTCCAATTCATCGATTGATCAAGCATAGTTGAAAAATATTGACCTATAGATGTATTTACGCTCGTGCCTTCTGAAACGTATTCCTCCAAATGAGGCAGTCTAAATTTCGGTTTCGTTAAATAGTTAATGCCCCACATTGGATGGGTCGCAAAACTCAGCATGCTGGCGAGGGTAAGTCTGGGTGGGATGGTGAATCCAGTCCTCAAATCACGCTCCCGATTGCCTCCCGTAATCGTATCAACAGTGAGAGCTAGAACATCAAACTTTGCGGCCTTAGCTCTCTCTAACAAATTATCATTAAGTCCACGATCTTTGTGGAAGTAGAATTGGAACATTTTAGGTGTGTCCACGAGTTTCTCTATTTCTTCCACACTCACGGTAGATAATGACGATATACCGAACATGGTGTCGTGTTTTGCTGCTGCCTTTGCAACGGCTCTTTCGCCTTCGTGATGAAATAACCGCTGGATAGCTACTGGCGAGCAGTAGAGAGGCATGCTCAATTTTTTCCCGAACAGCGTTGTTGATAAATCTACCTCTTCAACGCCAGCGAGTACGTTTGGGACTAGGTCTACGTCGTCGAATGCGGAGGTGTTTCGGGCTTTTGTAAGCTCATCATCAGCGGCACCATCTATATAATGGAAGACGGGTGCAGGCAACCGCCGTTTTGCTAACTGCCTAAAATCTTTAAAATTGTGACAACTCTTTAAACTCATAATAAACTATATCTCCGGCTGGTTGGGATAGGGTAATACAATCCAAAGATCTCGCCAACGCGTGTTTGTCTAAATCGCACTGATTTGTCCAGCTTACTTACCGGGATGATTTTTTTACGTTCGGGATTTCGATCTCAATTATTTATCTCAGGGGCAGAAAGCAATAGCATCATCGTGCGTGTTAATAAGTAGCGAGGCCAACTTTATTCATGTTCAACGACGAAGATCACCGAAATGAGGTTCGGAAACAACTTATCTCCATCGTGGGCCGACGATTTGTAATCACGGAAGAGAAAAAAATGAAGCCATTTACTCAAGGTTGGCGTCTCGGTGGGGGACCGGCAGCCGCTGTTGTGAGGCCTGCTACTCTTTTGGAGATGTGGAACGTCTTGAAACTCTGCGTGGAGGAAGATCTCGCTATTCTTGTACAGGCAACCAATACAGGATTAACCGGAGGTTCTACCCCTAACGGCTTTGATTATGATCGACCAATAGTGATAATCAATACACTTCGACTAGACAATATCCAACTGATTGACGACTCGAAACAATTCATTGCGTTTGCGGGTGCAACCCTTTTCCAACTAGAAGACATCTTGTACGAGAAAGGCAGAGAACCGCACTCGGTTTTAGGATCCTCATGTATCGGCGCTTCCATCGTCGGCGGTGTATGTAATAACTCAGGGGGAGCGTTGCTCCAACGTGGTCCCGCTTATACAGAGCTCGCTCTATACGCCAAGATAAATACGGAGGGTGTTCTAGAGCTTGTCAATGAACTCGAAGTGGATTTGGGTGACAGCCCGGAAGAGATTCTCCACACTCTTCAAAATAAGCGCTATACCAAGCAACAAGTGAGGGCCACTGATAAACTCGCGTCCGACCGCACCTATAAGAAAACGGTTCGCGAGGTTGATGCTAAGACCCCATCGAGATTTAATCATGATTCTTCTCGGCTTTACGGTGCATCTGGGTGCGCAGGGAAAATAGCAGTTTTTGCGGTCAGGATCGACTCATATAAACGTCCAGAGAATAAAAGAGTTTTTTATGTCGGCGTGAACGATACTCAATTACTCGAAACTATGAGGCGAGAGATTTTAAGAAACTTCAGACAACTACCGGTGTCTGGAGAATATGTACATCGACGAGTCTATGATGTGACTAAGAAATACGGGAAAGACAATTTTTTTATAATCAATACGGTTGGAAGTAAACACATCCAAAAATTATTCAATTTAAAAACTTTATTGGATAGATGGGCCGCAAAGATAGATTTTTTACCTACGAATTTTTCAGATAAGTTGATGCAGAAAATAAGCTGCCTTCTTCCAAATCAAATTCCATCAAGCCTGGAAAAATATCGTGAGAAGTATGAGCATCACTGGATTTTGGAGATGTCTGACGAGGGTATTGATGAGGCCAGAGATTATTTAATCTCTTTTTTCAAAAATCACGACGGTGGCTTCATAGAATGCTCAGAAAAAGAGGGCGATAGAGCCATGCTCTTGAGATTCCTCGCGGCTGGAGCGATATCAAGGTACCACATTTGTGAAGAGGAAAAATTAGGGGATATGATATCCATAGATGTAGCACTCAGGAGGAACGAGTGGGAATGGTTCAAAAATTCGATTGATAACGATGTTTCAGTTGTTGACAAGTTTTGTTATGGACATTTCTTTTGCCACGTTCTGCATCAAAATTATATTCTCAAGAAGGGTGTCGATGCGCGTGCTGTGAAAAAAGTTATTCTTGATGAGTTGGTTGCTCGAGGAGCTGAATATCCGGCAGAGCACAATGTAGGGCATGAGTATAAAGCGAAAGATGCATTGCATCAGCACTATTTAGATTTAGACCCAACTAATACCTTTAATCCAGGAATTGGCCAGACAAGTAAAAATAAAAATTGGATGTGATCCTCACGCACCAGTAAGACACCGCAATGAATATCGAGAACTTTTTCCTCGCGAGAACCGAGTACTTCTATCCTCTTGGGTTTTGGCTATGACGGTTCTCTGCTGACTCAACAGCTCAATATCTTCCACAAAAAATAAAATTTACACTTATAAGCTCATCTAATTTTTAACGCATTAAAACCACTTTGCCGATTGCTTGACCTGACTCGAGGTAGGCATGGGCATCAGCTACGTCCTCAATCTTGAACTGTTGCTGGTCTATCAGTGGTCGAAGTTCGCCCGCCTCAGCTAGTTCACTCAATTTCTCAAGTCTCGGTTTGATACTATGACGGTTAAGTGGATTCGCGACCTGACCGACCAAGAAAACCACGTGAAGGGTAAGGCCTCTTGCGTGCATTGGTGTAAGATCGTGCGCGGAGCGCGCCGCAATATTGACAATGGTTCCGCCATAACGAGCGGCTTGAAAGCTGGCGTCAAGGTTATCCCCGCCTACGGTGTCAAAAACAATATCATAGCCATTACCTTCAGTATATTTTTGGACGTAATCGTCAACTGAAAGGCCTCGGTATAAAATGGTTTCAGATGCTCCCAGTTCCAGTGCGTATTGTGCTTTCTGCGCACTACTTACAGTGGTCTGGACGTTGGCGCCCAGGTGCCTAGCGATTTGAATACCAACATGACCAACGCCGCCCCCGCCCGCGTGCACTAGGACATTGTCGCCGGCCTGAACTCGTGCCCGATCTGCCAGCGCGAACCAAGCTGTAAGGGAAACCAGTGGAAGTGCCGCCGCTTCAATAAATGACAGATTTTTTGGCTTTTTTGTAACCAGTTGCGCGTCTGTAAGCAATCTTTCGGCAAGTGCTCCAGAGGGTAGACCGTTGAAACCCCCCGCGCATCCCCAAACCTCATCGCCAATCTGCAGATGGCTAACACCTCGCCCGACCTCGGTCACGATCCCGGACACGTCGCCGTGGAGTATGGCGGGAAAGGGAGGAGTCGCTGGAGGCACCATACCCGACCGAATCTTAATGTCGATGGGATTAACACTCGATGCTTGTACATCAATAATGACCTCGCCATTACCAACTTTGGGTTCAGGCATGTCATGTTCAGAAAATACTTCTGGGCCACCGAAGCCCGAGATGGTCATCACTTTCATAAATTTTTCATCCAGTTTTGCTTTCACGAGGTGGTAAACTTCGACTATGGCAATCGAATCAATTGAGATCAATCTTCAAACGCAAAATTGTCGAGTTTTTAAGACCGATGGTTTTAATGATTATCCCTGCTCGACCGCTTTTAATGGGCCGGGGGAGCAAGAAGGCTCTGGGTGTACACCTCGCGGTGGACACAGGGTTCGCGCGATTATTGGGCGCGGAGAGCCAGAGAACACGATTTTTGTCGGTCGACGGTCAACAGGTGAGTTATGGACCCAAGAATTACACGAAAAATATCCAGATCGTGACTGGATTCTTGGGCGCATATTGTGGCTTTGCGGTAACGAGAGAGGCGTTAATCGTGGCGGGCGGGTAGATAGCCAGCGGCGATATATTTACTTGCACGGAGCGCCGCCGGTTGAGCCGATGGGGGTACCTATGTCTCATGGATGCATTCGACTGCGCCCCACCGATGTTTGTGAGCTGGCTGACCAGATGACGCCAGGTACTTTAGTTTCAATTTCGGAATCATGACATGCTCGAGCTTTTCATTGAATCTATCTTATCGCTTCTTAAGGACCCACTGACTCAAATTGGAATGTCGCCGATCGGTGTGCTTCGGGGCGTTGAACTGTTCGCCATTGTTTTGTTAACTGTTTTTGGCGCTTACTTTATGCGTCGATTTGTTACAGGCCTAAAACTGCGGGCTGAAAAAACAGCGTCTAGGTGGGATGACACCTTTTTTGCTGCGCTTCAGGGTCCTGCAAGAACATTAGTCTGGGTTGTGGGTCTCACCTTTGCATTTGAACGCGCATCAATCGGTTTAGATATTGAGGCTGTATTTGGTCCACTGCGCTCGGCGTTAGTGATTGCGACGCTGACCTGGGGATTGATTCGTTTTATTGATCGTATTCAGCGACGGATGATTAATGATCCTCAGGCCGATGATTTAGATCTGACGACGGTAGAAGCTATTGGGCGACTGATCCGAATCACAGTATTGATAACAGGCGGCCTGATTATTCTTCAGACACTTGGATTTTCGGTGTCCGGAGTATTAGCTTTCGGTGGTTTGGGTGGGATTGCCGTTGGCTTTGCCGCAAAAGATTTGTTATCCAATTTTTTTGGCGGTCTGATGATTTTTCTCGACCGCCCTTTCGGTGTCGGGGATTGGATCCGGTCGCCGGATCGTGATATCGAGGGGACTGTTGAATCTTTGGGTTGGAGGCTTACTACCATTCGGACTTTTGACAAGCGTCCTCTTTACGTCCCAAACGCAACCTTTTTATCTATCGCCGTCGAGAATCCATCACGAATGTCACATCGTCGTATCTATGAGACTATCGGTGTACGTTATGACGATGCTGAACAGATTCGTCGGATTGGTGAACAAGTAAAATTGATGCTTGAGCGACACCCCGAAATCGATAATTCACAGACTCTGATGGTGAATTTCAATCAGTTCGGGCCCAGTTCTCTCGATTTCTTCATCTATTGTTTTACCAAGACCACGATCTGGGCTGAATATCATGCAGTTAAAGAGGACGTACTCTTGACGACGTATGACCTAATTACTGAACTCGGGGCGGAGGTGGCGTTTCCGACTCAGACGCTGCATCTGCAGGTTGAGCCTGAGGTTCTGCCGGCTCGACCGGCTCAGCAGCAATGATAACGCCGAACGCAGGATGGTCCAGATAATGAATGTCCTTCGACGACATCTTTCTGAACTCTCGTAGGATGTATACTTCGTCAATAGTTGTTCCGTCAGGAGCTTGTCGAACGCTGAAACGTGTCACTCTCAAATCGGTATCCACCTCAATGAATCGGTCAATTGACAACCGCAGATAACCTGTGAGGCTGAGACCATCTCCGCTCATGCCAGAGATCTTGAACCAGGGATTTGACTGTTGCTTTTTGGTCAACGGATGAATCCAGCGCTTATGGAATAGAACCTGACCATCGAGTTGTGTCCGGATGCGAAGAGCAGAGTTTTTGAGTATATGGCCTGAGTCAGGGAGCGGTATAAGATTGTTAAAGCCTGACTCTAGAGCAACTTGGAAGTCGAAGCTTTGCGGTGCTTCGGGCTTTGACGCTGGAAAAACCTCAGTTATGGACTGTACCGGTTCTGGGCGTGAAAATATCAATACTTCAAGGGCATAGGGCCGTACTTCAGCATAGGCGAAAGACGTCGTAAAGGTAGCGATCAAAAAACTGAGGATCCAGTTCGTCATTTGGTCGTGGGCCTTTTTAATGCATCGAGAACTTCGTAAATAAAACCAAATCGCGCTTCTGTCCCGACTGTTTCTCGGAAAATTTTCAAAGCGGTAGCACCATCAAGTTTATATTCATCCGGATGGCACTGTACCAGACTGATTAGTATCGTTGGATCAACTTTTGTCTTTTCTAGAAACTCGATTCGGCCAGACTGAGGACCAAGGGTGATTTGTCGAATTCCAAGAGACTCAGCAACTAGACGGATTTTTGCTTGTTCGAACAGGTTTTTTACCTTTGTTGGGAGCAAGCCAAAACGATCAATCATTTCGATCTCGATTTCCGAGAGTAGCTCCGCCGAAGTCGCCGAACTGATTCGTTTGTAGAGCTGAAGCCGCAATGGCACATCATTGAGATAGTCATTTGGAATCAAAGCAGGGATCTTCAGATCTACCTCGGCGTGCGCTGATTCTGTCTGGTCAAAGTCGGGTGCGCGCCCCTCCCGAATCGCCGTCACTGCCTCATCGAGCATTTCCATGTAAAGGGAAAAGCCTATAGTTTGCATGTTACCTGACTGATCCTCGCCCAAAAGCTCCCCTGCGCCGCGGATCTCTAGGTCATGCGCCGCTAACTGGAATCCAGCGCCCAAGTCACTGGCCGCCTCGATCGCCTCTAAACGCTTCATGGCATCATTAGTCATAGAGCGCGGGTCTGGTGTTAAGAGATAGGCATAAGCCTGATGATGTGACCGACCAACTCGACCCCTCAATTGATGCAGTTGGGCCAAACCGAACCGATCGGCCCGCTCAATCAAGATGGTGTTTGCAGATGGGATATCGATGCCTGTCTCGATAATGGTCGAGCAAACTAGAACGTTGTATTTTTTGTGATAGAAATCCGTCATCACATCCTCAAGATCACGTTCTCGCATTTGGCCATGGGCCACAACGACACGAGCTTCGGGGAGGAGCTGCCGGATATTGTCAGCTGAACGCTCTATGCTTTTGACCTCATTGTGAAGGTAATACACCTGACCGCCTCGAAGCAGTTCTCGCAGGATCGCCTCTTTCACAAGCGGTTGATCCTTTCGTTTGATAAATGTCTTGATCGATAAACGTCTTGCCGGCGGCGTTGCGATGACCGATAGATCTCGAATTCCTGCCATCGATAGATTTAAGGTCCTTGGAATCGGTGTTGCTGTTAGCGTCAGGACATCCACATCTGACCGATATTTTTTTAACCGCTCTTTCTGCGCCACTCCAAAACGGTGTTCCTCATCGATGATCAGAAGACCAAGACTTGGTAGTTTCAGGTTACTGGACAAAAGTTTGTGGGTACCGATGACAATATCGACTCGGCCTTTGTTTGCGAGCTCGATTATGGCCTTGGTTTCTTTTATGGATTTGAATCTGCTCAGGACTTCAATAGTCACAGGCCAATCGGCAAAACGGTCTCTGAAAGATTCAAAGTGTTGCTGAGCGAGAAGCGTTGTCGGTACCAAAACACACACTTGCGTTCCACTGCAAATTGATGCGAACGCTGCCCTCATTGCAACTTCTGTCTTACCAAACCCGACATCTCCACAAACGAGGCGATCCATGGGCCTAGGCGCTCTAAGATCGGCGAGCACCGCCTCGATAGAGGTCTCTTGATCAGGTGTTAATTCAAACGGAAAACCGTCAGAGAAACGGTCGTATTGGGTCTCATCGATTCGATGTGCGTAGCCTTCTTTGGCTGCACGCCTGGCATAGATGTCTAGGAGATCAGCCGCCTTGTCGCGAACCGCTTCAGCCGCTTTCCGTTTGGCTTTGGTCCAGCGATCGGTTCCAAGTTTGTGCGCTGAAACTGCGTCCGGATCACCGCCTGCGTATCGGCTCAACACCCCGAGATTGGTAACCGGGATATACAGCTTTGCATCGCCCTGATACTCAACGACTACAAATTCATTTATGTCTTCACCGAGGACGATGGTCTCGAGGCCTCTGTAATGCCCAACACCGTGGTCGATATGGACGATTGGGTCGCCCTCTGAGATCTCAGAAAGGTCGCGTACAATAAGATCGGTTGCGATTTCATGCTGTTTTCGTCGGCGTCTCTGAGGTACGCGGCGACCAAACAGTTGACTCTCCGGGACAATCGCAAATTCATCGACGACGAGGCCCTGATCGAGAAGGCCAAGCGTAATTACACAGTTTTGTGTTTCTGGTGAGAAATCACTGACCCGTCGGACTGGTTTTGGTCTTATGCCGTGTCTGGCCAAAAGCTCCAAAAGCGCTTCTCGTCGACCGGCTGACTCAGCGACGAAGCAAACCGATTTACCGGTGTCGATGAAAGCTCTGATTTTCGCGGCTGGATCGTCTGATTTAGCCTCAAGCGCGATATCCGGGAGAGAACGAATTCGAGGGTGCTTGGAGTCAGCATCCTCGATCTCAATCGAGGCAAAGCTCTTTAGGCCAGCGAGTAACTCTTCAGTGCGAAAGAAAAGTTTTTTTGGCTCAAGAATTGGTCTCATGCGATCGTGACGTAGGCTTTCATATCGTGTCGACACATCACTCCAAAATTGTTCAAGCGCACCATGAATCAGTCCCACCCGGATGGTCTGCGTATCTGCTGGTAAATAGTCAAATAGCGATGCCATTTGGTTAAAGAACAGAGGAGCGTAGTATTCGACTCCGGGAGGCGCGAGTCCTGACGATACGTCCTTATATATTGAGCACTCCCTTGGGTTGCCCTCGAAGGTCTCGTGCCAGTTTCGTCGAAAACAGGCGATTCCAGACTCTGTTAGAGAAATCTCGCGTGCCGGTAAGAGGGTAACTGAGTCAACTTTGGTGATGGTCCGTTGGGTATCCGGATCGAAGGCTCGCAGGCTTTCAATCTCTGTGTCAAAGAGTTCGACACGTAACGGCTGGTTAGAT
>Ga0163109_10000876_pt1 | contig 23704 bp, 15 predicted proteins | sample CRUFie1St13metaG_FD_108704 | JGI IMG/M metagenome (GOLD analysis project Ga0163109, IMG submission 108704) | Marine microbial communities from the Costa Rica Dome - CRUD Field 142mm St13 metaG | ecosystem: Environmental > Aquatic > Marine > Oceanic > Photic zone | place: Costa Rica: the Eastern... | reverse complement strand
GATGATTGGGACGGATGTGGTACAAACCTAACCTACCTAGACCATTTGCAAAATGTAAACGGTAATCCATTTGTTCAGGTAGGTACTGTATTCTTGACAACATCCTATATTTGGTACAATAATTTCGTGGATTGTTTGGTTATTGGCGAAAATTACACGATGGTTACAACTGTAACCCATGATGGTTCGCAATACATGCAAGAAACTTATGATTTCACAGTTAACCAATTCTCTGATGTTACCCAGCAGAGTTGGGGAGAGATTAATAGTTGGAACTCAGACACTCCAGTTGGAAACTACTGTGTTGAAACAACTATCCATTCAACAGATTCGACATATACGAACATGATTGCATTGGTTTCGACTGTCACAAATTGTTTTGCAGTAGTAGAAATAACTCCGACAGACTGGTGGGGTGGCCAAACCAATAACTCCACAGGTTCTCCAAATAATCCGATTATGCCAGACACAAACTGTACTAACTTGAGCAGTTCTTTGTCTGGATTGAACTTGACAAATGCATTCAACCTGAGCGATTGTGAGAATGGAACAGGATTCTGGTTTAACTTGACAGTTAATGGAACAGGTGTCAACTGGTACGACCCAGTTTACGCAGTCGGATATGACTTCGAGGTTCTAAGTGGACCTAAGTTCGCATCTGTAGTAGTTCCACCGGGCTACGGCGATGACAAATACGACATCTATCTATGGGATGGTTCGGAGTACGTGTTAGCCGCATCTGATTTGGATGCATTAACCCAGTACTGGTTCACTGGTGACGGTCAAGTTACAACAACCCCAGGCGATTATGATGGAATTACTACGTTCTCAATTCGTGGATTAGAATTGGATGCCAAACTAGACCCGGATGACCCTAACGCATTCGTAACAGGACTAACGTTTGTCCAAGATCCTAACGAGGTCTCAGAAGTCGTACTTAGCATGAACCCGATTCGAGTTTCCGATGAAGACGATGATGGAATCGCAGACGCTGGTGATAACTGTGTAGATGATGCTAATGAAGACCAAGCAGACGCTGATGGCGACGGCATTGGTGATGTTTGTGACATTACAGCCTCAGGCGAGGGAGAAGGCGGCGATGGCGATGACAAGCCTGATTCAGGTTCAGACTCCAACAGGACTCTTGCCTATGCTGCATTGTTAGCAGTCGCTTTGGTTGGAATCTTAGTGATGTTCGGTCGTGAAGACGAGCGCTGAAACTAAGTAAATTATACAGGTATTGGCCTGCTGTATGTTGGTCAATTCGCTAGGCGATTAGCTAGTTGTTGGAGAGTTTCACTTTCCTGTTTCAGTGACCTGATATAGCGAGGAATGGCGTGATTTGACCATTCTAGGTCATCCATCGAGCCGATCCATTCCAGTTCGGTTGATGGATTATCGAGTTCTGCCTTATCGCTTGAGTGAACAGACCACACAGAGCATCCGTCGCCATTCTCAGAGGCAATTTGGAGGCACCATGTTTGAGGTAGAATCGAGTTCTCGCATTGCAAGTCGTTTGTGTTGCTATTTACTACAATGCAATCATCGATTACGTAATCAGCACCCATTTCTTCTAGAGCCGAAATAGCATCCTCATCTTCTGCTCCGTGTTGGAACCAAACTAGTGGGAACTGGTCATGGTCCTGGCTAATGATTAGGCTTCTCACCACGCCACGGGCACGCTCTGGGGCTAGGAATAACACGACGATTTCTGGTGAAACTCCGTCATCTAAACTTGGCCTAATCGGGAATCCATTGATTGTAGCGCCAGCATCTCTGGGATGAATAGGAGCGACTGCCCAGCCTCTCGCACTTAGTTCATGCACGGCTTTGTGTGCTGGTTTTTCGGGGTTAACTCCTGCTCCAATGATATGAATCACGCTTGATGCGATGACTTTTCTATGCAATTCAGGTCCGTCTTCCAATCTCACAGTATCATAAAAACCTCAAGACAGTCTTTTATCAAAACTTGTTAGAATCTTGAATTACTCGGATTGACGAAGTCTTTCGATTGCGAGAGAACTTATCGCTACCTGTAGGTTGTACGAAGGAATGAACCCAGGCATTGGCAGCCTAACAGTCTCATCTGCAGCTTCCAAGACTTCTTTTGATACACCTGCATTTTCAGCGCCGACCACGAGCATCACATCTCCAGAAAGATCACATTCCCACGGTGTTTTGCCACCCACATCTTCAGCAACAACGATTCTTCGATTGCATGCGGCAAGGATTTCTTCGGTTGTGGCGTAAACAACGGGAATAAATCGAGTTGCTCTCATCGAAGCTCTTCGAATTGTTCTCCTTTCTTCGTGAGTTTTGTTAACATTAATGATTACAGCAGTTGCCCCACTTACCTCTGCAGTTCTAACTCCAAATCCTAAGTTTGGAGCATATTCCACTCCATCAAAAAGCCAGATTACCCCCTTTCTTTGAAACACTTCTTCTAGGGTGCCACTAGGCTCTCTCTCAACTAATGCAAGGACTTTCTGTTGACCGTTTGCACTCATTCTCCAAAGGTCGGTTGTAGAACCTTCTGTTACCTTGATTTTCCTTTCTTCACAGAGTTGGATTACCTCTGAACAGTCTTCCTCTCTGTCGACCAAGACCAGTTTGATCTTGACTCCATTTTTCAATGCCTCTAGGACATCCGTTTCTCCGGTGATTTGAAGCGACATAGGTATCCGATAGTGAACTTGCAAATGAGTCAATCCCTCCAGAAAGATGGCAAAAGCGCGTCGCGCTCTTCAAATAGGGGAGGCAAGTCGGCAAAATGCTCCAAGGAGTAGGTGATGTACATGGCTAAGGGACTTTACCAGCATGTTCGTGCAACATGGAACAACCCAAAAGCAACTCAATCTCATCAACAGCGTCAAGCCCGTATGGTCCAATGGCGCCGAGAACCAGTCAACTGCAGAATTGATAAGCCAACCCGCATCGATGCTGCACGCCGCCTTGGTTACAAGGCCAAGCAAGGCGTCATCATGGTCAGAACCAGAGTCCGCCGTGGTGGACTTCGCAAGGGTAAGATTCACATGAAACGCAAGCCATCCAAGGCAGGTATTGCTAAGATTACAATGGCTAAGAACACACAGCGCATCGCTGAAGAGCGTGTTAACCGCCACTTCCCTAACTTGGAAGTTCTAAACTCGTATTGGGTTGGCCAAGATGGTAAGCACAAATACTACGAGATCATCATGCTAGACCCAAGCCATCCAGCAATTAAGTCCGACAAGGACCTAGGATGGATTGCAGATTCTCATCACCGTGGGCGTGCATACCGTGGAAAGACCAGCGCAGGCAAGCGCGGACGTGGTTTACACAACAAGGGTAAGGGTGCAGAAAAGCTGCGACCTTCTCTGAAGGCTCGTGGAAACATCGGCAAGTGAATTAAAAAAATCACCACTGGTAAACCATACACCTGGTTTATACCAATTCAGACTATTTTCATCCGTTGGGTTCATTGAGGTCCGGCATGCTGGGTGGTTCGCAGGAGGGGCATGATGTCGAGTGAAATGAGCGTTTCACAAATCAATGGCAAAGAGATCTATCTTCCTGATGGCAGGCTATTGGGCGTTGTTGGCGAGACCGTAATCGACGGTAACCACCTATGCGCTACACACCTATTCGTCGCCGGATGTCCAGATGAGATGGTTGAGAAAGGCGTCCATCTCACTTTTCCTTGGAGATGGGTCAGGTCTATTGGCGATGTCGTCATTCTTAGATGGTTCCCTAAAACTCCAATTCCATACGAGCATTGAGGTGAAGCGATGACCTTTGAAGTTCATGTCCTTGGAACATCCTCAGCAAGGCCTGCTCAAGGCCGTTCTGTTTCCGGCTCAATCATTGAGACATCGGGAGGTATGCTCGTAGTTGACTGTGGTGAGGGTTTTCAAAATCGCTTGGTAAAGCATCGTTCTGAGATGAAAAATTTTGGCGGACGCAGGTTGAAAATGACTAAGGTTGCTGCAATTCTTCTAACCCATGGACACTTAGACCACACGTGGGGTGTTCTACCATGGATGCAAACAATGGCATTGGACGGAAGGAAGGACAAACTGATTGTAATTGGTCCAACAACCTCCGAGGTTGTTGATGCCCTGCTCGGCAGTGAAGTCGAGCCTGAAGTCACACCTTCAGACCTTGTCGTACAATACAATATGTGGATGGATTTAGGAGCAACATCAGAAGCACTGGGATACGAAGTTCAATGGGTATTGGGCGATGGTGAGAGGTGGGTAAACATGAGCGATGGTTCCGAGATACCACTACCTCAACCACTGAAAAAAGGAAAAATATCAGCTCATAAAACACAGCACACAGTTCCATCATTGGCTTGGAGGGTTGCATTGGATGGAAGAAAAGGAAAGTTCGACCGAGATGCAACAAGTCATCTTCCCTACGAAATCAAGGCACTGCTTGCATCCGGTCAAGATACCGAATATGATGGTGAATCACTGAATGCAGCCAACTACAGAAAGGATTCAATCCCTGAGCGTTCAATCATCATTTCTGGGGATACTGCTGAACAGGCTGTCGACTCTACATGTGATTTATTGATTCATGAGGCGACCTTCCTAGAATCTCACAAAGACATAGCAAACGAGCACTTGCACTCTACAGCAGCGGGTGCTGCAAGAACGGCAAATGAATGTGGAGCCAAACATCTCGCCCTTACTCATTATTCAGCAAGGCTTGACAACCATGATCCATCACTGGCAGAAGCTCGTGAATTGCACTCTTCAGTCGTTGCATTAGGCGATGGTGACAGGCTAGTTTTAGCGGATGATTTGTCTCTCACTCATCTAGTAAAACAAGCAGAAGGTTGGGCCTAACAGAGTTGAGACAATTTGAAAACCGAGATGCATGTTTGCACGAATATGAGTGGTCCTCGGTTTCTAACTATCCTGATTGGCGTCCTCTTAATGGCGCCACTTGCAATCGCAACCGAAGGCAGGGCTCCTCCACAATGTGCAGAATTCGATCTTTCAGATGTAGTAACCACAAGTTCAGGGGTTGCAGTAGACCCCGGTGCTTGTATCATAATCGACATTGGTGTCAGGAGTCACAGTACAACTCTAGCGATTGATATCGAGGTACTGGATGATGCAATGGACGTGCTGATGTTCGACCAAAATTCGATTCAACCATATCAAAACGGCCAGAATTACCGCTCCTCATTCAATCAAGAAGCAACTTTTGAGTCGATGGTCGGCTCGCAATGGTTGGATTGGGCTCCGCCTCAATCGATTAATCCTAAGAATTGGTACATCGTTTTCGATAATTCCGCACATGATGGTGATGAAGGAATAGGGGATCAGGGAGGCATGACTGCTCGATTCAAGATTCAATTAGCACCAGCAAGCGTTGAAGACTACCCTCTCATACATGACACTTTCAAACTTGAGGCTGGAGAGAGAGTGAACCTCGTTGATTTCAATGTAGATTCAGGAACTGAATTGACATACTGGGTTCACCCTCTAACTGGTTCTGGAGACATATTCATTCAATCAGACAATCAACTGGCAGGGGACTTGATTATCTCAGGCACCAGCATCGATGACTTTGGTGGACAAGAATTGACTCAATTAGACTGGGAAATTTCAGAATTCTTGAATCTACAAAATTTGAATTTGATTGCAGAAGCGGGCTCGGCGGGTGCACATTTTACTCTGAAGGCTTGGTTTGACCCTGTACTCGCACCAACGGTAATAGATTATGATAATTCAACAACCACAATCGGTGAAAAAATCGCTCTAGATGCCAGCGATACGCCAAATAGTTTGCAGCAAGTAAGGTCTCTATCTTGGGACTTTGATTCGGACGGAGTGGAGGATGCGGTTGGAAATTTAGTAGAAGCTTCATGGAGTACTCCGGGAACGAAAAACGTAAACCTAACAGCAGAATCTCAATCTGGAGAAGTCACTGTTACAACGTACCAAGTTGAGGTCTTGGATGTCGTTTCACCAACTGCTGTAATTACTGGAACAGGGGGTTCATTGGATCTCAATGGAGATAGAAGATTACTCCGGCTTTCTGATTTAATTCTTCAGGCGTCTAACTCGAACGATGATCACGCAATTGCTTCAGCATCTTGGAGCGTTGACGGTGAGCAAGCCTCATCAGCATCGCAATACACAGTTAGTTGGTCAGAAATTGGAACTCATACTGTTACTTTGACAGTTACTGATCCGTCAGGAAACTCCGGCCAAACAAATACAACAATCGTCGTTTATGATGACACAGAACCGATTCTCGTAACCTCTAGCATCTCTGATATTTCACAGGTAGAGAAGGGTGAAGATGTTCAATTCAAAGCCAAAGCAGCCGATGAATGGGATGATCAAACAGACTTACGATTCACCTGGGATTTGAACCTTGAAAGAGACAGTAATGGCGATGGTGATGCGACTAATGACCCTGATTTTATCGGACCAAATCTAGAGATATCATTCAATGAAATAGGTAAGGCAAGGTTCGCAGTAACCGTTTACGATCAATCAAATAATTCCGATTTTGAAATCTTTGAGGTTATGGTAACAGAGCCGCCAAGCCAAACCGGCCTTATTGCTATTGTATCGGTAGTTTTCGCAGTCATTGTTGTAGTATCCGGTGTTGTATTATTCGGCTACAAAGGAGTTCAGAGGAGACACGCAGTCGAACTTCTAATGGCTCGCGGGTTATCTCGGGATGAAGCAACATCAAGGGTGTATGAAATCTCAAGGAGCGTAAAGTTACCGGCCTTTGCAAAAGCAGCACAGATGGCAGGTATCACAGATGGTGCTGAAGTAAAATCTGCTGCAGAACTCCAATCAGATGCAAAATCGGCTGAGTTTAATGCGATATATGGCGATTCGCAGAATATTGATCCAAATGCAGGTTTCAGGCCAGCTACTACCGTCAGGCGGGTAGACCCTGCATTGGCCGAAGCAGCCCTAGCAGCATTCGCAGATGAACCGGAAATACCGGCTGTTGTAAAGTCAACACCAAGTCCGTCCACTGGTAAAGTAAGAAGTGGAGGTGTTGCATTACCTCAACAGCAATCCCAACCATCAGTCCATAGCTTGAGTTCTCAATGTTCATCATGTGGTAAACCTTTCAGCGTGCAAATTCCATCCACGGTCAGAAGTGCGGTAGTGGCTTGTCCGAATTGTGGAACTGACCAATTATTTGAACGCTGAAAACTGTGAAACTCGCGCTCGCAACGGGGATGGTTTCATTTGGGTGTAGATAACGTAATTGAAACGATGTCAGAATCAGGTGTGCGTCTTCTCCATCGCGGAGTTCCGCAACCTCTTGACTCCAGCAAGGTTGCGATAATGCTCGTAATCGTTATGCTGTTACCTATTTTTAATCCAGTTTCTGCAGACGAATCTGTTGGAAGAGACGACTTTGGTGTTCTTGAAGCGATGGCAAATGCGTTAATCGAAGAACGCGACTCGGGCGAGGACGATATCGCTAGGAATTCCGCAGAGGGTGTTCTAAGTGCGTTGGAGGCTCGTGGCAGGGAGATTGCAGGCGGAGATGCCCTCTTGGCAACGGACGGGGTGATTGGCGACATTACAATGCGTGAGACAGAACCTCTCACACCATCACACCCTCGACCGTACGTCTACCTGACTGACCCAGATTCACACCCTGATGGATGGCCTAACAATTTGTTAGATACACTATTCGAGTTGCCTCCGGGACTCAATGACCCTCTTGCATTCGGGGCAAATACATACTCGCTTTACGTCAATTACACAGCGAGAAATAACGGTCCACAGTATGAGGCATGGGATTACGGGACATTCACAGGTGACGTACTTTCATTCGGAGACACCGGTCTATTTGAGAATGCAATTGATTTGGATGGAGACGGAGGAAATGATGTGGCCGTGGGCCTTTCCATTCTTGGTCTCGGAGTCCAAGGTGAAGGCTGGGACGTTGAACTAAGTGACGGATTAATACCGGTTGTCGAATCAGTTTGGATTAGACCAAACTTCCAGTGGCGAGTTCGCGTACTAGACCATACTGACCCGCTTTGGGATGACATGGCAACTATGGAAGTTTCAATGATGAAGGGTGTCGCATACGACCTAACATTCACCGGAGATGGCGAATCCTACGCCCTTGTCATCGATTCAAGATTTACACAACCTCCACATGACTTCCAAGTAAGGGTCGGACTTGACCAACTGACTTTGGATGTAACTGGTACATTCACAACTCTTGCAGACATTCTCAATATCTTTGCTGGAGGAAATGATTCTGGACTAGAGGTAACTTCTGTTTCAGCACCTTATGCGATTCTAATTTCAAATCCGAACAGAAATTCTGCAAACGAACAAACCGATTGTGAAGATTCTAGTTGGTATGACCCAATAGCAGACCACTCTGCAGAAAGTCGGGACCACAAGTGTGGTTATTCAGTAGGCATTGGTTATGTTCACTTTAAAGAGCCAGATTTGGATGGATTTAGGCCATTAGATGAAATCGGATACATCGATGTTGGTCTACATCCTGTAGAGGGGGAAACTCAACTTCCAGAAGAGTTGGACTTGGTCATCAGAAACGACAACGCAGGAGAGAACTCTTTCGATAACATCGAAATCTTCAGCGATACTGATGCTGACCTCTATTTCCATTACTTCGAGGACCGCTCCAAACACATCGAGGCTGGCGGTCAATTTGGCAACATTACAGATTCTCGCGGCTGGGTCAGAGATATGCCAAAGGGCACGATGCCTCAGGAAGAGATAGATGCAATATTCACATTAATTGGAGAAGCTCCCGGTTCCAGTAACCTTCCTGGACAGATGCCAAATCGATTATCTCTCATCATTTCGATTAAGAATTACACAGCAGATACATCTACCAATGTTGCAGACCCTACGTTGGTTCTTGACCCTAGCGACAACCGTTGGAACAGTCTGATCTTGATTGCAGGAACTGAAAGAATTACCAAATTAGAATACGTCTCTACTTTCCAAAGACACGGTTATGCATCTGACGTGTCATCAATGGAGGTAGAAATTGTTGACCTCCCTGAAGTGGTGGCAATATTCGGAACGTTTGAGATTCCCACGTCAAATCGAGTTAGAGTAGAGTTCGGAACTGCACCAGATTTGTTGAGTGAGGTTCTCGATAACGTAGTGCTAAACTTGGTAGAGATTATTCTTGACCTTGGGACAATTCTCAACGGATTGCCCGAAGCAATTGTGGGCACTGCGGGAGAATCTAGCGGGGAAATCTTCCTACAATGTTACAGTCAAGTGAGAGAATCTTGGTCGGACGGAAGCACTCGTTCCGAATCTATGGTACAAGGTGTAAAACTCGCTATCGGTAGCAGCCCTCATCCGGTGATGGACACCAATCACATATTACTTTCAGAGGACCTAGACTATACCGACCAAAATGGAAACGTTGACGGTAAATATGGTCGAGTTAACCCTGCTCTAGTTCCTGTGGGAATCAGTTTGATGGTAACCGAAATTTCTGGGGCGTCTTATTCCTATAATCAAGAGACAGACTTGCGGACGATTTCGATTACTGGAAGTTCAGGTGATGAACTAATCATCGGACACATGCGGCATTTCTCAAATTCTACAGATGGTGATGTGCGGCAATTCGCATCGATTTCCAACCGTCCATCCAACCTTACAATAGCTCAACAAGGCTCCCAAATCACCTACACTGCCTCAGAAGAGATAGGTACGATAACTTACAGTGGTGAGGGTGATGGTCAATACAACGCACTTCGGTTGAATGGGCTTCCATCACAATTTGAACTTGAATTAGGCGACACTCTTGCAATGTCTGCCCCCGATGGTATCGGTTCGATTGAAGTGCAAATTTCGAACGCTTCTGTTCCACTAACCATGGATGACGACCATGCGAGGTTCTGGATCGACCAAGTTTCGGGACAGGCTAGTATGTCTTTGCGCCTGTCAAATCTGACTTCGATCACATTGAATCCTCCTGAGGAGCCTGGTGCATTGGGACAAAGAGGTAATAGCGAACTTGTGATGAACCGGACTGGCTCTTCACCGTTTAGCGTATTGCTTGAAGATGTAAGCGAAAGGGATGATAAATTCCTCGGCCTTTCAGGCAGGGTTCATCTTGACCCACTACCTGCTAACGTGACTCTATCTCTTCCGTCCTCTGAAAATTCCGACATGATTACAATCCCTGAGTTTGGAGACGCAGACGGAATCCTTGCTCTATCCTTTTTCTTGTCTGGAATGATTGAATTCGGATCTTCTGTAAACGACTTTGCTGTAGAGAGTATGGTAAATTTGGGAGATGCTTCAAACATACAGAGCAACTTGAGTTTGGGTCTAAATTTGCGTACAGGTGAGGAATTTGACCTAACTCTTGATGTAAGTAAAGGTAAGAACGTGCCAACTGAACCAGAATGGGTTCACGGAATCTCTGGGGAGGTTCTAGAGGTAACAGAATTGATTTTCAATTACAGTAGAATGCCAGAGTTTACAGAAAGTTCACGTCTAATTGTATCACAAGCATTAGCGGATTTCGAGATATCAGACGAAGAAAAAGCAGATGTCATCCAAGTCACAGAATGGGCAGAAATTACCGGAGCCGCTGCCCTTGTTGATGCCTTAGAAGACGGATATATTTCACCAAGAGAAATGAGTTTACTAGACACAGAAACTCTCGAGGATGAAGGTATCACATTTGACCAAAGAAGGTCATGGCACAGCAGAATTTGGATGCCTCAATTGCCTGCTGGCGAAATCAAGCTCGGCTACAAAGTCGAAATCGAAAATGATATCCCAACATTCCAAATCGAGGCGTCTCTGAAAGAATACACTCCATTTAGACCAGTCTTAACGATTCAGTTGAACGGTCTTTCTCGTGCAGATTCTCTGATTGTTTTGACAGGACTCGATATTAATGTGAAGAGAGATGTCACACTGAATGCCACTATCTCAACACAATCAGATTTACTGATTCCTAGAACTACTATCGACATGACATACGATTTGGGAGAGCGTCTTGAGCATGCGAGAATTCTACAGTTAGACAGACAGCGTGGAATTAGAACGGAAATGATGATGTTTAATGCACCTGCAGCAGTTGATCAACTCTACGCAAAAGTTGGAGATATTTTGCAGGCAGATTTGATAGTCCCTCCCGAGGATAGAATCGGAATTAATTCAGCAGATTCTATGATGTTACAGCAACTGAGGAAGATAGATGGTCTATGGTGGCCTGCTACAATGTTTATCAGAGATGTACCAGGGGAAATGCACCTGAAGGCTGCGCCAGCAAACAATTTTGACATCAATAAAGAGCAGTCATTCCAAGGAATGTTTGAAATGGATTATTCCTCGAACAGTGATGATATGGATTTATTCATCGAAACAAAAGGCAAGGCACAGAACATTAGGGGTGATAACCTGATGCTAGCAGAAAACCTTCCGGATAGGTTCGTGATGGGAGTAACCGAGGATTATGGGGCGAGTATTTCTGCTTCAGGAAGCGGTGTAGAAAAACTGTACATTAGGAGAAGTAACTCAGTCATACAAGAAGGTGTAGAGATAATTTCCGCTGAATTAGTGGGTGAAAATCTACAAGGAGCGGAAGTTCACATCCACCGTCCTTTAGGATACCCTGTGATCATTGTAGACGGTATTACAGGGGGTAGAATTGTCGCAACATCGCATACTGAGGTTGATGTTCTCGGACTTGAAATAGATGCGAGGGGCGTTCTACTAGATGCACAATTTACTGGAGGCATTCCTACAGCATCTAGTGTTGGAGTGAACGGTGTTGTCACCGATTTATCTCTAATTAGTAGTTTGACTGGTGGAGAAATAGAGACTACTCACATAATGATTGGAGATCCGTTCTCCTCATTCCTAGCGACAGCAATAGCGATGGTGACAGGATGAGTGAAGAATACGACGAGGAAATGGAGGAAGAACTCCACGAGCGTTCACAAGAAATAGGTGAATTCGTCGTCGAATTGACAGAAAAAATTCATCCATTACGAGTAGCACTGGCTGGAGTGATTCTGATTATTTTACTCGGCGCATTGGTATCAACGTGGTACTGGGTAATTCCAAGGGACGACGTCGAAATCGACATCCTCTATCTCCAGAGAAATGGGCATGTTGTATTAGCAGAACTCACCAACGATGGAAGTAGAGAAATTAGGGATGTCACACTGACAATTGATTTTGTTGACCAGGAAATGACGGTTTTAGATAGCCTGACGGTTACCTTTGATTCCATACCCAGCTTAACAAGTGTATCAGGGGATAAAATGGAATTAGATTTGCGAGGCTATTCTGTCTGGGAAGAATATACTATTCAAGTAATAATCGAATGGACTGACTTCAGGGGTTCGGAAAATCAAGAACAATTCATACATGTTGTTTCTGAACAAGTTACTGCAAAATTCCATAATGACTGCGAGGAAGTAACGTGGTTCTTTTGAGGCTAGTTTAGGCAACTCCTAAAACGAACTTTCTACGCCATCAAGTTGTGCGTAGAGCCCTCTTACTGCTCGTAATATTCCTGTTATCGGGGATACCGGTTGTCAATCAACCGGAACAGATACCTGAAGAACCGGGTATTGAATGGGTAAAATTTGACCTACCAAAGGATTCCATCCGCAATTTCGTAGGCCAATTGGACAGTTCACAATCCCTGGAAGATAGACCTATGATTGCACATTCAAGGTTGGGAATTCATGACTCATCAGGAATCTTGTTTGAACAAGATATTCCCGAGGAATTGCTCATACCAAGGCCTGATCTGATATTGGTTCTAGTTTCTAACGAATTCAGATTTGCCGAAGTTAGGGCAGATATTTCAGAACAAAACGGAGTTGAAGTTAGGGAATACATAGCTCCTTCAGGACTGCTCGTACAAGGTACGCAACCGGGATTAGCACGTCTTTCTCAGGTTACAGGAGTAGCCTCATTACAACAGGTGCCTCTAGCAATGGTTGTTGATAATTCAGCGATGTATGCCGAGCAATCAACTCCTGTTAGGATAGAATCGTGGCGCTCAGATGCACTACTTCCCGGAGTTGATATTTCTGACAATTGGGGCATGCGCTTGCACCAAGAATTAGACAGCGTGGCAAATGGTTTCCTTTCAGACTCAAATTTTGCTGAAACAGGAAGGTACGATGGATTAACCGCAGCCTCGGTCGCTACCATCGCAGCAGAGCCATCAATTGCTTGGATTGGAAGCCAACCTAGCCTAAAAATTTGGAATGACCAAGCCCGTAACCACATGAACATTAACGCAATGAAGCAATATTATACAACCGATTTGGACGGTTCTGGTCAAATTGTAGCAGTAGCAGATTCTGGGATTGATGAAGACCACGGTGATTTTGGAACAAGAATAGTTGGCAATGTTGACGTAATTGGCGATGGATCCACAGCAGACGCTCATTCGGGACATGGAACTCACGTTGCATGTACTGTTCTTGGAGATGGTAGTAGGGGAGGCTATGGGGGAGTTGCTCCCGAGGCTGAACTTTATTTCCAAGCCATGGAGAATGACAACAACGGAAATTTCCAGTGGTCAAGTATCAACAATATGCTGAACACTGCTTACAACAACGGTGCTAGAACCCATACTAACTCATGGGGTTCGGAGTCGAGTTCTGAGTGGGGAGTTTACACATCATCATCAGAAGATGTGGATGATAGAGCTAGGTACTACGACCAATTTTACAGCGGTAGAGAGGGATTGACAATTTTGTTTGCCGCTGGGAATGACGGACCGGGTTCTGATACTATCGGTTCACCTGCAACTGCTAAGAATTTACTAGCAGTAGGTAATTCACAAAATCGCTATGCAGGAGCACCAAACAGCATCATGGACGGTTCTAGTCGTGGTCCTGTCGATGATGGCAGAATTAAGCCTGATGTAATCGCGCCGGGCGGCTACGTACGTTCTTGTAAGGCACAAGAGGCAACAGACACCGGAGGTGCTACGTGGACCAGCACTTGGTACATGGAGTACACTGGAACTAGTATGTCAACACCAAATGCTGCTGGAACTGCGGCCTTGATTAGAGAATACATTACAGAAGTTGCCCAACGACCAGAACCACAAGGTGCTCTTGTAAAAGCGCTGATGATATTGGGCGCAAGGGATGTCGGCACCAGAGACATCCCCAACAATGACGAGGGTTGGGGAAGAATAGACCTAAAGGGAACACTAGCACCAAATAACGGAAGGGGAATATGGGTCGATGACCGCTCAATCTTGTCTTCAACTGGCAATTCCAAAAGCTACTCATTCAACGTTACAACTCCAGAACAAGCATTCAAGGCAGTAATTGCATGGTCTGATGAGCGAGGTTCTAGATTCTCCAACACCCAGCTGGTTAACAATCTGAATTTGCTGGTAACCACTCCGAGTGGAGTTGAATACAAAGGAAATGAATTCTCCCAAGGAAGGTCGATTCAAGGAGGTACACACGACTCCCTAAACAACGTGGAGGTTGTGTTAGTTGATTCTGCAGAAGCGGGCTTATGGACTGTCAAAGTAACCGATGCTAGTCATAACGGAGGTAGAGCCCAACCCTACGCAGTGGCAGTATCTGGTGTGGGAGTAAATGACCTCAGACCAGACCCCTCACCGATTTTGACATCATTTTCAACAGATATTGCAATCCCTCAAGTGGGGGATGAAGTATTAGTCGAGATGGAGGTCTCAAACCTCGGGAATGTTGAGGCAGAAAACGTTGAGGTGATTTTCCAAGAAGAGGGAATTTTTGTCGATTCCCAAACCTTCAATCTTGGTCCGGGAGGATCAAAAATTTTGTTTTGGGATTGGGAGCCACAAAACGCTGGTGGACGAACTCTTTCTTTCTTGGTTGATGCAAGCGACACAATAGACGAGATCAATGAGGCAAATAATCGGATGGACGTAATTGTAAACGTGACAACTCCTGGTGTAAGAATTGAATCTGAAATGGCCACATCAACTCTAGATGATATTAATGCAACCACCTCATTTTGGCAGGTTACTCTAATCAATACGGCATTGCTGAGTACTAATGCATCAATTTCATCAACAGGGGTTTTAAGTCCAAACAATTTACCTCTTTCGTGGTATGTTGGAATTGACCAATCCAACTTCATGCTAGAAGGCCAAGAAGGGGCTCAGATCAATGTGACTTTGGTTCACCCTAGCGGTCCAGACCCTGGAATATACAAAATTGAATTATTGGGTTATGACGAGGATAATGACGTCAGCAGTCCTTTCACGTTATTGTTAGACGTACCGGTTTTGTCACAGACACGGCTTGAATTCGATTACACAACTATCCCAGTTCACCCCACTGAGGTTACATCTGTTGATTTTAGACTGTTTAATCTTGGAAATGGAGACATCGGCTATGATTTGTTTTTGGAATCTCCACCGGGTTGGTATGCAGGCTTTGATGACTTATCAGCACAGGGTGGTGCAAATTCTGGTTCAACCGGTCTTATGTTGGAAGATGGGCAAATGAACATCGGAATTTCATTTACCCCACCTCAGGTAATGACCTTAGCAGGAGCTGAAATGACAGTGATTTTACGAGTTGTATCTCAAAGTGATGAAGCTAGGATGATGCAATATGAACTTCCTCTTGTGGTCGAAGAGGTGCTAGAACTCACAGTAGATTTAGAGTCATCATTCTCTACGGTAACTCCTGGTAATTCCCTATCGCTTCAATATACGATTGAGAATTTAGGCAATGCAGACTTGGATTTGAGTCCCAGGATGCAATTACCTCAAGGTTGGAGTCAAAATTCAGAACTTGATGACTTGACACTAGGCTGGACTCAGGCTCAGAATTTCATCATATCAATAACCGCTAATGGAGATGCAAGAAGTGGCCAAATAACCTTCATTTTAGATTCAAATCAAGAATCCTGGAGCCACTCTGAGAGTGTCGAAGTCGTTGTTTTACCCGACCCCGTTCTTACATTTACATCGGTTGAAATTGAAGGTGAAACTTGGACGAATATATTCGGTCCAGGCCAACATCCTGTTGGAGTCCCCATCAACTACACTTGGATTGTTGAAAATAGAGAAACTTCTCCTTGGACCCCTTCAATAGTGTTGCAAAAAGATAGCATACTGTTGGGTGATTGTACACCTCTCGGTGTAATAAACAAAGGCGATTTGAAAGCACTGACTTGCACCATCATTATTACAGGAAATGCAGACCCTTCCTCAGAACCCCAATTCAACGTTGTGTTGTCTGGAGATTACGTAACAGTAAACAAGTCGGTGTCGATGCTTGTGGCACCTACAAAGGAAGTCACTTGGGAGATAGAAGGGGCTAACACACTTCAAACCGGAGAATCGTCTTCGATTGAAGTTAAGATTACTAATACAGGTAATTCCCTTGTATCAGGGGCTCTAACAGCCACCTCTTCGAGCGGATGGAGCGTTTCAATCGACGGTACTGAGTCATTGAATTTACAAGCGGGACAATCGCAATTGATCAGATTAGAAGTCATCGCAAATCAACCAGGAAAGGGAACTATTTCACTTTCAATCTCTGGTGCAACCGATGTAACAAATTCGAATACAGCAATCAGCCTGAATAGCGATGGGGAAACTACTTCTGATTCTAATTCGGTTGTTGAAACATTATTTTGGGCAATTTGGATTATCATTCCAATCTTGGCAATAGTTGGATTGGTTCTGGTCCGAAAGAAATCATCCATACAACCAAAAGCTCGAAATTTCGGCAATCAGTACCAGAATTCTCAAACCCAAACTCAGGTTACTCCATGCTTCTCATGCAGACAACCAATCCTAACTTGGATGAGAGGCTGCCCTGCATGTGGTGCAAGGTATCACCCAACCTGCAATGTAGCGAATTGTACTCATTGTGGTGCTGAATCATCATCTTTTGTAAATACAGAATGATTTGAGCATCTGTCCATAGGCTTTTACTGTGACCACCTCGACCGGGGTTCATGGAACCCCGTAAAAGAGACCAGAAAGCCGGTCATGGCGTAACCAGTATTATTCTGGTTTCATTGATGCTATTTTCGCTGGTTCCAGCATTAGCACCTCCAGTTGTTGCAGACGATTCAGGAAGAGATGCCAATATCAGATTGACAATCTCTCCAAGTGCTCAAACTGTTAATCCTGGCGAAACTGCAGAGTACACAGTGCGTGTCTACAATGATGGGTCAAACCCGGTATCAGTAAACCTTGCAGCAAACAATGAGCAGGATTGCACAGGATTTTCTGCAGCAATTGGTCAAATTGGACAACCTATTGATTCTGGTGATAATGCTGAAACATTTCTCAATGTCACACTAGCACAAAACGCAGAGGGTTCATGTATCACTACTGTAAATGCAAATGCTAACGAACAACCAAGTCCTCCTGACCAACCGGGCGCACCTGCACAAAAATCAGCGGATGTTGAGACAACATCCGGCGATGGCTCCGGTTCTACACTGTTCGGAGTGGAACTTACTGTCGATGCTCCAGTAAACCCAGAATGGAAAGGTGAGGATGAAATCACGTGGGATGTTGAGGTAGAAAACACTGGTCGTGTCCAAGAAACCGTTGAACTGAGCGTAGAACCGAGAAGTGGTGGTGGCTGCAAGTCTGATGGAAGTTTGAGCATCGATGTAAGTCCTACTTCAGTACAAATCGACAACGGATCTTCTGAGTGGGTTACAGTAACTGTTCAAGTCCCTGAGGGTAAGGAAAGCGACAAGTACTGCTGGGAAATTGAGGGTGTGGTAACAAACGACCAGAATCCGAATGGTAGTGCTTCAGATACTGAAGAATTCAGCTTATTTATTCCTGAACTGAAGAGGTGTGACCTCACCCTGTCAAAATCAAGTCTGAGCCTTGAGCCTGGGGAAACAGGAACTTTACTGGCCACGTTCACTAATGAAGGAAACACAGATTGGCAAATAAATGTCGGCTTCAATGGAAGCAAATCTGGCTGGGCAGATGTTGATGGTGCCTCCAGTGGTATGCTCAACTATGATAATGGCAATGGTGAGAAGGAATTCACTATCGAAATTACACCCGATGATACTGTGGAAGCCAATTCACAGAACTCATTTTACATCGAAGGGAAAGACGGAAACCTCTGGAGGTGTCAGAGCGAAGTAACTGTCACAGTCGGCCAGTCAAGGGGTGCAACAATTTCTCTGGGTAATACTGGAATTTACGACATTCCGCCTGGCCAAGACAGAAGCACTACTCTCACAGTGACAAACACGGGCAATGGCCCTGACACCTTCAGAGTCGCAGCATCTTCTTTGCCCACAGGCTGGTCAGTCACCCTCGAATCTTCGACAATTTCTACACAGTCAAGGTTCAACAACGCCGAGAAATCAGGAACAATCGAGGTCACAATTTCTCTCCCGCTTGATGCCCTAGCAACAGAAGAGGTCACAATAGTCTTCTCTGTTCTACCTCAGTCAAGCGGTGGTGCTTATGATACCGCTGAACTTGTTGCGACCGTCAAAGCTGTTCATGCAATGAGCGGTGAGACTCCTGCCGACGACCAAACAGGTCGCTCGGATACAACTGTTCAATTCCCAATTGTAGTCAATAATGATGGAAACACATTGGACAGATTTAGGTTCTCTGTTATTTCGCAAACAGCACAACCTGCTTGGGGCAAACATTTCGAAACCGAAGATGGCAGTGTTGTAACCGAAGTCGATATTCCAGCAAGAGATACAATCACAATGTATCTTGTTGTATCAATAGACGGCGAAGAGGAACTAGAAAGCACTAGACTAACTGTTAGAATCACAAACCTTGGAGACAACAACAACGGAGATGCTGACGAAAATGGCGTTCCTGATAACCAACTTGAGTTCACGTTCAGAGCGATTTTATCAGACAGAGATTTCGCTATGGACGTAATAATCATGAATAACGCAGATGATTTGTCCCGTAATGAAGTCCTAATCCTGCCCCCGGGAGGATCTCAAACATTCGATCTAAAAGTAACGAACACTGGTGATTTGACGGATGAAGCAATATTTGACTTCAGCGGACTGTCCGGTACGGCTAGTCGCGAGCTATTCTACAGAGGTATGCCAGTTGAGGGGCCAATCACTATTCCAAAGGGGTGGGGAGCGTTCAATGAAACCACTGGAACGTTCTACTTCGATGGTAATTCTCCTCTACTAGGCTCTACCGAAGACAAGATATTCGAGAAGATTGTAGACAATGGAATAGTAGATTCGCACGTTCCAATGCCATTCTACGCAATAGTAACTCTAGAAATCGTAGTCAATAACGGTGCTGAAAATGGAGATGGCGGTTTGCTAGAATTAGTAGTAACTTCAGTATCTAATGCTGCTAATCGTAGTGGTAAAGTGACATTCTCACTATCTGTTGAGACAGTACTTGATGCCGAATTAATCGTTCAAGGAGATAAAGAGAAAGATATTACCTTCGGCCAAATCGGAAAGTCCCCTCGCTTTGAAGTAGACGTCATAAACACCGGGAATATTGAATCAGAATTCAAGATATTTTCCAGTGGTGGCGTGAGAGGTTGGAACGTCATTCTTGGCTACGAATCTGGTGCGGATTGCCAAGACAAGGGAGACCACATTCTGTGCTCAATTCCTGCAGGCGAGACCGTTCAAATCACGGCTAAAGTGAACCCTCCTGGAGGAGAAACAGCCGAGGTCGAAGATGCATTCACATTTACATTATCTGTTGAGCCAACAGAAATTGGATTGGCCGGTAGGGAGAACATCAAGTTGACTGTAAATGGCGAACCCGAGAAATTCGCACTCAATTCACTAATCACTCCAAACGTTCTCTACGGAATCAGTGCTTTGGTTCTGATTGGCTTCGCATCGTTAGTCTTGAGAAGACGCAAATGACCCCTACGGGGTCAGTTTTTTCAGGCTAGCAAAATTCACCTTAGTTAGACAACGCTTATGGACGGATGTCCAGTGGCTTGCACGAGAGAGTGTCAACTCTCTTAGTTGGTGGCATAGTTGGTCGGCGCAGAAACGGTTACAGGCACCTATCTCTCGATGTTATGGATGACCCTCATTGGCATAGGTATGCCATTAGGCGCATTCATCACTCAGTACTTCGTTATGCCAAAGGTAGATTCCTCTAGGCCACACATGACAAAATCTTGGTTGATGGAGGGATATGAGAGGGATCACAGTTTGTATCCTCGCCGCCTTTCAACTTACGAATGTGGTTCAGAACCCGTCGGAGAAGCAATGATTCAATTCCATTTCCAGTACTACTGGTATGCGATTATTTTCTTGGTGTTCGATGTTGCATTCATGTTCATGGCATTGGGAGGATTACTGGCAATGGATGCCACAGAATCCGCTACAGCAAAACCTGTATCAGCGGTTGGAACTGAAATGATTGTCCTGATAGTATTCTTTACAACGATGACTCTTGGAGTCTGGCACGTATTTCGAAAGCGAGGCCGAATTTACATCTGAGGTGATATGATGAGCGATACAGGAGAGAATTACACTACGTTCAACAGTAGAACACTTGTCGAAGTCGTTGGAGACGTAACCGATGAAGCGCTTAAGGCTACAAAAATCAAGCAATTGTTGAGTGTTCTTGCAGGCCGATTCTTCAACTGGGCAGGCCGTAAGTCGCTGTTCACACTCCACCTTGGAATCAAGTGTTGTGCGATTGAAATGGCGGCTTCAGCAACTCCTAGGTTCGACGGTGACCGTTTCGGTGTACTATTCCGCTCGAGCCCTCGTCAGTCTGACGTTTTGCTTGTGAATGGTCCGATTTCAAAGAAATTCGCTGACCCAATCGTACGGCTATGGGAGCAAATGCCAGAGCCAAAATACTGCATTGCAATGGGTGAATGTGCAATTTCCGGCGGCCCTTATTATCAATCTTACAACATCTTAGAAGGAGTTGACACTGTCATTCCTGTTGACGTTTACATTCCAGGATGCCCACCTCGTCCAGAGGCTTTGATCGATGGATTTGGGAAACTCCGTGAGAAGATTATCCGTATCGGTGGAGCACCTTCGTCTGGTCGCGACGGTGACAAGCCTATTATCGTAGGAGAGGACTGAAATGGGTACGACCATCACAAAAGAACAGAACACGGCAGCAGCACAAGCAGCTGCAGATAATCTCGCAGAGCGATTCGCAGATGCTGGCATGACCATCGAAATCATCGCTCACTCTGCAGGCAAGAAATTCGATTTTGTCAGAATAACATGCTCTCCTGACCAATGGCGAGCAGTCGCCAAGCATCTAAAACACGAAATGGGAGTAAATCACTGTGCAATGGTAACAGGTACTCACTACCCCGATGGAGGAGCTGATAGAGGTTGGGAAGTTGCTTACCACCTGCACAGATGGCCAATTGAGAATGTAGAAGCACACACGATGACTGTCCACATAGGGGAATCATTAGAAGGCGATGATATTCCAATGGAGTTTGAAATTTTCATTCCATTAGCAGCAGGAGATTCACCTTCAGTTCCTTCAGTTCAGGACATATGGGTCGGAGCAGATTGGAACGAAAAAGAAACCTGGGATTTGGTAGGTATTGATTTCGAAGGCCATGAAAACATGCACAGAGTGTTAAATCCACATGACTCACCAATCGGTTTCCATCCGCTTCAGAGACAACACAAAATTCGCTATCACGATTTCAATGAAATGTATGATGATCCGCAAGGATTTGACCGAAAACCGGTAGACGAGGGTCACGTTAAGTGAGGTGCTACCATGGCAGAAATGTGGATTACAATGGGTCCTCAACACCCAATGACACACGGATTATGGACTCTACGTGTAAAAGTAGACGGAGAAACAGTCACCGACACAGAAGCAGAATTAGGATACATCCACCGTGGTGTAGAGAAAATCTGTGAATCTAGAGACTTCACACAAATCACTCCATATTGTGACAGGCTCTGTTACGTAAGTGCAATGACGTGGGCACATTCCTACGTCATGGCTGCAGAAGACCTGCTTGAAGCAGAAGTCCCAGAACGTGCAGAATACATTCGCTTGATGGCTGCTGAAGTTCAGAGGCTAGCAAGCCACTTGATGTGGCTGGGTGCATTTGGTCCTGACATTGGGAATCTAACCCTGATGACATGGTGTCTGCGTGATAGAGAAATGTTCCTAGATTTGCTACAAGAACTCGGTGGCTCTCGTATGCACTACAACTATCCAAGGGTTGGCGGTGTAAAGAGAGACATACCAATCGGTTGGGCAAATAGGCTCAAGGCAAAGGTCAAGTTATTTGAAAACAGAATCAAAGAATACGAAATGTTGCTAGACGAGTCAACAATTTGGTTAGTTAGACTACAAGGTGTAGGTTATGCAACAGCCGAAGACCAAATCGACGCTGGTGTGACAGGGCCAAACATTCGTGCAGCTGGAGTTAACGCAGACGCAAGATGGACAAACCCCTATTCTGTATACGACCAAGTAGACTGGGAGCCTGCTGTGGAAAAGCCGACAAGCGTTAAGGGAGCAGATTGTTATGACCGATATAGAGTCAGAATGGAAGAAATGCGACAATCATGCCGCATGCTGCTAGACGCAATCGAGAAGATTCCTGGTGGTGCAAATACCCACTACCAGCCAGGCGATGAGATGCTCATTACCAAAGCGCCTACTCGCGCTCCCGAGGGTGCGTCAGGTTTCAGCACCTACGAATGTACAAGGGGAGTTTCAAACTTCTACCTGCAAGGCGGTGGAGATGGAAGAGGAAAGAATCCTTATCGAGTTTCCATCCGATCTCCTATGTTTATCACAATTCCATACGTTGCTAAGACTATGATCGGGTACAAGGTTGCTGATATCCCAGCAATCATGGGCAGTTTCGACCCATGTATCGGGGAGACAGACCGCTGAGGTGATTACAATGGATGACTGGCTACAACTCCACGACCTTGTATACGAGAAAACTCGAGATATTTTCTCTAGTCTTCTTGACGGGACATTCCTCGAATCCTCGTCAAACGATATTGCATTCTTTGTCTTCACCCTAGTGACCTGTTTGGTCACTTTCGGTGGAATTATGCTATCTATGTTCATGATTTTGTGGATCGAGAGAAAATTCTATGCGCGTGTGAACGACCGTCGCGGTGCTACAACCGCTCTTCGTTCACTTTGGGTCGGAGAAAATGGAGTTACTGCTGGCGAATGGTGGAATATGCTTCCTTACGGAATCGGTAAGCCAATTGGAGCAGTCAACAAGTGGCTAAACAAAGTCGCAGGCAATAAAGGCCACGAGCAAGAAATGGTCAACAGAGTTGGAAATAGGTCATGGTATGGTGTAACCATCTTCCCTGGTTTCTTCCAAAACATTGCTGACGGAATGAAGTTCCTGACTAAGGAACACATGGTTCCATCAAGGGCTGACAAGGTTATTTTCGAGTTGGCTCCTTTCTTGGTAATCTCTTCAACAATCATGATTCTTGGTATGATTCCGCTCTCCAGTGGAATTTACGGAGCTAACCCAGAACTTTCCGTTCTGTTTGCATTCGCAATCTTCGGAATCGCTCCACTTGGCGTCTTCTTTGCAGGATGGTCGTCCAATAATAAGTATACTCTACTTGGTGGAATTAGAAGCGCAGCCCAATTGACTGCATACGAGATCCCACTTCTACTTTCAATCCTAGGAGTTTGTGTAATGGCAGGTTCATTCAACTTCATTGAGATTGTCCACTTCCAGCATTCCTCGGGAGTTTGGTTATTCTTC
>Ga0163109_10000875_pt1 | contig 23705 bp, 20 predicted proteins | sample CRUFie1St13metaG_FD_108704 | JGI IMG/M metagenome (GOLD analysis project Ga0163109, IMG submission 108704) | Marine microbial communities from the Costa Rica Dome - CRUD Field 142mm St13 metaG | ecosystem: Environmental > Aquatic > Marine > Oceanic > Photic zone | place: Costa Rica: the Eastern... | reverse complement strand
TCTATTTATACACCCAAACACCCCATCTCGTATCTTTGGTGCCTTAAGGGCTATTAGCTCAGTTGGTTTAGAGCGCTGCCTTGACAGGGCAGAGGTCACTGGTTCGAATCCAGTATAGCCCACAAAGAAAAAGCCGTGCACCTAAAGGTGCGCGGCTTGTCTTTGGGCACAAGGGTTCGATTTTGGTTCTTTCGCCGGAGGCGAAAAATCCATGCAGTTTGTAGTAACTTGGACTATGCCCAAAATCATCCACGCCATTTCCGGACCGCGTAACATCAGCACTGCACTGATGTACAGTTTTGCCCAGCGTCCCGATTGCGCGGTCTTCGATGAACCGATGTACGGAGTGTATTTGACGAAATTGGACCCTGATCACCCTGGAAAAGAGGATGTACTCAAGCAATGGCCTACAACACTCGAAGGGGTTCGGGATCAAGTTGCTGCGCTCTCTTCCAACGACGAGATTTACCTAAAAAATATGGCGCATCACATGCACGGCGAGCCTTGGCATTGGGTGGACCCGTCGGCCTACCTGTTTTGGATTCGTCATCCCCGCAAGGTGGTGCACAGCTTCGCGAAGGTGATCGATACGATGAATCCGTTAGACATCGGTTTGAATGAGCAATGGGAGCAATGGGTCCAACTATCCCAATTCCCAGGCCCAAAAATCATTGTGGATTCCGACGAAATGTTGGCCAATCCAGTGAAAAATATGCCCTTAATTTGCGAAGCCCTTGGCCTACCGCCACGAGAAGAAATGCTCGCCTGGTCACCCGGTCAAAAGCCTTACGACGGACCGTGGTGGCCGTATTGGTACGCGAACGTACACAAGAGTACGGGCTTCGGTCCAGCTAAGGATATGCCAGCACCGCTGAGCCCCGATCACGAAGCCGTGGTGGAGGCTACTTTGCCGGCTTATGAGGCTTTATACGAACAACGATTACAATTCGAATAATATGTTACAACAATTCGATCCAAGAAATGAGGATATCCAAGTATGGGTAGGTGATGGCCTAGTGCACCGCGACGATGCGAAAGTCAGTGTATTTGATAGCTCGGTACAGGGTGGTGATGCCGTGTGGGAGGGCATGCGCGTGTACAAGCACGGGGTGTACTGTCTCGACCGCCACCTCGACCGCCTCGAGGATAGTGCCATTGCGATGGCCTTTGAAGGGGTGCCGTCGCGCGATATCATCCGAAAGGCCATACAGGCGACACTTCAGGTCAACGGGATGACCGACCATACCCATATCAGGCTGACCTTGACCCGTGGCGAGAAGATTACCTCTGGAATGGACCCGCGGCTCAACCAGAAAGGATGCACGCTCATTGTGTTGGCCGAATGGAAGCCGCCTGTGTACGATAACGACAAAGGCATCCGAATCATCACCTCGGCCATTCGTCGCAACAGTCCGATGCACTTGGACTCAAAAATTCACCACAACAATTTGATCAATAATATCCTCGCAAAGATTCAAGCGAACCAAGCGGGGGTTGATTCGGCATTGATGTTGGACAACCTAGGATTTATCGCGGAGATGAACGGGACGAACATTTTTATGGTAAAGAATGGGAAGCTTTTGACCCCTGCGGTGGACGCCTGTTTGCACGGGATTACTAGGGCGTTGGTAGTGGAATTGGCCCGAGAAAATGGCATGTCAGTAGAGGAACGAAACCTATCGTTGACCGAACTGTATTCCGCCGACGAGGCCTTCGGAACAGGCTCAATGGGCGAGCTAACCCCAATCACAGAGGTGGACGGTCGTACCTTAGTCAACCGCTCGGGCACCCAAATCACTCAAGAACTTGTTAAATTATTCGAAGGCACACACGGAAAGTGGAGTACGCCTATTGACAAGCTATAAGTTGAATTTATCTTTGAGAAATGAAACCAATATTCATGAAGAAATTAACTCTCCTATTATTCACTTTTTTTTCGATGCATTTATCTGCACAAAACTTAAGCGGTTGTATTACTTCGATGCCGGATTCCATTTCCAATATTAAGGTAGCATACTTGCGTGGAAAAGGATTAGCGGTTAAACAAGAGATTCCAATAAAAAACGGTTGTTTCAATGCCGCATGGGAGCACCCGGAACGAGGAATTTTCATTGTATACATCGATGGAAGCCACACTTTTGACATGGTCGTGTCCGATGGAGATTTGAAGATACAGGGGGACTACAATGCATTGGAAGATGTCCAATTATCTGGCCCAGGCATTGAGGAATTTACCGGGTTTAAGGGATTATTGAAATCGAGCCCAAACGAAGAGCAAATCCGTAGTTACCTCCTTGCGATCAAGGATAAAAGACTTAAAGATTTTTTGTTACCACAGATATTGCCTTTAAATCCAGATACAAATGTTTACTGGTTGCGCAATCATTTTTGGGATTACACGAACCTCAAGTCGAAAAGCACCACCATTAATCCATTCTTCGAAAAGAACAGGAAAATCTATTTCGAGCAAGTTCTAGGCCACGATCCGGATACGGTCATTAAGCATTTAAATATGCTGTTAAATTCTCCGATGGATGATCAGGTTCGTAAGGTATTGGTAAGTACGGCCACCTATCACTACGAGACTTCAAACTACATGGGCGAGGACAAGGTGTTCGTATGGCTGGCCCAAACCTTTTATAACTCTGGTTTCGCCGATTGGATGGACAAGGACGATTTGGCAAAAATCAAGGAGAAATCTGACGGATTGAGTACTGAACTCATTGGAAATGCAGCGAGAGATTTCGCCTTCGACACCAAGGATCGAGGTCGCATCAAATTAACAGATGTTCAAAGCCCTATTACCATACTGTATTTCTGGGACAGCACTTGTGGGCATTGTAAGAAAGAGACGCCTCGTTTGAAGAAATTCTACGAAGAATACAAGGATAAAGGGGTAGAAGTAGTTGCTATTACTTTGGAAAACGAATTTACCTCATGGCATAAATACATTGATGAAAATGATCTCTCTTGGATCAATGGCTATGAAAGTGATTTTGAACGTCCGAATTTCTTATGGTACTATTATATACCAAGCACACCAAAAAAGTTAGTTCTTGATAAGGATAAAAAAATCATTGCTAAAAACCTAGATGTAGAAACGACGTTAAGGTCATTCATCGACGATTATTTGGCAGGTAAGGTCAAATAAAAAAGGCGCCCATCGGGCGCCTTTTTTGTGGAATTCCTAAAATTAATTTTCGGTTCCCGCTCCAGCAGGCTTGCTGCAACAGCTTTTTTTCTCGCCGACAGCTGCAGTTTGCTTCGGCTTATCAACACAAGATGTGCTGGCCGTTGCCTTTTCAGAGCAGCAAGATTTCTTCTCTACCACGGCAGTTTCTTTTTTATCAGAACAAGCTTTGGCTTCGTCAGCTTTCTCAGAGCAGCAAGATTTCTTCTCTGCCTTTGCGATGGCACTATGATTGTACTGTTCAGTACAAACCCCCTTAGATTCAGTGTTTTGTGGCTTTTCTTGGGCGCCAGCAGCTACAGTGAAGGCCAAGAAGCTTAGGGTAAGGACAAATTTTTTTATGAGTTTTTGAGTTTTAAGAGCGTGAAGTTAATGAAAACTGAAGGTGAACCCCTTGAAAGGTCATAATTGTTCTTATTTTTGTGGGCAAATCAAAGGATACAAAATGAAAAAGGTACTTGTAATGGCTTTTGCAGCTGCGTTCACCTTGACGAGTTGTGTAAGCAAGCAGAAATATGTTGAGCTTGAAGAATTGCAAAACGCAACTTCTGATAAGTTGAGCAATGCTAAAATGGAATTGGCGGCAGCACTTGCAGCTAAGGACGCCCAAGCACAACAATTGGCAGAACTTAAGGCGGATAAAAACAACTTGGCAAAACAAGTGGGTGATTTGACGGCAATGAGCGCTACCAACGCTGAGAACATGGAAAAAACATTAGAAAGCATCAACGAGAAGGATATTACTATTACTCGTTTGCAAGATGCTGTAAACCGCAAGGACAGTGTTACGTTCGCCCTGGTAAACTCATTGAAAGGTGCGTTGGGTGATTTGAATGACGAAGATGTTCAGATCAGCGTTGAGAAAGGTGTGGTATATGTGAATTTAAGCGACAAGCTGATGTTCCGTCCAGGTTCAGCTTACGTTAGCAAGGATGCTAAAGCAGTTCTTGGTAAAGTAGCCAAAATCATGCAAGCCAAACCAACCTTAGAAATCTTGGTAGAAGGTCACACTGATACTGACCCAATCGCTACAGAATGTATAAGCGATAATTGGGAACTAAGTGCTCTTCGTGCGACTAACATCGTTCGTGTATTACAGAACGATTTTGAAATCGCTCCTGAGCGTATGACTGCAGCAGGTCGTGGTGAGTATGTTCCAGTGGCAAATAACGAAACTCGTGAAGGGCGCGCTGCGAACCGTCGCACGCGCATCGTTGTATTACCTAAGTTGGACGAATTCAACAAGTTAATCGAGGAAGGATTGAAATAAGACCTTTTTCAAAATCTATAGAAAGCCCGGCCTTGTGCCGGGTTTTTTTTTTGGTCCAATTTTGGCATTACCTTGTGGGTAACTCGAAACTTATAAGTTATGTTAGATTACTTCATGATGGGTGGTCCGCTGTTCATGGGCATCCTTACCCTAATTCTTTTGTTGATGATTTATGCTGTTGTGCGTAATGGCTGCGTAAAGGAATTGGGTTTGTTGGCCCTCGCGGTGGGCTTCTTGGGCCAATTATTAGGTCTTTTCGGAGCCTTCGAAGGCATCGAGCAGATGGGCGGCGTGAGCCAAGCCATGCTCGCCGGCGGCCTAAAGGTCTCGAGCATTACTTCCATTTATGGGTTGCTCATCTACATCGTTAGTCTTATGATTCAAATCGTCAAGAAATTCACTGGGAAGTAAAATTTTTTCGCACTCAACAAAAAAGGCGCCCGGAGGGCGCCTTTTTGTGCAATATTTTTCCCGCTTACGGACACTCCGCACGCGTTACCGTCAAATAAGATGGTGTATTTCCACCACCGGCTGTAGTAGAATCCAAAATACCTGCATCTACACAAGTATCTTCCACGGTGAGGGCTGAATTGTCTAATTGGTACTGGAAACCGTCCCAACTGTAATCGTCTTCATAGACATCACAATCACAGAGAGCATTTCCACACGAGGCTAGGGCAACGCCTACACCTAATATTAGTAGGGCTTTTTTCATAAAGTGTAATTATTTAGCGAGTTTGTGGGTTCCAATATAGGAATTTGCCTCTAATGGATCAGGCTGTTGGGCGCATAAGGCAAGTTGGCCTTCTCTGCGACCTTATCTACCACATCAGTAATGTGCATGATTTCATGGCTGCTTCCCGCATTTACGCCGGCACCCATAATTAAGAAAGGCACATGTGTATCGTAGGTATAGCCCGTACCGTGGGTGGAACCCGTAGGACCATAAAAAATACAATTCGGTTGAAGCTGGAAGATCAGATCCCCCGCAAACCTAGATTGGTAGCCCTCGTGAAGTAGTAGGGCTAGTTCTTCATTACCCGGCCTGCGAACATCATCTGCGGTATAGACATGAACAAATGGATCTACTTGTTCGACGATTTTCGCAATCTCCTCCGTATAAGGCTTGGCCCAATCATTCAAGTACAGGTGGTGATTGATGATTTTAGCAACGGCGTTTTCCATATTCACCTGCAAATTCATCTGCTCTACGATGGCATCATTCAGCATGGCCACGACATCGGCATTGGCATAGTTTCGGACATCATAGCCAAAGTTTCGTAAGTGATTAGGGTTTTCGCTCGCCCCATGATCTGCGGTGAGGTAGATAATGTACTGATCGCGCCCCACTTTCTTGTCGAGGGCTTTGATGAGTTGGCCTAATTGGCTATCTAACTTTAAATACATATCATGGACCTCACGTGAACGTACGCCCCAAGTATGTCCAGCATAATCTGGCGAAGAAAAACTCACGCCCAAGAAATCCGTGAACTCATCGTCCCCAAGATCTTCTTCTTTCAGCAGTAGTAGGGCCATCTCTAGGACCAACTCATTACCAATGGGGGTCATTTTAAGTCTTTCCAGTCCTGATTCCTTTAACAAGCTATTCGAAGCATAAACGATATATTCTAAATCATACGGAAAACTAGAGCTTTGCCTGTTTAACTTGGGTTCGTAAGGGTTCTCATCTTCCATACTCAGCTTATACTTGCGCGGTGAGAGTTCTAATTTCCAGCCCCGACGCATTTGCTTCATGGCATTCTCATCTTCATTGAAGTCCAGTATATAATCAGGTAATACATCCTGATAATAAGTTGAAGTCACAAAATGCATAGCCCCGTCTAACCAATACGCTCCGTCTGCCATATGACCCGCTGGGAAAATAGCTCCGCGGTCTTTAATACTCACGGCATAGGATTTCCCTTGATTATTTGTATATAGTTTAATACCGTCTGAAAAGGTTAATGCACGGAGGTTTTTAGGGGAGCGCTTACTCGAACGCTCCACCGTTCCCACTGCCTCCACTTCCATGTCCTGCGCACAATAGATTTCACTGGCGGTGCGATTGTCCCACCAATCGTTCGCCACCACACCGTGGTATTTAGGCGTTGTACCGGTCGAAATACTTGCGTGCCCAGGCCCCGTGTACGTAGGGATGTAGTTATAATGAGTATTGGAATACGAAAAACCGCTGTCCAATAAAATTCTAAAGCCACCATCAGGTGTAAACTGGTGGTCAAAGCGTTGCAAATATTCTCCACGCATTTGATCAACCACAACTTGAACGACAAGCTTTGGTTGTGCCCAAAGGTTTACGCTTAGGAGGCTTCCGATAATTGCGATGCCAAGGCCTCTTTTTCTTCGTTGAGTTGCTCCCATAATTCCATTTTGCCGCTAATCACGGACTTTTTTTCTTCATACTTGGGATAAAAATCTGGATCGGCCATGAGCGCCTTGCATTCCTGCGGATCGGCGAGCTGCTCGTCCCAAGCGTTTATTTCTTCCTCTAAGTTCTCAATTTCTTGCTCAAGTTTCTCTAATTTCTTAACCGTATTGCGTAAATCTTTTTCGAGTTGCTTACGTGCCTTATAGTTCAACGCGGTGGAGTCCTTTTCTTTAGCCTTAATATTATCGGAAGATTTCGCCTCAACCTCGCGCATCGATTCCAATTTTCTCTGCTCGAGATAGTATTCAATGCCTCCCAAAATCGTTTTAACCTTGTAGTCCCTAAACTCAATAGTCTTTGTGACCAGACCTTCTAAAAATTCACGGTCATGACTTACCACTAACAACGTACCACCAAAGGCTTGAAGGCTCTGCTTCAACACATCCTTGCTGTTCATGTCCAAGTGGTTCGTAGGCTCATCCATCACCAAGAAATTGATCGGATTGAGCAGGAGCTTACAAAGTGCCAATCGGCCACGTTCCCCACCACTTAAAACTTTCACCTTTTTATCGACGTCCTCTCCTCTAAACATAAAGGCACCCAACATGCTGCGGGCATGCTTGCGCATTTCCTCAGGTGAGGCATCCTCGATGGTCTGTAAGGCCGTTTTATTACCGTCTAAGGCATCGGCCTGGTCTTGGGCAAAATAGCCCACCATTACGTTATGCCCTAGTTCCATCAAACCATCTGCAGGAATCTCCTTCAGCAAAGCCTTTACTAAGGTGGATTTTCCTTGGCCGTTCTGTCCTACAAAGGCTACGCGATCGCCACGCTCCACCTCCAAATCTACGCCTCGCAAAACTTGCAAATCGCCATAGGACTTTTTCACGCCCTCGGCCTTAACCACCACCTTGCCACTTCGCGGGGCTGGCTGGAATTTGAAATGCATGGTCGAGGTATCCATGTCGTCTACCTCAATGCGCTCCATACGGTCGAGTTTCTTGATCAAACTCTGTGCAAAAGAGGCTTTACTCGCCTTCGCACGGAACCGTTCAATCAATTCCTCAGTCTGCTTGATCTCACGCTTTTGATTTTTCGCGGTGGCCAATTGTTTCTCACGCAACTCCTCCCTCAAAGTCAGATACCTTGAGTACGGAGCATTGAAATCATAGGCCTTGCCCATAGTAACCTCAATGGTACGCGTGGTTACATTATCCAAGAATGTTCTATCGTGACTTACCACCATCAGCGTTTGATTACTCTCGCTCAAATGTTGCTCCAACCACATGATACTTTCAATATCGAGGTGGTTGGTAGGTTCATCCAACAGCAGCAGGTCTGGTTTTTGCAATAGTAATCTGGCTAATTCTGCCCTCATGCGCCATCCTCCCGAAAACGTATGAAGTCTGTTATGGAAGGTGTCCTGAGTAAATCCTAGTCCCTTCAACACCAGTTCCACACTCTCATCAAGATTATCGCCGCCGAGAACACCTAAGCGCTCGCTGAGCAAGCTAAACTCTTCAATTAATCGAGTATAAGAGGCACTTTCGTAATCTGTGCGTACTTCGAACTCCATATTGATCTCCTCCATGCGCGTGTTAATTCGCATAATCTCGTCAAAGGCACTGCGGGCAATCTCTTTGATAGTCTTTTCCATATCCATAGCCAAATCCTGACGCAGGAATCCAATACGCACTTCCTTCGCCATGTTTTTACTTCCCTCATCCAAAGAGTAATCACCCGCAATGAGTTTGAGCAAAGTAGATTTCCCTGCACCGTTTCGACCCACAAGACCAATGCGATCGCCCGGGTTGATTTGGAAACTGATTTCGTTGAAGATGGCTCTTCCACCAAAAAAAAGGGAGGCCTTATTGAATGATACTACCATTGTGACAAAAGTATCAAAAACCCCCGCGCGACCGTTGTATTTTTGCCCTGCAAATCAGTAATAAATCAAGATGTTCAAAGGCACGAAATTTTACGCCATTACTAAGAGTAAGTGTCCGCGTTGTATGGAAGGAGATATTTACCCAGATCGGAACCCCTATCATCTTAAAAAGCTTTCGGACTTTAACCAGCGCTGTGATTCCTGCAACCAAAACTTCGAGCCGGAGCCGAACTTCTATTACGGCGCGATGTATGTAAGCTACGGTTATACTGTAGCCTTATTCGTTGCAGTATATATCATATTAGGTGTTTGGATGAACTGGTCTATGTGGCCTACAGTGGGTGCATTGGGAATCATCTTAATCATTCTAGGACCTTTCTTGTTCCGATTATCTCGCACTACTTGGCTTTCTCTCTTTGTCCACTACGACAAGGATGCTGCCGAGCGCTATCAAAAAGAAAAGAAGTAACTAGCTCTTGAATCGAGCGGGGTCGCATTCTTTGATTAAAGGCACCCCATATATCAGATGCTCAGCCAAGTTTTGTGCCAAGTAAGGCACCATCAGCACCGCTCGAGATCCCATGCCGTTAAAGACCCAAATATTCTCTTTGTCGGGGTGGGGTCCTATGATAGGTCTTCTATCCTTAGTGGCTGGTCGAGTACCTGCGTAATGATCAATGACTTCATATTCTTCTGACCAGACTTTTTCAATGTGTTGGATAAGTTCTTCTTTAGCTTTCGGGGTAGGGCCATCCTCGAACCCCTCCCAGGTATAGGTTGCTCCAATAGTGGCTTTCTGATCCTCCTCGCCCAACATAAAATGTCCTTGATGAATGCATTCCTTTCCTAGATTGCGATTTAATTGTAGCGTTAAAAGCTCCCCCTTAACAGGCGAAAAACCTTGCTGACTAAGCTGACTTTTACCAAGTGCCAAATGGGTTCCCTCACAAGAAATTATCCCGTGTGCCCTCATATCATTGTATTGTACGCCTTCACTGTGTGGCTCAACGGCTTCCCAATTGAAATAATTCTCCGTGAAGAAATTTGTTTCCCTGAGTTTTTCGCACACGCCGGTCATCATAGCGAGGATATTAAGTCGTCCGGTACCTTTAGTTAAACCGCTACCGTGTTTGGCTATAATTCCCGAGGGTGTGGGTTCAATAGAGTCTTGGAGAAAAGGGACGAAGTTTTGTTGATCGGACAACTCTATCCAAGAGTTTTGCTCCCCTGGGTTATGAAAAACGCGACGTATGGGTAGGGGTTCAAAGAAGGACTTTTGTGTCCATGCCTCCATGTCCGGATAGACTTTGTGCAAGACTTCCATCATCTCGTCGGCCATCCAAACCTTTTTCATTCGTTTCAACACGATGGGATTCCACAGTCCAACCGCGACCTTAGAGCTCATATTCTCATCAGGCACATCAAAAAGATGCACGCTAGCGCCGTGCTTCATCAATGTGTAGCTTAGCACGGATCCTGAGATTCCTCCTCCAACAATGATATAATCTACGTAAGGCATAAAAAAAACTCCTGCTACAAAGGTAGCAGGAGTTCTTGAAGAAGTTTTACTTCTGAAGACTTAGTATGTCCACATATCGTGCTCTTTGTTTCTTAAATCTTCTTTGATTCGTGCCGCTTCGAGCAATTGATTCATTGCGCTATTGCGCTTGAAATCGGCAATCGTACGATCGTAAACATTATCCATTTTAGTAATGGTCGCATTAAACTTTCGGAAGTGCATAATTTGATCGAAGGTCAATCGCTGATTGTTGTTCTTTTCATTGTAAGCAACTGCGGTTGCCATTGCGTAGCGAGCATCCGGGAACCAAACCCAAAATGGATTGTAAGTCAAAGATGGGTTGCGTGGGTCGCGTACTTCAGGTGCAATACCAATAATGCGGTTTTTCAATTCACCTCTTTGCTTGTCGAAGTACCAGTCACTCTTAATATGATATGCTACAACATTGTTTGCTTTAATAGTAATGGTGTCGATAGCCAACGGTGGGCCAAATGGATCGTCAGGGTCGGGAATAGTATCGTATTGCTCGATTTTCTCGCGCACCTCGTCAATAGTCAACGGTAATTCGAATCGATCATCTAAGAAAATCTCTGTGATGGTGTTCTCGGTAATAATACCGTCAACCAATACATCCCAAAGTGCCTTACGATCCGGCATAGGCTTGATCGGATAGTACAAAGGAAGGTTGATTTTCTCGCGCAAATCAATACGCTCCCAATGACGCTCAGACCACAACATGTCGTCTTGACGTAAGTATGGGTATGGCACCACACGATTATTGCGGTAGTGCTTAGTGGCCTCTGGGATGATACCATCATCCGAGGGATCTAAAATTTGCGCATGCGCAGTTGAGTAGGACAGTCCTACGGCAACGATGGCAAAAAGAAGCGCTTTAACTCGTACCATATTAGTTCAAATCAATAGTAATAGGAGCAACTTTTGGCTTGATGCCTTTAGCAGTTGCAGCTTTAATGTTTCTAATAATAACCGGTGTTCCAGGCTTGGCTTTATCCAATGCTGCTTTAGCATTAGAGTTTAGTGTATTCCCTTTACAATCTATAGGAGCGAAAGGAGGTATAATAATTTGGAAGCTAGTTACTCTTAGTGGCAACTCAAAGTCGAAGTTTTTGAACTTGGCATCAACTTTTGCTCTTTTAATCAAATTCGCGGACATCAGTCCGTCTGATCTGCCAAAAATTTCTCCAGAAGCATCCGGTAGGTTCTTAACACGGAATTCTTTAGACCCCATTGATTTTATTGAGCCACCTGCTTCTCGTACACTCACGGCAATCTTCATTGTTCCTCCTGAATTACGCGTCACATCTGCTATATATTCACCACCCGATTTCTTAACTCCTGTACCGTTTACAATCAAGTTCGATGGATCTACACCGGGAACCGAAATTTCTAATGGGTTATCAACCCCACGATATAATACATTCATCTTGGTAGGAGAGATTACTACGCTCGGAGGAGCTACGTTGTAAGATTGTTCTTCAATGGCATACGTTTTAGTCTCACCATTTGTAATCAAACGAATCTCACCATTCCATTTTTTAGTACCGTTGCCACTCGCAGGGAAAGAAATGTTTGCAACGCCGTTAATGATATCTTCAGCAGGCACTTCTTCGCCGTTGATAACAAAAGTGGGGTCTTGTGTGTCGTCGTAAGCAGCTAGCAGAACTTGCGCCTCATATTTATCCCCTTGTGTAACAAAAGTACTCTTGGGAATAACAATCGGTTTGACACCGGTAACCTTAATGTCTCGAGCATTAATATTTGCTTGGAGATAATCTATTACGTTAGCCTCCGACGTGCGAATATCACTTTGCATACCCGTCAAGAAGGTCATCACAGAAATAAGGGGGTAATGCTCAAATTTAGCCGCTTCCCAGCTGATTTTTGCACCATCATGCATGTGGTCACTAAGATCAAATGTCTGATTTATGGCTTCTTGTAATCGTAAATTTCCATCGGATTCCATCTTCAAGAAATCACGATAAGATGCCATGGCCGCCTTTAATTTTGGACCATTTTGCTCTATTAAGAAGTAGTTTGGACTCACTTCACGATCATCCATTTTCTTCGGTTTACCTGGCAATTCCTCGTCTTCACCACCAGAGCGCAGAACGAGCTCAGCTTTCATCTCTTCAATCATATTGTAGAGTTTATCTGATTCGTCCTTTACTTCGTAAGCTTTATCCCTCCACGGTCCAGCTTTTGTCTCATTATCATTAGCTGCATTGTTGAAGGCTTGATAAATATCTGCGTTTTGGTTTACGACAGTTTCAATAGATGCTTGTTGGCCCAACATCACTTCGTAAAATGCGTCCATGACCTCGCGGCTAACGTTAAGGGCAAGAAGTGCGGTCAACACGAGATACATCATGTTGATCATTTTTTGACGTGGGGTTAATTTTCCTGATGCCATTTGCTCTGTTGTTTAGGGTTTATAAATCGTTTTAAGGCCGATTATTTACCCATGGCGGTAAGCATACCACCGTAAACGTTATTCAATGTCTCAAGGTTACCTTTCAATGTAGAGATTTGACCCGCCAAATCTGTTGCTTCGGTTGAAGCTGTGGCCAGTTTTTCCATTACGTCGTTTTGACGCTCTACTTGAGCTGTAGTGTTCTCTAACTGAACTGCATATAAGGCATTCAAGCTTTCCATATTGGCAGCAGCAGAGTTTAGTTGTTCGCTGTATTTCGTTGTTGCCCCGGCTGCATCCACAGTACCTGATAAGGCTCCTGCAGTTTCACTCAGGCTGCGCATGCCTTCACCTAAACGAGCGATAAGTTCAGAATCAATACCACCATTTTCAAGTGCATTGTCTAATTGCTCAGTTACAGTTAAAGCCCGATCGCCATCACCAGTAGCTAGTTCTGGGTAAACCAAAGACCAGTCATATTCGGTAGCCGGCTTCTCGAAAGCTGAGAAGAAGAAAATTACTGCCTCTGTTGTTAGACCAGCCACGAGCATGATATTCGCACCTTCCCAGTGCATGATCTTAAACATTGCCCCTAGAATCACGACAGATGCACCAAAACCGTACAGTTTTGCCATGAAGTTTTTGAATCTTTTACCGTTTACGTCGATTAATGCCATAATAGATGAAATATAAAATTTTAGTTAAAGTACCTTGTTTTTAGAAATCTTTAAGGTCACGACCCAAGAAGCTTTGAACAGTTCGGAAGCCGATATAGCTTTTTGCCGTATCCTGATATTCGTAATCACGTGCCCCTAATTGCATAAAATAAGCAACATCTTTCCACGAGCCACCACGAATTACTTTACGTTTCATAGTTTCTACTTCGTCATCGAATGCATTGTATTGGAATTCTGGAGCAACATCGCTTTCGAAAGCATAGGATTGAACGTCAAATGCAGTAGATGTCCATTCGCTTACATTACCAGACATACAATAAAGGTTGTACCCGTTGGGCGAGTAAGCGGTTGTTTTGACTGGGTAGAAACCTCCGTCTGCAGTCAAATTACCTCTACGAGGCTTAAAGTTAGCCAAATAACAACCTGCACTATTCGTGGCATAGGGGCCGCCCCATGGATAAGTAGTCAATTCTTCGCCACCACGAGCTGCATACTCCCATTCTGCTTCAGTTGGTAGACGGAAGTCGTGCTCAATGAGTTCGCCTTCGCGCTTCAAGAAGTCACGACGATACTTACTTCTCCAGTTCGCGAAAGCACGAGCTTGCCTCCAGCTAACGCCTACAACTGGATAGTCGTCATAGGCTGGGTGCCAGAAATACTTATCGTGCATTGGCTCGTTAAAGCTATACGTGAAATCGTGAATCCAAACCAAGGTATCAGGATAGATATTAATGGTCTCTTTCTCGAAAAATGAAGAACGGTCTGAGCTGGCCTGCGTATTTTTAATATAGTCGCGGTAACCGAACAATTCGCCATCGCCATCTTCGTCACGATAATCGTATTCTACACGGTTCAGTTTACTCGCTGCTTTTTGCTTGTTAATCCAATAGAAGGTGTAGTTCAATTGGCGCGTATCCAAATGACGGTAACCTAACCACTGTTCTTCAGGAGCGAGGTACATGCTCTCCATTACTTCTGTGTATTCTGGGGATGGGTAGCGATTTTTATCCCACTCTAAATAAGGGTCCCAGTCCAAACGGCGCATCATGCTGTCTGGGTAATTCAGCGCTACGTAGTCTTGGAAATATGTTGGATCTTCTGCTTCAGCAAGATCTATATATTCAAAATCTTCTACCAAACCTTCTGCCAAACGAACGCGAGCAATAGAATCGCGAACCCATTGGACAAACTGACGGTACTCGTTGTTAGTGATTTCGGTTTGATCCATGTAGAAAGAAGCAATACTTATCACTTTCGCAGGAGCAGTATATGCATATGGTACATCTTCATCATGGTTTCCCATAGTAAATGATCCCTGGGGGATATATACCATGCCATAAGGTTCGCTAGGGTACCATGTTGGACGGTCTTGAACACCTACCAATTCACCGTGGTCACTACTGCCACAAGAGGCTAAAAGTGCTGCTGAGGTGATCCCTAAGAGGAACTTTTTCATAATTTATGTATTTCTACTTTGTTCGTTTTTTAAGCAAGCCGCTATATTACAAAAATATAGGGTTTCTATAACTGCCTTTTTCTTTAGGCGGAATTTCGATGGTAAAACAGTAGGACATCATGATTTCATGAGAACCGCTACTTGAGTTTCTTAGTGTAGACGTGGTTAGGTCGTACGAGTAGCTGGCGCGCAAATCTTTAGTGATTTGGTAACCGGCCATAATAGCCAAGGCATCTTGCACTCTGTATGTAACGCCTCCCCAGATTTGATTATTATACATTGCTGCCGCATTTAAATCGAGCTGTGTGGTCACGAAGTCAGTCTTAATCATGGCTGCTGGCTGGAGTACAAAACCATTTCCGAGGTCAAGATCATAGCCCCCCATGAGGTAGTAATGACGTTGTCCGCGAATCTCTGCATTGAAGCTACCGCCCGTTGCGTTGAGAATGTCTTTAGTTTCTAGTAGTCTGGTGCTGCTTAACCCTGTATACCAGTTTGTATGGCGGTAGTAGGCACCAAAGTTTAAATCAGTTGCCATTGAACTGCTACCAAAAGCCACAAGCGCCTGGTCGTTCATGGTTTGAGGCGGCGCCCAGTTTCCTGTGGTTACTGCTTTGTTTCTAAAATCCACACGTAAGCCCAATCCCAGAGTTCCTCCTGCAAGGTCCATTTGGTATCCGTAGCCTAATCCTACGGTCATATCTTGGAAAAACCCAATAATATCATTCGTTACATTTACTGCTAAACCACCATGGAGGATGTTCAGCGGAATGTTGGCAGTGAAATTCTGTGTACTTGGAGCATTGTCGAAGCCCACCCATTGTTGACGGGCAGCCATACCTAAACAAATAGCATCTCCGGCTCCGTTAACCCCTGGATTATAGAAGATTTTATTATTCGCAAATTGGGTGAACTGCACGTCCTGTTGAGCCCAAAGGCTTGAGATGCAGAACATTGCGATCATTACGATGCAGGATTTTTTCATCTGATGTAGCGCGTACGTGTTTTCAGTTGCCGCTAAAGATAGAAAAATTCCCTTGCGAATAACACAAAGTTCCTTTTGTTGTCATGCTTTTTGTTGGGCTTTCCACCAGCGTAAAGGCAACTTTCCTTGTAAAGCCTCTTCATAATCTTCAAGACTACATGGAACGAGGGCTGTTCTATTTTGGTCTGGACTGCCTTTAGGAATTTCCATCCACCATCTTCCACTTATTGGACTCTTAAAGAAATTCACCTCATCGCTATCATCGACTAAAACAGTGTATTTCTGGTAGTCAGCGCGTGATCCTTTCGGGTAATCGCCATAGCGCAGTGATATGCCTTCAAGGAAGTACCATAGCGCATGTGCGCAGAGGTGTGCGCTTTGTCCTCGGTTGTCGAGGCGCGGATTGTATTCGTATAGGCCGAGCTGGGATAATTGGTCGCTCATTCCAGCATACCTTGTAATAGCACATAATTCTGCTCCTGAAAGCCCGTGTGGCGAGGTGTAGAATGTGCCTGGATTGTAGCTCTGCCGAACTGCACCCAGATCGATAGTCACGATGTCTGCATCGCGTACGAAGGGCTCTGTGCGAGCGATTTGGTTTTGAATCTCGCCAAGGCGAACGGCTTCGAAGAACAGTTTATCAATGAGTTTGATTTCCTCTGGATTATTGAAATAAGTCTGGTAGCCGAGGTTGGTAAAATTATAAAGGTTATGAGGCTGTTGTAGGACTAAGTGACTCACGTAGCTCTGGTGATCTAAATCACGCCCTTCTCCACCGACATCGAGGCGTGCATCGACCGCAACCACATTGACAGTTTGTTCGAGCTTGTCGTAGGCGCGGTAGGAACCAAAAGTCAATTCCTGTGATCCTCCTATGGTGATGATTATAATATTTCGCTTGAGCAGTTCTTCAGTGATTTCCTTTAGTGCCGTGATTGTATCAATGTGCTGCTCTCCCTTGTAAAGATTTCCCAAATCCGCTATATGAAAATCCCAATTCCCTCTAAAGAGCTGGTATAACAATGGACGAATAGCATCTGCAGCTCCATCACAGCCGACATTGCGGTAAGCACGACGATCCTCTTGTACACCGATTATGGCTACCTGGATACCGTCAAGGTCGGGCAACCCATCGAGCTCGGTGTGCTTAAATACGACTCGGCCAAGCTGGTTCGCATCCAATACTGGCAGTGCGTTGAGTACACTGTCGGGAATAGGGCTAAGGTGTTGCACGGGCAAGTATTTTACCCGTCCAATTTAGGGCCTTATTTACGTCCGCGACGACGTTTTGTGGGCCCAGCCGCCATAAGTTCTTCACAACCGGCACGGTTCAGAGATTCGGCATCGGTGCCCTTTGGAATTTTATAATTGTTGCCGCCTGACTTGATATAAGGTCCGTAACGTCCTTTGAGGATTTGAATCATGGGTTCCTCCGCGAATTCAGCAATAATGTTGTTCGCCGCGCCGGCTTCTTTTTCCTCAATGACTTGGATGGCTTTAGCCAAACTCACCTCTTCGGGACTGTCTTCGGTCAAGCTGTAGAATTTCTTGTTCCACATCACATATGGACCGTAACGACCTACATTGGCTTTGATTTCAAGATCTTTGAAGGTGCCTACACTGCGGGGAAGAACCTCTTTGCGAAGGGCCATATCTAGCGTGGCATTATAGAATCCTACATTTGGAGGGAGTTTTTTGAATCGAGGCTTAGTCTCTTCATCTCCGTCTCCGATCTGAAATACGAACCCATAACGAGCTAGTTTGACGTAAACCGGTTCACCTGTTCCTGGCTCTTCGCCAAGAAGACGTGAAGCTTTACCTCCTTGTGGTGCTTGTTCGATCAGTGGGTGGAATTGGCTGTAGAAATCCTGAATGGAATCCTGCCAGCGAACTTGACCTTCCGCGATGGTATCAAAGTTTTGCTCAGCTTTAGCGGTGAATTGGTAGTCCATGATGAGCTTGTAGTGCTCGGTAAGGAAATCAGTTACTACTCGACCGATATCGGTTGGGAATAGTTTGTTTTTGTCTGCGCCGTAGGTTTCTGTAGCAGTAGCAACGGACAGGCCTGCGGCATTGAGCTTGAGGACTTGGTAATCACGTTGTTTACCATCTAAACTATCCTTGATTACATAATCGCGTTTTTGTATGGTGGAGATGGTCGGTGCATAGGTCGAAGGGCGTCCTATGCCTAATTCTTCAAGTTTCTTCACCAACGAAGCCTCAGTGTATCTTGGGGTATGCTTAGTAAAGCGTTGCGTAGCAATAATTTCCGAATAAGAGAGGCGGTCGCCTTCTTTTACTGCAGGTAATTGGCCGTCAACCGTTTCGGTGTTTTCATCGTCCGTTCCTTCGGTATATACTTTGATAAAACCATCGAAAGTAATGACTTGTCCCCGAGCAGTGAAGCGCTCAGCAGAAGGAGTGTTTTCATTGGCCAATTTTATCGTCGTGTTCTCCAATTTTGCATCCGCCATTTGTGAGGCGATGGTACGCTTGTAGATCAGATGATAGAGTCGTTTTTGTCTGTCGTCGGCACCGGCAACTGTTTTTGAGAAGTTGGTGGGGCGGATCGCCTCGTGCGCTTCCTGAGCGCCTTTACTCTTAGTGCTGAATTTGCGGACCTGGTGGTATTCAGGACCGAATTGTGTTTCCACGTGCTGTGCGATGCCACTGACGGCATCGTTGCTTAGGTTGAAGCTGTCCGTTCGCATATAAGTAATGTGTCCAGCTTCATACAAGCGTTGGGCGAGGGTCATGGTTTGACTCACACTGTAACCCAATTTTCTACTGGCTTCTTGTTGTAAGGTGGAAGTTGTAAACGGCGCAGCTGGGCTTCGTTTACCAGGGCGCATTTCTACGCTCTCAACAGTGAAATTTGCTCCTGCGCAATCTTGCAGAAAACTCTGTGCAGCCTCTTGATTAGGAAACCCCTTGCTAATGTCGGCTTTGAACCGAATACTTCCATCGGTAAAGATTCCGCTCACTTTAAATGAGGCTTCAGGAGTATGTGCCTCGATTTCGCGCTCCTTTTCAACGATTAATCTAACGGCCACACTTTGTACGCGACCGGCGCTCAATCCGCGCTTGATACTTTTCCACAATACAGGGCTTAATTCGTAGCCTACCAATCGATCTAGCACGCGACGCGCTTGTTGTGCATCGACCAATTCCTTATTGATCTTACGAGGATTCTCCACCGCTCTTAGGATGGCGGTTTTGGTGATTTCGTTGAAGACAATGCGCTCAGTATTTTCTTCTTTTAATTCTAGGGCTTCGCTCAGGTGCCAAGCGATGGCTTCTCCCTCACGATCCTCATCCGATGCCAGCCAAACTTTTTCGGCCTTCTTCGCAGCGGTCTTTAATTCCTTCACCAAGGTCTTCTTATCCTTGGACACGCAATATTCTGGGGCGAATTCGTTTTTAATGTCGATGGCCATCCCTTTGTCGCACAGGTCGCGAATGTGACCGTATGAGGACATAACCGTGAAATCGCTTCCAAGGTATTTTTGAATGGTTTTGGCTTTAGCCGGTGACTCTACAATAACTAAGTTGTTAGCCATAATGTGGGTAAGGGTTGAATTTCGCCGCAAAGTAAAAACCAATTTTTAATGGGATGCAACATCTTATATAAGCATGTCAGATGAACTTTTTCTTTATTACTACGTAATAGATTTTTACAAATCGGACAAATTGTCAGTATACCGATGTATCTTTGAACCATCGCAAGAGAAAGTAAAGTTTTGAGCGAGTAGATTTATGGAAGCAAAAACGAAGCGCGCAAGCGGAAGAGGTCTTTACGCTGAGGGCGATAAGAACCCACACGAGCACGATGGAACTGTGCTACAAACAAAAAACCTTACAGGCACAAAGAAGCTCTACATCGAGTCGTACGGTTGCCAAATGAATTTCTCGGATAGCGAGATCGTTGCCTCAGTATTGGGCAAGGAAGGGTATACGACCACTCAACATGCGGCTGAGGCGGATCTAGTATTGTTGAACACCTGTTCGATTCGCGACAAAGCCGAACAAACTGTTCGCAATAGATTGGCACATTTCAATGGCCACAAGAAAACCAACCCAGACATGAAAATAGGCGTGTTGGGCTGTATGGCGGAGCGCGTGAAGGGAAAATTGTTGGAAGAAGAAAAATTAGTTGATTTGGTAGTCGGCCCAGATGCGTATCGCGATCTCCCCAATCTTTTGGAAGAGCTGGACGGCGGCCGCAAAGCGGTCAATGTGATCCTTAGTAAGGAAGAGACCTACGATGATATTGAACCGGTACGCTTGGGTGGAAATGGTGTAAGTGCCTTTATTTCTATAACCCGCGGTTGCGATAACATGTGTACCTTCTGTGTAGTGCCTTTTACCCGTGGACGAGAGCGTTCGAGAAATCCACAAACTATTGTAGACGAGGCATTGGATCTTGCGAGCCAAGGCTATAAAGAAATTACCCTGTTGGGGCAGAACGTCGATAGCTACTTGTGGTACGGTGGAGGGCTTAAGAAGGATTTTGATAAGGCATCGGATTTGGCCAAAGCCAGTGCGGTGCATTTTGCGGACCTCATGGCGATGGTCGCCGAGGCAGTGCCACACATGCGTATCCGATTCTCTACGTCGAACCCGCAGGATATGCGAGACGATGTGCTCGAGACTATTGCGAAGTACAAGAACATCTGTAACTACATCCACTTGCCGGTGCAAAGTGGATCGTCTCGCATCTTGGAATTGATGAACCGCGGACACAATAGAGAAGAGTACTTTGCGCTGATCGACCGTATTCGCCGAATCATTCCTGGTTGTGCCATTTCGCACGATATGATTGCGGGCTTCCCAACAGAAACGGAGGAAGACCACCAGAAGACTTTGAGCTTGATGGAATATGTACAATACGATTTTGGCTACATGTTCTTCTACAGCGAACGCCCAAATACGTATGCGGCGAGAAAATTGGAAGATGACATCCCGCTGGAGGTGAAAAAGCGCCGATTAAACGAGATCATCCAGTTGCAAAACAAGCATTCGCTCTTGCGCCATGAAGCCATGATAGGGGATACCTACGAGGTGTTGGTAGAAGGGACGTCTAAGAAGCGTGAGGACCAATTATTTGGTCGTATCGACACTAACAGTGTCGTAGTATTCGATCGCCAAGACTTGCAACCTGGCGACTTTGTAAAAGTTAAAATTGATAGATGTACGGCAGCTACCTTGATCGGTACTGTAGTCTTCGATTAAACGTTAAATACTCAACCAATGTCTGATATCAAAAGCATCAAACAACGCTTCGGCATCATCGGGGTCAGTCCACTTTTGGATCGCGCCTTGGAGAAAGCCGTGCGAGTGGCGCCGACCGACATCAGCGTCTTGGTCACCGGAGAAAGTGGGGTAGGAAAAGAAGCTATTCCGAAAATTATTCACGGGCTGAGCCATCGTAAGCATGCACCCTATATCGCGGTGAACTGTGGGGCTATTCCTGAGGGAACCATAGATTCAGAACTTTTCGGGCACGAGAAAGGCGCTTTTACGGGCGCCACCGGCGCCCGTAAAGGGTACTTCGAGGAAGCCGACGGCGGCACCATCTTTTTGGACGAAGTGGGCGAATTACCCATGCCCTCACAAGTGCGATTGCTTCGCGTGTTGGAAACGGGAGAGTTCATTCGAGTGGGTGCGTCTCGCGCCAACAAGATTGACGTTCGCGTGGTTGGAGCCACGAATGTGGGCATGCTCGAGGCAATCAAGAATGGCAAGTTCCGTGAGGATTTGTACTACAGATTGAACACGGTGGAAATCAACTTGCCGCCATTGCGAGAGCGCCCGGCCGACATCCATTTGTTGTTCCGAAAGTTTGCGGCGGATTTCGCCAATAAATACCATTTGCCACCGGTGCGTTTGGACGACGAAGCGGTCCGATTACTTGAGCAATACCGTTGGCCAGGAAACATTCGTCAATTGCGCAACCTGGCGGAGCAGATGAGTGTGATTGAGACCTCGCGCTTGGTGGGTAAGGAGGTACTGAAGGCCTATTTGCCTCAGGTGGATGCCTCGAACTTGCCGGCATTGGCTAATACTCGATTGAGCGATGATAGCGTTTCGAATGCGGATTTTGCGAAGGAGCGTGAGGCGTTGTACAAGCTGTTGTTTGAAATGCGCGCGGAAATCAATGCATTGAAAAATGCGGTGGCTTCGGGCGAGGGCATTTACGAAGGCATGCAGCGCGAGTATCCGAAGATTACAGGTGAGTACAGTCCGTCGGACGGGGCGGTGACTTTCGTGGATCGCGAGCAGTACGAGGATTTCAATGAGGATGAGAATACCATTGAGATTGAGAATTTGAGCTTGGTGGACAAAGAAGTGGAGTTGATCAAGAAGGCGTTGGAAAAGTCGAATGGAAAGCGGAAGGTTGCCGCGAAGGAATTGGGCATTTCTGAACGTACCTTGTATCGCAAGATCAAACAATACAATTTGGAATAATGGTCCAATTCTGCCGCATATCCATCCTATTTCTCGCATTGGCGCTGCCTTCCTGCAAAGGCGGGTACAGCTTTACGGGCGGTAATGTGGGGGATGCTAAGACGATGCAGGTGGACTTTTTCGATAATAATGCACAGATAGTGAATCCGGAGGCCTCGCAGTGGGTGACCGAAGCGATCAAAGATATTTTTGTGCAGCAGACGCCGCTGGAGCTCGTTCAGGGGCCGGCCGACATGTACATCAGCGGCGAAATAAATGAATATAGTTTGCGGCCGCAGGCGGCTCGAGGTCCCAGTGAGGTTGCTCAGATGCTGTTCACAATAAGTGTACAGGTGGAGTTCATCAATGAATTGGCCCCAGAGAATAATTTCAATGCTCGGTTTAGTCGCTCGCGTCCCTACGATGCGGACCTCAATTTTTCCGATATTGAGAACGAATTGGCCGCAGAAATCATCAAAGAATTACGAGAAGATGTGCTCAATAGAGCCATCGCGAATTGGTAAATGAACGCAAAGAAAATCAACACCTTGTTCAAATATCCGGAGCAGATTACTTCGGAGGATTTGGTCGGCCTGAAGCAGGCGGTGGATGATTTTCCATATGCGGCTCCGTTGCATGCCTTGTACATGAAGGCATTGCAGAAGAAGGAGAGCTATTTGCTGCCGGGACAGGTTAAAAGAGCCGCCATTGCCACGCCGAACCGTGCGGCACTCAAAGAATTTTACGACATGCCTATCCCTGGTATGGAGAGCGCTAAGGAGGCGCCGGTAGTAGATTTTACCGAGGTGGCCGACGCGGGTCAGATGGAAGAAGTTGAGGTGCCGACAAAATCATCAGAGAAGCAAACTACGCCCGAGAATGAATCCAAGCCGGAGATGAAGGAACCAGTGAAATTGGATACCTCAAAACAGAAAGCTGCTCCAGCGAAACCGACCTCCGTTCCAGAAGATTTAAGCCATTTGCCAGAAGCTGTGCGTAATGCGATTTTGCGCTCACGTGCTTTACGTGGTGAGAAGATTCCGGCGAGTTCAACCAAAGCGAAAAAGCCAACTGAGGGTGAAAAAGTTGAGATAGAGACCAAGGCCCCTGCCCAAGAGAAAAAAGTCAAGAAATCGTTGACTGAGACGAGGCCAGAGGCGACGAAGGGGTCGGTGGAAGAGAAACCAGATGTAGTAAAGAAAGAGGCTTCGATAGTGCCGAAGCAGAAGAAGGTTGAAAAGGCAAAGAAAACGAAAACTGCGCCGGTTGAGGAAAAACTTGAGGTGAGGGAAATGCCTTTCAGCGAAAAAGCGTCTTTCATGGAGTGGCTAACTGCCGATTTCTCGGACGGAGCGCCGAAGAAAGTAACACGTAGCGCGCCGAAAGATGTGAAGGCGATCATCAGCGAATTGCCCAAATTCCCTGTGCCGAAGAAGGATGTAAAAATAGATGTCTT
>Ga0163109_10000874_pt1 | contig 23724 bp, 31 predicted proteins | sample CRUFie1St13metaG_FD_108704 | JGI IMG/M metagenome (GOLD analysis project Ga0163109, IMG submission 108704) | Marine microbial communities from the Costa Rica Dome - CRUD Field 142mm St13 metaG | ecosystem: Environmental > Aquatic > Marine > Oceanic > Photic zone | place: Costa Rica: the Eastern... | reverse complement strand
TTAAAATCTTCAGTTTCTTTATCAGATTCTTTATTATCTAAAATATTGTTAAGTTCCTGTTCAATATCATTCAGTAATTTTTCTTCTTCTGGTTGAGGTTCTTCTGGCTGAGATTCTTCTGCTTGAGATTCTTCTCCTTCTTGTTCAACATGTTCATATTCTGATTCATATTCGCTAAGACTGTCTACACTATCTTCGTTAATGGTTCTTTTTCTTCTTTTTTTCTTACCCTTTCTTTTTTTCTTTTTGGTTACACTGGAGTAGGTAGGTTTTTCTAGTTGAGAAATACTTCCTTCACTTACTTTTTTCTCAATAGTGCAAAAATTAACACATAAACCTTTTGTTACCATATCATAATGCATATTGAATGTTCCTTCATTGCCCCATGATTCTCCTCTTGAATCCATGATTTTTAAAATTTGTTTTTCATCATTGTAACCAACAATTAATCCTGTTCTACCTCCTAGTAGTTTACCTTTAGATTTTGGAGGAACTAGAGGGTCTAGTGTAGTATTCCAATTAGGGTCATCGTATTGTTTTGGGACTGAAAATCCACATATAATTGGTCTCCTTAGAGTCAAACAAGCTTTAATTTGAGTAAGGTCTGGTTTGATAATTTTGTACATAAACCCTTTATAACCTTTTGCTTCTTCATAAATATCACTGGAAGGTACATCATTTAACTTCTCAGTATCGTACGTCTCTTGTCTACAAACTCCTAATTTATTTAAACAACTGATATTATCTCTAATACCCACAAAAGCATCATAATTTTCTTTCCCTTCTAGGTATCTAGTATTGTAATATAAGAATGAAGGAGAAGCTGTAAATTTATTGTTAGTGGCTCTTTCTTCTTCAAAGTTGATAGCAGAAGCAACAGTACATGAAGAGTTCATCCCTGTATTATTATCATTATAATACTTATGAAAGTATTTACTTAAATTTACCTTGTACTCTATTCTATCAATGACGTGTTCTGGAAAGTCTACAACATGGTCTCTATTATCAGGCAAATCTGGTTTCCATCCAAATTTGGAAGGTCTGATGTGAGAAGCATTTTGTCGAGTTTGGTTATTACCCATTATAAAATAATACAACATAAAAAAAATATTATAAATGACGCAAAATGCGTTTCTACTCTATATAGAAAAAATTTATTAATAATAATGAAGATAGTTTCCTTTGACGTTGGTGTCAAAAATTTATCATTTTGTATAGTAGATGAAAAAGAAAAAATAATTAAATGGGAAAATATAAATCTTTCTGATTCTCCTATAAGAGGAGATAAACAAATAGCTTTAATATGTGAACTTGACAATAGACCATTTTTATTGGATGCTGATATTGTTCTGATTGAAAAACAACCAAGATTTAATCCTACGATGAGGGTAATGGGTGGTTGTATTAAAACTTATTTCTTAGTAAGAGGTGTCATAGATAACGGAAAAAAGATGAAAGTTTTAGAATATAGTCCTAAACATAAATTACAATGTTATGAAGGTCCTAAGGTAGAAGTTACGGGTTGTAATCAGTACGTCAAAAATAAGAAATTATCAATAATATATTGTAGAAAAATGATACAATTTGAAGACCAGAAATTTATAGAATTATTTAATGTCTCTAAGAAAAAGGATGACCTAGCTGATAGTTACTTACAAGCTATAAGTTATTTGAGATATAGTTTACAAAAAAAGACAGGGAAGGTAGTAGCTAGAAAACCTACTAAAAGACAAATAAAATTTCATAAATTTTCAAAATCTAATTTAAAATATTTAGGCCTAGAGGTAATTAATAAACCACCTGTAAAAGACATTTCTCATTTTTTTGGCAAAGTTGAAAAAACTAAGAAAGAGCTATTAGAAGAATGGATTGAAGGTGATAAGTGGATAAAGAAAAACATAGATAAAAATTATGATAATCTAGATTTATACATGAAAGACCTTAATCTTTAAAAATATTAACAAATTGTTCTTTGTTATTTATAAGAGTATTTTTGAATACTTTTCTTAAATTCCAACCAAGAGCAATTTCATTCTGACCATCATCTATACAAGCTAGTAAAGTTCTGAGACTTACCCATTGAATATCAGTTTTTTCAAGTATATATTCATTGACTTTGACATATTTAAGGTAATCGAAAGTTTTAATAAATGATTTTCTCATATTTTCGTCTAGGTCTATTTGGATGACGTACATATAATATGGAGAACCATTAAGTGTTTTACTTTTAATTAATATATAGTTTTTTTCATTTGAAAGAATCTCTCTTAAGTATTTTTTTTCAATAACAGAATTGTACGTCTCTTCATAAAATTCTCTTATGGCAGTTTCCTTTGCATCTTGGTTATCTTTTACTTCTACTCTTCCTCCAAAATCAGACCAAGACATTTGACGGTCTTTTCCTAAAAGAAAGTATACATTCCCTTTGTCATCTTTTCCATATGGGAGTATACCTGCACTATAAATGTTATTTTTTTTATTCCAATTGTTATTATTCCAACTATTATATTTTCTAGGGAATCTTCTATTAAATGTTTGTTTCATAATTAATTAAATGAATCATTTTAATTCGATGGTATGAACGTTAAAATACTTAAAAATTGCGTTTCGTATAAAAGTATAAAATACTAGTTATTAATAATGAGTAATAATATAAAACTAGTAAAGGGGAATAGAAAAAAAACAGTAAATGTAAATGGTCCACCTGTCTTACAAGGTGTATCTTATAGTTCCGATAGTGATGAAACAGTAGATATGGAGAGACCAAAGAAACAGAAAAAGTTTAGAAAAAGAAAACAAAATTCTGCAAGTAGGAATGACACTTTTAATTCTAATTTTGCTAATTTAGCTAATTCTAGGAAAAGCTTACCTCAACAACAACCTGATATAGCAGAAAGCGAATATACTGCAAGTGAGTCTGATGATGTAAGTAGTCAATATACTGCTTCAGTAAGTAGTAGAAGTTCTAGGAGCTCTAGAAGCTCTAGAAGAAGTAGAAAAAATAAACAAAACTTTTTTGCTCAACCTTCAAGTTCTCCTCCTCAACCACACATGTCTAGTTCAGAAAGAGATAAAGAAAAACAAAAAATGTTATTAAAACTTTACGAATATCAAACAAAAGGTATTAAACTTTCTAAAAGGTTTACACCAGACTCTTCTTATGAAGAAGTTAAATTAGAGTACGACATGCAAAACAAAATGCTATCTAATAAGTCAGCTATAGCATTCTCAAGAAAAATGCTCATGGCGGCTGTAACTGGTCTTGAATATATGAATGGAAGATTTGACCCATTTAATATTAAACTAGATGGATGGTCTGAATCAGTAATGGAAAATATAGGAGATTATGATAAAATTTTTGAAAGATTGGCTGAAAAATATTCAGGAAGAGGAGAAATGGCTCCTGAATTAGAATTAATGTTTAGTTTAGCAGGAAGTGCATTTATGTTCCACTTAACAAGTAGTTTCTTTAAGAGTTCAGGAGGAGGAGGAGGAATAGAAGGAATGATGAGAGGAATGATGAATCCTGCTATGATGAAAGGAATGATGGGAGGTATGAATAGAGGTACAGAAAATCCTAACGCACCAGGAGGTCCTCAAATGGCTGCTCCAAATTTTGATGTTGGTAACCTAATGAAGAATATTATGAGTCAAACGAAAGATATGATGAATAGTCCAAATTTCAATATACCTCAACAACAACAACAAACTCAACCAGATATTCAAGAAATACCAAGTGTTCCTAATCCTATGAAAAGACCTATGAGTACTCAACAAGCTCCATCAGTTGTATCCGATGGAGAAGATAGATTTTCTATAGCTGATACTGCTATGTCTGATGAAAGTGATATTAAAAGTGTTACTATAGCGGATGGTAAAGGCGGTAAAAAAGTAGGAAGAGCAATTAAAATTTAATCTTCCCCTCTAGCCCCTTTAAATTTAGCTTTTAAAGCAGCTGCTAATGGGTGAGCACCACCAGTACTTCTTCTACGAATATGTTCTTCAGTATCTACATTTTTAACAGGTTTTGAAGAAGATTTTTTCTTTTGAGATATATGTACACCGTATTTTTTTTCTAAATCTTTAACTGCAAGGTTTTTTTTAATTTTTTGTTCTTCTATAATCAATGATATTTTATTGTGTTCTTCCATTAACTTATGGTACTCTTGAAGATACTTTGTTTCTGATTTGAGATTTTCTATTTTTTTACTTTTGTTTTCACTTTCAGTAACTTTTAGGCGTTCTTCATTTGCTTGTTTAATCGTATTTTCAACATTTTCTATGATTTTATTGAACTGTACAAGATTTTTTGACATATTGTCAAGCATAGTTGAAAATTCTTTATCAAAGTTAGAAATTTTATTGATAAATTCTTGTTGTTGTTTTCTTTGTGTTTCCACGTTATTGAATATTGTTTTTACTTTTTCACAACCGTCTTTTAAATTATCCAAAACTTGCTTGGAATAAACCGGGTCATTTGACATAATAATTATAATAAATATTTTAATTCGTTCAAACTATTTAAAAATATTTATTCGTTATGATTATAATGAGCGAAACAAAATCAGTAGAACAACAAACCCCAAGTGAACAAGTAGGAATTACATTGAATGACATTGCTAATGTTGTTAGAATCATCGATGTAGCCTCTCAAAGAGGAGCTTTTAGAGGACCTGAACTTTCTCAGGTAGGAACTGTTCATGATAGACTCATGAAATTTTTGGAAGCTAATCAACCAAAGCCTGAAGAAGATGGCAAGCCAAAAGCAACTGATGATGAATCAAAAGACGGAGAAGTAGATAAGTTAGACTAATTTTAAAAAAAAATTAACATATATTTTATTAAATATAAATTAAGTTTTTTTATATAAAAAAGAGTATTTGTAATTAGTAATGTTAGATACTATTTATTTTAATGGAGGTTCTGTTAGAGGTATAGGATATATAGGATGTTTACATTATCTTAAAAAAAATGGGATGTTAGAACACGTCAAAACTATGAGAGGAACCAGTATGGGAGGGTTAGTCTTAGCATTTTATTTAATGGGGTATGAACCTATTGATATGATGAAAAAGTTGATTGACAGTAATTTAACTAGTATTTTCGATATTGAACTAAGGAATGCATTTAATAGAAGTTCTATATTAAAAGGAAAAGGAATTGAAAAATTTATCAAGAAATTTATGAAATACAAAAAATGTAAAGACATCACTTTTCTAGAGCTTTATAATAAAACAGGTATTCATTTCACAGTTACCGGTAGTGAACTATTAGATTACAAGTGTGTTAATTTCAATCATGAAACTGAACCAGATATGAAAATTTTAACTGCTCTGAGAATAACTTCTGCTATACCATTCGTATTTCCACCAATTAGGTATAAAGACGGATTGTATACTGACGGATGTTTATTTGATATGTTTAATCAAAATTATAATCAAGAAAATCTATTGTATGTAACCCTAGAATCTACTAAAATAGATATAACAAATGGAATACCTATTCATAAATTTGCCCATTTAGTACTAGGAGGAGTTGTTAATTACTTAGACGATGTTATGAGACAAAATTGTAATAATTCTCTTGTTTTAAACATTGATACGAGAATATCAAATGTTGATTTTAATATTGATAGTGATACAATTATAACTTTGTTTAACCAAGGTTATGAATCTACTTTTTCTTACTTTGTTGAAAAAAATTCTCAAGAGAGCACTTCTTAGGAGCTTCTTTGTATTTTTTATTTTTACTTTCTATATATTTCATGTATTTATGTTGTTTTAATATTTTCTTTTGATTCTTAGTTGTTTTAACCTCTTTCTTTTTCTCTTCTTTCTTTTTGTATAAACATGAAAGATCAAATTCTTCATCAGATGAATATTCAATGTCCGACATGTATTTACTTTCAGTATATATTTTCCATTTAAGTTTGGAAAATCCTTTTTTAGTCTTTGTACTGTATTTCTTTTTATCCATAATAACATTTACTAAAATACCTTTATTCACACATTCATTAATGACGTAATTGAGAGTTGTGTCGTAATCTTTGTTACTAAAACAAACTACTAAACCAATAGGTACTATCGTTAACATTCTATTGATAATTTCTTCAGTATCATTTTTAATAAAAGCACATCTTATTTTATTAACAAAACAATATTTTTTAACTATTCGACCTATATGGTCATTTTTACAGTATAAAATGTAATTAGACTTAATGTTTTTCTCTAGATATTCATTTATTTTTTGGTCATCTGTATAGTTTTTATGACATAAAAAATATATGTACATATAATCTATAATATATTCTTTTTTTTATATTTAAAATTTTCAAATATTTTTTGAGTATATTGGAAAGATTCAAAAGGATTATCTTCAAAAACCTTAGTATTTTTCCAGTATATATAAATACATAATGAATCAGCTATATCATGTTTTCTTATTAATCTACTGTATTTTTCATATTTATCTAAAAAAGGTTTAGCTATTTCAATTGTTTTCATTTTTCTATTGTTGTAGTCTAAGTGGTCTATTTCCATATATTTATGCATCTTAATAGGAGAAATAAGAACGCATTTTTTGTTAAAATGATACAGTATTATTTCTTGAACAGCTACGATTCCTGAAAAAGGCTGTCTTTCAATAAGGATAAAATCTGCTATTTTAAAATAAGGTATTTTCTCAAATAAATTTTTCATATAAACCGCAATACACTTTTGTTCATTTTCTTTTCTTAAAATAGTTATATCTATGTTATCAAAATCTTTTAATTCTTCATTATCCCAAAAAGTGAAAGCAAAATTAACAATACCTATATCAATAGATAAAACTTTCATTACATATTATTAATATTATTTTTTAAGTACGTTCCTTGTAAGATGCCCCATTGGAAAATCTTTCTGTATATCTACATTTCCTGGAGAGTTTGTGACGTAATGTTCTATAGTATTAAGAATACTTTTATGACTAACTATAAGTACATTTAAATTAGTACCATAGTATTTAATTAAAATTTTAGTACAAAAATTCTTAACTCTTTCTTGAAAGTCTTTTAAAATTTCATAAAAGGGAAAATCAGATAAAACAGGAATATAATCTGTATTGATTATTTCTAAAAACTTAACTGGATGTGACATTCTTTCGTTTGGTTCATTATATGGATATTCACCTAGAGCACAGTCAACATTAATAATTTTATTATATTTTAAACAAAAAGGTTCTATGGTTTGTACGCATCTAATGAAAGGACTGCAAAAAATTTTATCTATATTAAGCTTTTCTAATTGTTTTATTTTGTTTATGGAATTTTTCTTACCTTCTTCAGTTAACTCTGTATAAAATCCGACTTCTTTTGGCCTTTCTTCGTGTCTAAGTAGAAACAATCTCATAGTATAATAAAATATTTTAAAAATATTTAATTACATAAAGAAAAAATATCATTATTAAGTAAGGAGGCATGTATAAACTAACTTACATTTTAAAAGAATTAGATGACTATAAATTACCCGATTTACAAAAAAAAGGAAAAAATCTTAAGATAAACAAGTGGTATAAATTAAGAAAAAAAAATTTATTGGAAGTAGTAAAAAATGAATTAGCTTGCAGAAAAATACAAAAAGCTTTCAGAATTTATAAAGGTATGTATTCAGACCTATGCCCTATTTCTTTAAAACCTGTAAATTATCCCTGTTGGATGTTCAAAACTAATACCAAATGCGTGTATTATAATCTTGTAGATTTAGTTCAATATCTAACAGTGAGTGGTAATTTCCGAGACCCTATGACTAGGGTTGAATACTCTAACAAAGACTTGAAATCAATGGATACTACTATGGCTAATATGAAAATAAAACATAAAAGCCTAGTTTCTCTTAAAAAGAATCCTGATTTTTACAGAAGAAAAAAAATGAGAGAAGAAACAATAAACACTATCAGTGACCAGATAAGAGAAATCATATCTCTTATACGAGACAAAATAGAAGATATCCCTAGGATTTCTCAACTCGATATGGAACTCAATCTAAATGTTCTTTATTATCCTAATCTAAAAACTCTTTTCAGAAACTTATCAAACCGTTCCAGGAGAAAATGCAAAGAAAGTTTTGAAGATTCAACAGAACTTATACTAACCACAAGAGAAAGTAATCCTTTTTGTAAAATTTTTATTAAACAGATTACCACTTTTTTAAATCGTGAAAAGCGAAAATATTTCGTGTCTTAACTTTTTATTTTCAAATTTTTACATATAAAGAAACCATATAAAGAAAATGGTATCTTTATATATAAAATGACAGAGTGTAGTTTATGTGAACAAAAAAAAGAAGAATGTTTTTGTCAAGACTATTGGCATACATTCGAAGATGATTTATTGAGTATCAAATTCCCAGATAATGATTTTGTGAGTGCTACAAGTTTGAAACCTTCTACTATTACAGTGTGTTTTAATATTAATACTAAGGTTAATATTAAAAATGTTGTTAAGACTTTTGAAGATAATTATGAAAACCATGATGTATTTCAGAATATTAATTACAAAGCAGGAACTAAAAAATCAAAAGACAAAGAATTGAATGATGCTTTTTACAATCAATGTTCTATGGTTCTTTCTATAGAAGATGATGAAAGTAAAATACAAAAGCAAACAAGTAAAATTAATGTATTTGTTTTTCCAAATGGTAGTTTCAGAACAGTGGGTTGTAGAACTATTAAAACATGTGCTATAATGATTAATGAGTTAAATTGTTTTTTTAAATACAATAAAAATCTTGTAGAAAGTCCTTCTCAATATTCTTTGAAAGATGTAAGAATAAGTATGATTAATAGTGATTTCAAGATTTCAAGAAAAATAAAACAAAAAAAATTATTTAATCTTCTAAAAGGGTATACCATAGAAAATGGTGGAAATCTAAGGTACAATAATTTTAATCCTGACAAATACCCAGGAATTAATCTCAAGTATATCAAAGATACTACAAAAGTAAATTCAAGTGATAAATTTACAAGAAAAGGTAGAAAAAAGATTGAAGGAGAAGTTTCAATATTGATTTTTAGATCCGGTAGTATTATTATTACAGGATATAAAAAACCAACAGAAGCAAAAGATGCTTTAGATTACATTTCAAATATTATTATTGAAAACCAAGAGGTGGTGTTGTCGAAGTAGGAGGATTAGATATTTGACGTTCTAATATTTTTTGACTTGTGTTGTCTACGTCAGGGCAAAGACCTGGCCAAACACAATATTTTTTACCATCAGAATGTTGAATACATCTAGACCATCCATCTACATCTTTGTATCCACAATCTTTATCATCCTCACAATGAACTATCGGTTGTTCCATAGAATAATCCCATTCAGGAGGTTTCTTTAAGAAAACTTTTTTACCATTACAATCGTACGTCATTTGACATTTACCATAAGGTTGCTTTTCTTTACTTTTAGACCAATTATAATTACATCCCATATTATCGGTAACATTACTACTAGTGCTTCCGTCGTAAACAGTTGGGACGTTAGTTTTACCCCATTTATCAAATTTAATTCTACAATCTTCATCTTTAAGACATTTAAATTCTGGAGGTCTTACTGGGAAATTTCTTGTAACGTGTTTTGAAAAATTTAATTCAGGAAAAACAGCATTTTGGCATCTTAAACCATAATAATCTGTACCTCCACTTACACTATGTGGTTTAAATGTTCCACATATTTGTCCTTCGTCGCATTCTGATTCGTTACCAGTACATGGTTTATTTTTAACGTGCTCTTTTTTAAGAGCTATATCTATTTGTTGTTGAGCTTTTTTTCTAACTATCTCAGTTCCTGCTGGAGTTTGTAATAGTTTTCTTAATTCATTACCATCCATATTAAGTTCTTTCATTAATAGTGAATATAGATCACTTGATGGTGCAAAACTAGTGAATGTTTGCGCTCCGTTTGACGGATTGTATGTACTCATTATTAGTACTCATTATTTTTTTTTTGAGTATTAATAATTAGTATTAATAAATTTAATCTTCTTCTTCATCGTCATCATCTTCTTCACTGTCTTCTTCTTCTGATTTAACAACTTCTTCTTTTTGTGATTGTACAACTTCTTGTTTTCTAGGTCTGGTTAAACTCTGAATAAGTTTTGAAAAATTCATTTCTTGTTCCATTACTTTTTGTTGTATTGACATTAGATTGGTTTTTATTTGGACTATTCCTTTATTTGTTTTTTTGATACTCCATATTTCATTCATCATGAAAATTCCTAAAATAACGAGACCCACTATTGATCCCACCGATAAAAAGAATCCTAGTCCTAATCCTCCTCCTGATGATTTTGTTATTGCTTTTGTTTCAGGTTTCATTTTACTTCTTCTGCTGCTTCTGTGATGCCTATGAGTTTGCACTGGTTGCGGTATTGCTTCTATGTCTGACATATAATAATAACCCATAACTAAATTCAAAATAGAAAACGCATTATTTAACAAGTTTCTTAATTTTACTAACAAGCTTATTGCTCTTCTTAACATTATAATCTACTTTTATAATATCTTTAGTCATATTAACCCATTTATGGTATGGCTGTTTCCCTTTAGTTTGTACTAATTTTACTATTTTTTTCTTTCCGTTTATTTTTCTTATTGTCCCGATTGGGAAACATGCAGCCTTTTTAATCATTAATAAAAAACAATATTATAATTTTACAAAAAATTGTAATATAATTTTTGAAAACAATTAATCATCATCATCATTAAATAAATCTTGTACTATTTCGACTCCTTGAATCCAAGTACCTGTTTTATTCCTCCCAGAATAAGTATCTTTTCTTTTCATTCCGCGATGTACTGTCAGTTTTCTACTATCGAAGTGACACTGGTAGAAATCATTACACCACTTTTGTTTTCCAAGATTATTCTCAACACAATGTTGATTAAACTGAGACTTAAAAGTAGTCATGAATGACCATTTCTCAGGATTGAATTCTAGCTTACCAGACTCAAAGAAATGTTGTAAAGCATTGGTATTCTCAGCAATATCTTTCTTAGTGTCCTTAAAGTATTTTGGAAGAATACACCAAATATCTTCTTTACCGAACTTTCGAACAGCTTCTAAATAAGCTGAAGTACACTTCTTAATAATAAAAGCCATCTCTCTACTCAGTTTCTTAGGCAACTGCGTATCACCCTTTTCAACTGTTTTCTTAAATATAAAAACAATCAAACGCCTAGAAATACTACCTTGATTATCTTCATATTCAGGGGTTCTGTTTCCAGCCATAATACCAGGTACACTCCAATCGTAAGCAGTAGCCGTTTTGTATTTTTCAGGAACAGAAGTAGATTCTCCAGAAATCATAGTTTGAAAATCACACTGTTCTAACCCAAAATTCTGTTTAATCTCAGGAGCAACAAAGATAAATTTATCCTTTAATGCAGCCAAACCAAACTTCTTTTCACAATTGTTAGAAAGTACACCTACATCCAGTGTGTGATAAATCTTTTTAATGATTTCGTTTATGATAGTACTTTTACCACTCTTAGCCCTACCCTTAAAGAATCCCATGATTTGCCAAGTATCAAGTTCGTTAACTTCAAAAAGCATTCTACCAGCAAGAATGTACATCCATCTACACACTTCTTCAGAAAATTCTTGATAGTCCAAAATTTTTTGAAAGTTAGGAGTAGGTATGTTGTACCAGTCATCGACTCCTTCAAAATTGTTAAAATCAAGGTCAAAGAACTTACAGCTAGTAACATCTGAAACTAGGTCTAAACTAGACAACTTGTTTTCCTCCTTAGGAATGTGAGGATACCATCTGTCTTCGTAAATAGGTTCTTTTTCTGTACCTATGTTGTGATTAGTAACATAAATTCCATTTTTGAAACTAAACACATGGCGGTCTTTAACAACATCTCTAAATTGAGCATCAACACATTCTGTAAGATAAGTGTTGGCTTTTTTAGCATTGTCTCCACTAGTTAAGTTATGCCATTGTTGATAATTAACATCTTTTTGTGTAACATCGTAAATAAATTTTTTAATATCGAAAGCAACTTCCCAAGCATGTGTGTCATAACCTTCGTCAGTAAAAACTCTTTTCATACATTTGTCTTCTTGTCTTCTAAGACCTTTTTCTTGTAATATATTTAATAAGTAAAGTATTAAATTTTGAAATGGTGAATTTTTAGTGTGGTCTATCGGAGCGAAACGAAATAGACCAATATCGTTATTCATAAAACTATCATAACTCGGTTCAGTTGCAATTTTAATACGCATCAAACTTCTGATGCTTTGTTCAAGGTAGTAGATTATCTCAAATATTTTATTGAATTTTATTTTATTATCCATACTCTGTTCGTCTTCTCCATCTAACATATTGTTCTTAGCAAAACAAAGATGAGCAGTAGTAACTTCGTATAATGCCTTTTTGTAATGATATTCAAGGTCTTTCAGTTTAAAATCTTCTAAATTTTCAATACCTAAGGTTTGAAAACCTTCTGATAAAAAATTACCTAGAGCCATACCAGCATCTCTAGGTACAAATTTTAAATAAAGTGTGTTCAGCTCTTCAATCAGCTCGGTTTCAGAACACATTTCATATTTTTCAGTATATTCATCAAAAGATTTTCCAAGATCGTCCATTTCCTAATTAATAGGATCATTTTTTTTTAAGTTTTTTTTCTTATTAAAATTAATTGAACGCATATTTTTCAGTCCATGTCCTTGCTAACATTTCGTACTGTATAGGTTTGTCTTTAAACATTTTAGCAATTTCCGGCACTAGTGGATCGTCTGGATTTGGGTCAGTTAAAAGACTACAAATTGACAATAAAATTTTAGAAATAGTTAAAGCTGGACTCCATTGATCTTTCAATACATCAAGACATATATCTCCTGACGTACTAATATTTGGATGAAATATCTTTGTTTCAAAATTTACTTTTGGGGGTTGAAAAGGATAATCATGAGGAAAACGAATGTTCAATTTGAACAAACCTCCTTCATAAGGACTACTAGCTGGTCCAACAATAGTTCCTTTCCAATGTCTCAAATCATCTTCTGCAGGCCCGGCTGAACAATACGCTACGGGCTCTTTTTGCAGGGCACACCATTCTCGTTTAATTCTGTCAGAACTCATTATATAATCATTAAGATTCACATTTTTTAAATGAGTTTAAAAAAATAAATTTATTAGACGTATGAAGTGTTACACCATTAAAGCTGACAATAAAACTATTATTTGTTCTTCTTGGGAAGAATGTGAACCTCACATAGTTTCTCAAAAGAATGTCACTGTAAAATCTTTTGCTTCCCTAGAAGAAGCTGAATTTTCCGTTAATTTCAATAAGGTTATCAAAGTTTATACTGATGGAAGCTGTCTTAAGAATGGTAGACAAGGTGCGGTTGCTGGAATAGGAGTCTACTTTGGAAGAGGCGACCCTAGGAACATTTCATTACCTTATTTAAATAAACCTACGAACAATAGAGCTGAAATGACAGCTATACTAGAAGCTTATAAAGCACTAGGTGAAGAAATATCAAGAGGTGAGCGTGTTAAAATTTATACGGATAGCAACTATACTATTAATTGCTTCACAAAATGGGCCGGTAGTTGGGAAAAGAATGGGTGGAAAAAGAAAGGAGGTCCTGTTAAAAACCTTGAATTAGTTAAGAAGGGTTGGGAAAACCATAAAAGATATCCTAATGTTACTTTACACTATGTGAAAGCACATACTGACGGGGAAGATGAGCACTCTTTAGGAAATGCTCAAGCTGACAGACTGGCAGTTGAAGGAAGTAAAGTTTGTATTATGAAAAAATAATTTTCTTGGTATACTACTATAATGAGTAAACCCGGAAAAGTATTGAGAAACCTTTGCAAAAAGTTGGGAGTGCGTTTAACTGTCAAACGAGGTAAAAAAAGGGTGTACAAAAGTGTTGCTGTTCTTAAAAGACAGTGTAAGAATAAAGTTAAAAAGAAAAAGAAGAAAGTTGTTAAGAGAAAGAGTAAAAAAGTTAAAAAGAAAGTTAAGAGAAGAAGAAGATTTGGAACTCAAAGAGCTTTGGAATCACGTGACACAACAAAAGAATTATTTAAAATATTAGGGGTACCAGATGAATTGGATGAAAAAATGTTGATGTTGAGTCATAATACTCTCCCTAGAGAAATAGACCAATCAATAAGACACCTCAGAGTATTAAGAACTCCACTAGATAATCAACAAATAATAAATAGAATGTCACAACAGGGTCAGCGTGTTGTAGCTCCTTTTATTAATTTAGAAGGGGCTGATTTACGAAGGACTTTTTTAAAAGAGGCTAATTTAAGAAATGTTAATTTAAAAGGGGCTAATTTAAACGGGGCTAATTTAAGAAGGGCTAATTTATTCAGGGCTACTTTACGAGGGGCTAATTTAAACAGGACTGATTTACGAGGGGCTAATTTAACAGGGGCTAATTTAAGCGGGGCTGATTTACGAGGGGCTAATTTAATAATGGTTGATTTAAGCGGGGTTAATTTACGAGGTTTTAATTTTCAACAGGAAAAATTACCAGGGGCTAATTTAAGCGGGGCTGATTTACGAGGTGTTAATTTACGAAAGGCTGATTTACGAGGTGTTAATTTAAGCGGGGCTAACTTAGAAGGTGCTAATTTAGGAAGGGCTAATTTACAAAATAGTGGTGTAATTATGGATACATTAACAGGTGGATATTTACCGAGTATTAAGTTACGAAAAACTACTTTAAAAAATTCTAATTTACGAGGTGCTAATTTACTAGGTGTTAATTTAAAAGGGATTAATTTAGAAGGAGCTATATATGACCATAATACACAGTTTCCTGTAAGATTTAATAAAAGAAATCCTTTTCATGGTCTAATTGATAGTGAAAGTCGTTTCGGTAAAAAGAAAAGACGTAAGGTTAAAAAGAAAAAGAAATCAAAGAAATAATTTTCTTGGTATACTATTATAATGAGTAAACCCGGAAAAGTATTGAAGGGGTTGTGCAAAAAGTTGGGAGTGCGTTTAACTGTCAAACGAGGTAAGAAAAGGGTGTATAAAAGCATTGCTGTCCTTAAAAGGCAGTGTAAGAATAAAGTTAAAAAGAAAAAAAAGAAAGTGAAAAAGGTTGTTAAGAGAAGAAGAAGGTTTGGAATGTATGCTCCTCCTCCAATTGCTTTCTTGAAAGCATTGGAAGAACAGAAAGTACAAGATAAACTTTATAGTAATATTAAAAACAAATTAGGTGGAGGACAACACGAAGGAATAGGCAGAAAAATATCAGAACATTATAGTAATATTTTACGTCAAGAAAATATAAAAAAAGTTATAGAAGCAGCAAAAAGTTGGCCAAACGTGTACGATTTTATAGAAGTTGATTTAAAAGGAATGGATATTTCGGATTATGACAGCAGGAGAGAAGGATTTATAAGGTTTAACGATATTAATTTTGAAGGGTCTAATTTAGAAGGAGCTAACTTAAACGGACATGTTTTTAAAGGAGCTGGGTTTATGAATGCTAATTTAAAAAATGCTAAACTTGGTTCTGATTTCCGATATGCTTTTTTAGAAGGTGCTAATTTAGAAGGGGCTGATCTTACTTATGCTGAATTTAACAGTGCTGATCTTAGTTATGCTAATTTAAAAAATATTGAAGTTAATGAATTAACTAGTTTTAATCGTGCTGATTTACGAAATGCTGATTTACGAGGAGTTGATTTACGACTTATACCTATTCTTTTTGATGAACACAAACCTAATTTTACAGGAGCTATATACAATGACAGACCTGTTACAATTAATGGAATAAATTATGGAAGAACATACTTACCTGAACCTTATATACCCGAACAAGAAGGTATGATACTGGATAACAGTAACTCGTTTGGAAAAAGAAGGAAAACTAAGAAAGTGAAAAGAAAACGTAAGGTTAAAAAGAAAAAGAAATCAAAGAAATAATTTTCTTGGTATACTACTAATGAGTAAACCCGGAAAAGTATTGAAAGGGTTGTGCAAACGTCTTGGAGTGCGTTTAACTGTCAAACGGGGTAAGAAAAGGGTGTATAAAAGCATTGCTGTCCTTAAAAGGCAGTGTGCTGCTAAAAAGAAAAAGAAGAAAGTTAAGAGAAAGAGAAGGTTTGGGATGTATGCTCCTCCTTCTTCCTTTCTTATAGAAAAAGCAGAAAGAACAAGAAACAAACTGAGTGATGTATTAAATATTCCTGGAGTGAGACGAAACATAACAGGTTTTATGGGGGAAATGAACAAGAATACTGCAATAAAAAAAATGAAATCTAACGTACAACAAATAATCCAAACCTTAGAAGAAGGAAGAGTTGTTAAAGCTCCTGGTGCTTATTTAAGAGGAGCTGATTTAAGTTTTAAGGGAATTCAAAAAGTTCTTCCAAATGCAAGAAGTTTTGCTACAAATAGCAATCTTCCGTTTTCACAGCCAAATCCTTCGACACGAAGAGCTAATTTTGAAGGAGCTGATTTACGAGAGGCTAAGTTAAGTGATTTAAGAGGGGTTAATTTACGAGGGGCTGATTTAAGAGGGGCTGATTTAGGAAGCGTAAGTCATTTTATTGAACAAGCTGATTTACGAGGGGCTGATTTACGAGGGGCTGATTTAGAAGATATGCTGTTAATAGGAACCATGTATTCAATTGGTTTTTTGAATACACATCCAGGTACATTTACTAAAGGGGCTAACTTTGAAGGGGCTAACTTTGAAGGGGCTAATTTACGAAAAAGATGTTTAGTTACAGGTTTTTTTAAAAAGGCTAATTTAAAAGGGGCTGTTTTAGAAGATTCTGATTTACGAGGAATTAATTTAGAAAAGGCTAACTTGGAAGGAGCTAGCTTACTGGGAGTTAAATTACAACGTCTTCTATTTCCATTGAGAAATCGTAGACCAGAAGAAATTTTTCAAATATCAGAATATTTTCGTAGATGGTCTGAATTACGAGATAATAAGTTATATATAATAACTAACTTAAAAGGAGCTAACTTAAAAGGAGCTAAATTATGGTTATCTAATTTACAAGGGGCTAACTTGAGAGGGGCTAATTTACAAGATGCCGATTTATCTATGACCAATTTACAAGGGGCTAATTTACAAAATGCCGATCTATCCATGACCAATTTACAAGGGGCTAATTTACAAGATGCCGATTTATCCTTGACTAATTTACAAGAGGCTGATTTACAAGGGGCTGAGTATAATGATGCTACACAATTCCCACGGAGATTTAATCCAGAAGAAAGAGGTATGGTAAGAGTAAACAATTTTGGTAAAAAGAAAAGACGTAAGGTTAAAAGAAAACGTAAAAAGAAATCAAAAAAATAATTTTCTTGGTATACTACTAATGAGTAAACCCGGAAAAGTATTGAAAGGGTTATGCAAAAAGTTGGGAGTGCGTTTAACTGTCAAACGAGGTAAGAAAAGGGTGTACAAAAGCATTGCTGTCCTTAAAAGACAGTGTAAAAATAAAGTTAAAAAGAAAAAGAAGAAAGTGAAAAAGGTTGTTAAAAGAAGAGCAAAGTTCGGAATACCTGGGATTGGAGTTATTAGTACATTTAATCAACAGAAAGCAGAAAGAACAAGAAACAAAGCGAGTACAGTATTAAATATTCCTGGATTGAGACAAAACATAACAGATTATATGGGGGAAATGAACAAGAATAAAACAATAGAAGAATTAGAAAAACTAATTAAAGAAAGAGATTATTCTACTAGGAGAATTCAAGAACTTTTAAGTTCAGTTCATGCTACGGGTCATATCGTTAGAAAAGTAGTAAAAACAGGAGCTAATCTAAAAGATGCTAATTTAGAAGGGGCTAATTTAGAAAGGGCTATCTTAAGAAGACCTGATCTAGGAGGAGCTAATTTAGAAAGAGCTAATTTAAAAAAGGCTAAATTACCAAGGGCTAACTTGAGAGGGGCTAATTTAATAGAAGCTGATTTAGAACAAGCTAGTTTAGACAGGTCTAATTTAGGAGGTGCAACTTTAATAGATGCTAATTTATCGGGCGCTAGTTTAGAGGGAGCTCGTTTTTACTATACTAATCTAGAGGGGGCCTATATGGCAGAAGCTGACATAGAAGGAGGTCAATTAACAGATGCTATTCTCATTGATGCTGATTTAGAAGGTGCTAATTTAAAAGGAGCTACTTTAGAAGGGGCTCAATTATTAAGAGCTAATTTACAAAGCGCTAATTTATCGGGTGCTGATTTACAAAGCGCTAATTTATCGGGAGCTTACTTACAAAATGCTGACTTACGAAGAGCTGATTTAGAAGGGGCTAATTTATCGGGAGCTTACTTACAAAATACTAACTTACGAAATGCTGATTTAAAATTCGCAATCAATTTTCAAGGAGCTAAGTATAATGATGCTACACAATTCCCACGGGGATTTAATCCAGAACAAAAAGGTATGATTCGTGTTAATGACACCTATGATTTTGGGAAAAAGAAAAGACGTAAGAAAATTAGAAAAAGAAAAAAATAAAAATGTTGGTATTTAATAAAATGGGATTACTAGAAATTTCAATTTTATTGAGTTTACTAGGTTTAAATAAAAAACCTACACCAAGTAGTTATGGGAAGAAAAGAAAATGGTCATTGAAGTATAAACGTTCTATCAATTGTAAGCGTCCTAAAGGATTTTCACAAAAACAGTATTGTAAAAGAAAAATGGGTTTTGGTAAAAACGTAGCCATAAGAACTAATGAAAAGCTATGGAGACGTATTCAACAAAAGTACTATAAAAGTAATAAAGGAGGTAAACCGGGACAGTGGAGTGCAAGAAAAGCTCAATTAGCTGTTCAAGAATACAAGAAAAAAGGAGGAAAGTATAAAGGTAATACTCGTAAAAAAACAGATCTTCACAAATGGACTAAAGAAGATTGGGGAACTCGTTCAGGTAAAAATAGTATACAAGGTAAAAAAGCTACAGGAGAGCGTTATCTACCTAGGAAAGCAAGAGAAGCTTTGACTAAAAGAGAGTACAAAAGAACAACTGCTGCTAAGAGAAAAGGTATTAGACAAGGAAAACAATTCGTACGTCAACCTAAAAAAATAGCAAAGAAAACTGCAAAGTATAGAAGACGTAAAAAAGTTAAAAGGAAAAAATAAAAATATTTTCTTATGTTATAATGGAACATTTGTCGACTAACATGTCTATCGCTGCTATGGTATTTTACAGTATTCTTACATTCTTTATAGCCCCAAGTATGGCTAATAACTTCTTGAAGGATAAATTTGCAGACCCAACTACTGCTGGATTTATTATAGGTTTTATAATAAGTTTATGTTTATGGGGTAAATTTAAAGATAAATTAACAGGTTATTAAATTTTACATATTTCTTTAATTTTTTTTAGACTTAAATTTCCACTAAGTCCTGATAGATGTAAACCTTCTTTCATTTCATCTTCTTGTTGAGTGAATAATATTTGAACTACTTTGTTACCGTAATTATTATTTGTTTTAACAAGATAATAATGATTACCTATTTGTATGTACTTGTGACTTTTGTCAAATAACATTCTACAGTAGTCAGACGTACAGCACACGGAGATATAAAATTTTTTAGTGGGACCTTTTCCTTTAAAAGATTCTATAGGAATTAAATTTGTTGTTATAGCTCCTCCATCTACACTCGTAGATCTCATATTCGCACAATATTGATGAGAACATTTAATTAATTTAAGTTTATTAACTGTGTTTCCTCTTTTAATTTTGTTTACACATTTTTTAAAAATGTCATCACTATCTTTAAGAGGTATTTCTTCTATAGGTATGTCCACATTTGTGAACTTTTCTTTTTTAGATTTACATATAAGTATTAATAACATAACAACTGACAAAATAATAATTTTATTCATTTATTATAGACAATAATTTTTTTATAACTAAATAGTTAATTCAAATTTCTTTTTAGTTCCTCCATCATATTCATAAGCATAACCTTGACGTACCATAAATTGATTGATATTAACTCTAGATTTATAAACTGTTATTAGTAGTCTTCCATATTTATCAAAATTGCTACACTTGACTGTAATGATTTTGTTTAATATTAAGTTTGATAACTTTTCTTTTGCTTTAATAGCTGCTGCATGTTCAATTTCTGATTTTGTTTTAATTTCAGGGGTGTCTATCCCCATTAGTCTACATTTCCATCTATACAGTTTACAACCTAAATAGAATACTACATGTATAGTATCTCCGTCGTAAACTTTAACTACCTTTGCCCATTTTGTTTTGCCTTTAAGTTCAAATAAAGGTGTTTTTAAAGAAGCATTTTTAAAAAAGCAATTGATAATACAACTCATTATTATTTATAATAATTTTATTTTTTTATGTACGTCATTATTAATGGAATACTATGGTGCTGCTGTTGGAGCATTTACATTATATGGGTACGTGAAAACAGCTGTAAAAGGATACCAACTTGTATCTAATACTGCTGCTGCTGCCAAGTATACATATAGTTGGTATGAATGGTCTAGGGGTCAAACTCCTCCAGACAAAGTATTAGTTATAGAAGAAATTGAAGATAAAGAATATACGATTATTGATAAAGGATAAAATGTACGTCACTAATAATGTTTGCTGAGTATAATTACGAAGATTTTCCTTACGTCAAAGTAAAATTCAGCAATACAATAGAAAACAATGAAGATTTTGACAGTTTCTTAGCCGGATGGATAGATTTGTACAATCAAAAAAAAAATTTTACATTTATTTTTGATACTACAAATGTAGGTTTTGTTAATCCTAAATATTGTGTAAAGATGGCCATGTTTATACACAGCCTTAAACAAAGAGAAATACAGTACCTTCAACAAAGTTTTATAATAGTTTCTAGTAAACTAGTAGAAAGACTATTAGAATTAATATTCTTTTTACAAAAACCAGTTGCTCCAGTACATATAATTAAAAACCGTAACTTCTATTAATACTTCCACCTATACCTTCTTGTATCATACCAGGGATTTCTTTTTTAACTTCATCTATTTTGTCGTTTACCTTTTTTTCTACGGTACTAACCCATTTATCAGCATTATTTTGAACGTACTTTACAATTGAAAGTGCCCCTAGAAATAAAGCAATGTTTATTACTAATATAATAAAAGTCATTGTTGGATGAATTGCGCTAAATATTGTTTTTAATACGAACATTATAACGTTACGTTATATTATTTTTTCAAGATTTTTTTAAAAATATTATTATTTTCTTGTTCTAATATAATTCCTATTAGAAATATAATGACTAAAACTTTCATTAAACACTTCATTACTATTAATAGAGATTTAAATAATTTCAAAAAATTTAATAAAACTTTTTTTTAACACTGGTGGGAGTCGAACCACACTACCCCCTGCGCATGGAACAGGTGCTCTACCGTTGAGCTACAGTGTTAAGAAAAAGTTTGTTTTAAATTCTTTGAAACGTTTTAATGTCTTCCTTTAATTTTTATTTCTACTTCTCGTCAATCTGTAATTAATCCTAAATTCGTTAGTTTCGTAAACATGTTTATACAATCTTTCAGCTTTATCAGCTGCTGGTTCTTCTGCTAACTTTTCGTCTTGCATGAAAAAATCAGTTATTTTCTCAGGTATACTTTTCTTTTTAACAGGAATTTTTGTCCTGCTAGTCTTCAAACATATTTTACCATCAGGCATATTACATACATCCAACTTGTGAGTTTTCATATGTTCTATATTCTTCTTCTGAAGGTCTTTTTTTCTTTTTTTTAAAACTTTTAAATGAGCCTCTACCTCTTTAATCTGATTAGTAATAGAATCCCACTCTTTAATTTCTATCTTAAATTCACCATGTGGGTCATTTGGATCAGACATTTGTACATCTTCTGTAATTTCAGCCATTATAAATAGAATAATATTATTTCTTTATACTATTTACTCACTATACGTAGTATAAAATTAATAATGTAATTACTTATTGATTACATGCTTCATCACATCCGTAAACACCACCAGCAGTTGTGTAGCAATCCAATGGCTTTCTTGTCAAATCAGGAGTGATTGTACTGTTCAACCATGGGCTAATAACGTTGATTGGGTTAGGGATGTTGTTTCTAAGGTCGTGACTGCTGTTTCTAAGAGAACTCAAAACAGTGTCAGTTCCGATTCTTTGTGTTGCACTCAAAAAATCTTGGTTGGCAAGAGCTGCTTGTGCATCTGCTTGACCCCAAGTATCTTCTTGACCTTGTGGTTTTGGCAAAAGACTAGATGCTACGAATGTTGGTGCATTTTGGGAACATGGAAGAACATTGTCTCCTCTTTCGCTACCAAAATCAACAGAAACACCACCTTCATATGGTGGATTTCCAGAAGAACCTCCACTTGCCATGTCTAATTCTTGTTGGGTTGGGGTAGAGTTATTAAGAGCATCGTTGTACAATGCAGTGTTAGTTTCAACATTACCGAATTCTTCAAGAGAATCAGTGCATTTTAAAGCAAATGCTGCTACAGCTCCTAAAGCTGCAACTCCGAGTACACAAGCTGCTACAGAACCTTTATTTCCTTTGTTCATATTATAATTATTATAAACAAAAAAAAATAAAAAAAAAGACTATTTAATTAAGTAATTAATTATCTTTTCTGATTTTAAACGTTTTATCAACTTTTATTTTCTTTTTCCTTCTAATTCCAGCAATCTGTTGAACCTCCCAGTTTAATCTTAAATTATTATCACATACTTCTACATTACTACATTTAAGAATAACTACTACTTCATTACATTTCTCTAGTTTTTTTTCATCCATTGGGTTACCTTTATGATCATAAATTTCAACTTCATCTGTCAAAGGAAAATTAGCAACCATCATTGGCGATTCCCCTAAAACTTTACTAGGTAGGATACTAGTCCTAAAAATATTTTTCTTAATAAAAATGTATTCTTTTCCTGAAACATTTAGTGATGATTCTTTAAAAATATTACAAACATCTGTTTCTATTTGATTAATAAGTTTATAAAATTCTTTACAACCTCTATCATTTTTACTGTTTTTAAATCTAAGTAAAATGTCATGTTCGTCAATATGTGTCTTTTCCATAATACAACTTTGTACGTAAAGATTTCCATGACCATTTAAAACTTTCCCATAATGTTTATGATTATCTTGTATAAAATCTTCAACATTAACACTTAATGGTTCATCGGTAGAGCAAACAATATTCATATACTAAAACATATGACTTTTGTTTAATCTAAAAAACGCAATTATTCATCTCTGAATGCAAATCCTTTTACTACAGGAGCGCTAGATTCTTCGTTGCTTTCTGATAACATCACTTGTTGTACAGTCCAATCAATACCCATAACATTTGGGTCCCTAGCTATCCAGACACCATCCAATTTGATTAGAAAGGAAGCATTCATTCTGTTAGTTATTTCTTTAAAATTAATACTTTCTTTATCTTTATCAAAAGCGTCAACACAAGGTTCTCCATTTTTGTACATGATTTTCATTTGGAATAAATCACTGTATTTTTCGTTAGTGGAAGGCCTTAAACCTTTATAAAATTTACTCAAGTTAGGATTAATTTCTTCAACTTCTTTTTTAATAAAACTTTCGATTTCTTTTATTTTTTTATGGAATCTTTTCATTGTTTTAATATTTTTTTCACTGCCTATATCTCTGAAACTAGTTGTGATATTACCTGTGAAAGGAGTACCATCATTTGATTTCTTTTCCTGGG
>Ga0163109_10000872_pt1 | contig 23753 bp, 16 predicted proteins | sample CRUFie1St13metaG_FD_108704 | JGI IMG/M metagenome (GOLD analysis project Ga0163109, IMG submission 108704) | Marine microbial communities from the Costa Rica Dome - CRUD Field 142mm St13 metaG | ecosystem: Environmental > Aquatic > Marine > Oceanic > Photic zone | place: Costa Rica: the Eastern... | reverse complement strand
CGACCAGGTTCGAGAAGCACTTTTCGGCCTCGATGGCACGGCAGGGTATGAGGTCTATTCCAGCTCAGCCGTCAAGAAAGGATACTCAGGAACCGCCATTTTGACCAAAACCACTCCCCTCTCGGTCAAGGCTGGCATCGGCGTTGAAGAATTGGATCAAGAAGGCCGGGTGTTGTGCGCAGAATTCGAATCGTTCTTCTTTGTTACCGTGTATACGCCAAACTCCTCATCCGGTCTGAAGCGGTTACCCTTTCGCAGGCAATGGGATGCCGCCTTCCTCTCTTACATACAAGGGCTTGATGCCCAAAAACCAGTTGTTGTAACAGGAGATTTGAATGTTGCTCACCAAGCCATTGACCTCGCGAGGCCGGATGCCAATTACAACAAAACGCCGGGCTACACGCAAGACGAAATTGACGGCATGAGCACATTGCTCGAGCGTGCCCAATTGAACGACACGTGGCGGGATGCCCATCCGGACGAGATAGGCTATTCCTGGTGGAGTTATCGAGGCGGAGCTCGAGAGAAGAATGTAGGCTGGCGCTTGGACTATGTTCTGGTCAGTGAACGCCTGATGCCCAGCATCCAAAAGCCGACCATTCACAGCACCGTTTTTGGTTCAGACCACTGCCCTGTTTCTGTGGAATTGGACACCTGAGTCCATCGGCAAAAAACCAACGCCCAACCATAAGTTACGCATTTACCCTCGCCTGAGCTGTTCTTGATTTGTTGCCACAAAACAGAACGCATGAGGAGAAACGCAACAGGGTTGGCCGCCCTTGCATTGCTGGCCATTTCGCACACACTTCACGCCCAGTGCACCGGAGATTTGAACAACGATCAAACGGTTGACTTACAGGATTTACTGAGTTTGCTCGTTCATTACGGCGACAGCTGCAGCAGTGGTCCGGATGCCTTTCCACCGCTTCACATATCCGAAATCCACTACAATCCGAACTCCACTCAAGGCAACGACAGCGACTGGGAATTTCTCGAACTGTACAACCCCAACAATGCTCCCGTAGCGCTTGAAGGGTGGCGCCTGTCCAATGCCGTCACCATGACCTTTGACGGGAACGACACCATTCCAGGGCTCGGCTTCTTTACGGTCGCACGGAATCTGGATTCTCTGTCGACCGTTTTGCCGGCCACTGCCCCAAGTGCACAGTGGAACAGTGGCGAAGGCCTCAACAATACTGGTGAAACGGTAGAGCTTCGTTCACCTGACGACGTCATTCAAGTGGCAGTAGCCTACCAAGACGACGACGGATGGTCTCCGGAACCGGACGGCCAAGGACCGAGCCTTGAATGGTATGATGTTGGCTTGCCGAATGACACACCAGATTCGTGGACATTCTCATTGATCTTGGGCGGAACGCCAGGGTTGCCCAACAGTGCTTGGGGACTCTCTGACCCAGAATAGAAGTGCAGGATTCAAGTCAATAGCTGGGCATGTCCAACGGGACCACTTGGTCGTTGACCACCACTTCGAGGGGCTGACCCTGGACCAAGGTGACGGAAGTCCCGTCTTCCGATACCACGACATCAAGTAGCCGGCTTCGGAAATTGATTTTGAAGCGCAGGCTTTGCCATGCACGGGGAAGTTTGCCATTGAAATGGGGCTTCCCTTCTTTCACTTTGAATCCCCCAAACCCCTCAACCACAGACAACCACGTACCTGCCATTGAAGTGATGTGAAGGCCCTCGTGTACCTCTTTGTTGTAATCGTCCAAGTCCAAGCGCGAGGTTCGCAGGTAATGCTTATAAGCGTCGTCCATGCGCTCCAAACGTGCAGCGATGATGGAATGCACACAGGGAGACAAACTCGATTCATGAACCGTTTTCGGCTCGTAGAAATCGTAATTAGCTTCGTGGGTCTTCAATGAGAAGTCATCCCAGAAGAAATAAAGTCCCTGAAGCACATCGGCTTGCTTGATGAAAATGGAACGCAAAATTCGATCCCAACTCCACTTTTGGTTGATGGGACGTTGGTCGGCCTTCAAGTCATCAACCGAAAGTTGCTCCTTGTCCATGAAGCCGTCTTGCTGCAATCGCACTTCAGTTCCCTCCAACTGCGGCAAGTACATCTGATTAGGAATGGATTCCCATGCCTTAAAGATGGACGGTTCATTTATGCAGTACAATGACGTAAGCCGTGACCAATCGCTTGGGTGGTCTGTTTTCAGCCACTGTGCTACCTCCAACGCATACCGCATGCACCAAGACGCGAGGTAATTGGTGTACCAGTTGTTATTGACGTTGTTCTCGTATTCATTGGGACCGGTAACACCGAGGATGACGTAAGCACCCTTGTGTTCTGACCATTGCACGCGCTGCTGCCAGAATCGCGCGACTCCGAGGAGAACAGCAAAACCGTGGGTTCTGAGATAATCTCGATCGCCCGTGTAGTTGACGTAATTCCAAATAGCATAGGACATGGCCCCGTTTCGGTGAATCTCCTCAAAGGTGATCTCCCATTCGTTGTGGCACTCCTCCCCGTTCATGGTGACCATGGGATACAAGGCCGCTCCATCTGAAAAACCTAATTTCTCCGCATTTTCGATGGCCTTCTCTAGGTGATTGAACCGGTACACCAGTAACTGCCGCGCCACGCGCTCAGGGTGGCCAGCGAGGTAAAAAGGAATGCAGTACGCTTCTGTATCCCAATAACTGGCTCCACCGTATTTCTCACCTGTGAAACCTTTGGGGCCAATGTTCAGTCGGGCATCATCACCACGGTACGTTTGATTGAGGTGGAAAATGTTGAACCGGATGGCTTGCTGAGAGGCTACATCGCCTGTGATTTCAATGTCAGCTTGCGCCCAAATCTGCGACCAAGCATCAATGTGGCTTGCCACAAGTGATTCCCAGCCGGTTGAAACGGCCGATTCACAGTGTTCGAATGCCGCTTTCACCAAGTCCTCCGCCTCATGCTGCAGCGTCGTGCAGATACCAACAAACTTTTCCAGAATGAGGGTTTGCCCTTGGGCCAGCTCGGCCTCAAAATTGACTCCTGCACGTGCCTCAACGGATTCGGCGCTGGCTTGAGCGAGTGCACGCTTTCCTGATTCGTCGGAGACATGAGCGTGTGCGGTCATGCCGAATGCTGCACCGAAATGGGTTTTGTTCGTTTCCGTGCGAACGTAAGCCTGGCCTTTTCCCCGCTGCTCCACCTCGTGAATGGACCAAAACGCATCGTTCCAATTGGAATCAGCATTGGTCACCCCAGCATCCAGATAAGGCGTGATCTCAACCCGATGCCCCGCAGCCTCAATGGAGTAGCGCAAGCAACCCAATTCCGTGGTGTGCATCGAGCAGAATCGCTCCGCCACCACATAAACAACCGCACCGTTTTGAAGGGTGCACGTGAAGGTGCGTTTCAACACCCCTTCCTTCATGTTAAGCTCCCAATGAAAAGCGTCTACCGATTGGGCTGCTGCGAGGTCCAAGGCCTCACCGTCCACCTTCACATCAATGCCAATCCAATTCGTGGAATTCAACACTTTCGCGAAATACTCGGGATAACCGTTTTTCCACCAGCCAACCTTGGTCTTGTCCGGATAGTAAACACCTGCGAGGTAAGACCCTTGTAAGGAAGGCCCCGAATAGGCCTCCTCGAAATTGGCACGTTGCCCGATTCTTCCGTTGCCTATGGCTAAGATGGATTCAAAACCTTGAACCTGCGTTGCATCCCACGTGGAGAGCCCCAATTTCCAATGGTCAACGGTACCTGCCATGACGCCTGATTAACAATTAAAGAAGGGCATTGATGTCAGCCCACGTGACATGACCAAAGCCCGGGATTACCGCTGCGGCCTTCGATAAGGAGTTAGTGTTTCCAATGCCAATCACGTGAAATCCACCCGTGTTTGCGGCATCAATACCGGACTGCGCATCTTCAAAAACAAGGCAATGCTCCGGAGCCAAGTTTAGCGCCTTAGCGCCCATGAGAAACACCTCTGGATCGGGCTTGGACAGGGTGATGTGGTTACCGTCCACCAGCGCATCGAAGCGGTCAATCAAATTCAAACGCGTCAGAATCATCTCGGCGTTTTTGGACGATGAACCCAATGCCACTTTCATGCCGGAAGCTTTCAGTTCGTCGATGAGACTTACGACACCTGGCAACGCATCCGTGGGCGTGGTTTGACCTGCCAATTCGAGGTATTGGGCGTTTTTACGGTCCATGAGGCGCACCTTTGTCGCTGCGTCGAGTACCAAGCCGCCTTTGTTCAGGATGTATTCCAAGCTGTCCACTCTCGACACCCCTTTCAAAGCTTCATTGTCTTCTTCAGAAAACGGTACGCCCAATTCATCAGCCAATTGTCGCCATGCCACAAAATGGTGGGACGCCGTATCGACGATCACACCATCCAAATCGAAAATGCATGCGCGTATTTCTACCATCGCTTAAGCGTTCAGGATGTACTTCACGTGGTAATTGGCCAATCCGTCAATGGGGCGCTTGATGATGTGACCCACTTCGATGCCTTCACGCTCGCAAACGTGGCGAAGCACGGGTTGGAAGTGGTAAGCAACGGAACCGACAAAGTGGACTGGCACGTCTTGATAGTTTTCGTAACACTTGACGTGCACATCGATGAATGCCTGGAATCCCTCCTCGAGCAAAGAAATGATTTGAGGCACTTCTTGGTGGCGACCGAGAAAAGTCATAAACGAGGCAAGGAAAACATTGGCATTGGGCTCCTGGTACACGCGGTTAACAATGTCGTCTTCGCTGAAACCAAACGTACTGACGAAATCAGCATTGACCGCAGGATCCAATTTGTGGTACAAATGAAGTGCCAAAAGGCGTTTACCGAACCAAGAACCACTGGCCTCATCTCCGAGGATATACGCTAGAGCCGGCACTTTTTCTGATGTGACGCTTCCATCGAAATAGCAGGAATTGGATCCCGTACCGATGATGCACGTAATCGCAGGATCGCCCGCATACGTGCTGTACGCCGCTCCATCCAAATCGTGCCCCACGTGCACATCTGCAGCGGTGAAGACACGTTCCAACCCGCTACGAATGATTGCACACAGCGCCTCAGAGCTACTGCCTGCTCCGTAGAAATACACTTTTGACACATCGTTTACGAGTGCCATGGCTTCAGTGGATTCACGCATCTTGGACTCCACCAAATCCGCATCGTGGAAATAGGGATTGAATCCCATGGTGTGGAACTCAGACAGGGCATTCCCCTGCTCATCGATCACCATCCAGTCGCACTTGGTGGAACCGCTATCTGCTATAAGAATTTTCAAAACGAATCGTTTTTTGGAGGGGATTACAAACGCTCAACCAAGTCTGCTACACGGGTAGCGTAACCGGCCTCGTTGTCGTACCATCCGAATACTTTCACCGTCTTGCCCATGGCTTTGGTCAAACCGGAATCAAAAATGCAGCTGTGCGGATTGCCGACAATGTCGACCGATACAAGCGGGTCAGTCGAGTACTCCAACACCCCTTTCATGGCGCCTTCTGACGCACTCTTCATCGCCGCATTGACCTCTTCAGCGGTAACTTCTTGCTTCAAGATGACCGTCAAATCGGTAACCGATCCCGTTGGTGTCGGAACACGTACCGCAAGACCGTCCAACTTGCCAGCCAGTTGTGGCAACACCAAGCCAACTGCTTTGGCTGCACCTGTCGACGTGGGAATCATGCTCAACGCTGCTGCTCGCGCACGACGCAGGTCCTTGTGCGGTGCGTCTTGAATGCGCTGATCTGCCGTGTAGGCGTGAATGGTGGTGATCAAACCGTGTTCCACACCAAACGTGTCGTCCAACACTTTCGCCATGGGCGCGAGGCAATTGGTTGTGCAAGAAGCATTGGATACAATGTGATCGTCAGCCGTCAGAATGTCATCGTTCACACCCAAGACCACTGTCTTGAGTTCCCCTTTAGCGGGTGCAGAGATGACCACCTTTCCGGCTCCAGCCTCAAGATGCAACCCCGCCTTTTCCTTGCTCGTAAATACACCAGTTGACTCAACGACCACGTCAACTCCGAGTGAACCCCAAGGCAAATTCGCTGGATCGCGCTCAGCTGAAATGTTGATGGTCGATCCATTCACGACCAGGTTTCCATTCGACACTTCAACCGTGCCATTGAACTTTCCGTGAATGCTGTCAAATTTCAGCAGGTGAGCAAGGGTGTCGACATCCGTCAAATCGTTGATGGCAACGACGTTCAAATCGCTGCGGTCGAGCATTTGGCGGAAGGCCAATCGGCCGATGCGGCCAAAACCATTAATGGCAATATTTTTCATAAGTGGGTTAATTTCTAATCGGTTAGATGGAAAGTATTTTGGCTATTCGGACCTCATCCTCAAGCGTAGCCGTTTTGTTTTCTATGGCTTCTTCAAATGGGTAGTAGACCAGTTGATCGTTAACAACGCCGGCCATGACACTCTTTTTGCCAGAGAGCAGCCCTTCTACAGCAGCGACGCCCAATCGTGAAGCGAGCACCCGGTCCGAACAACTTGGGTCACCACCGCGCTGCAAATGCCCCAGCACGGTCACACGCGTCTCGTATTTGTTGTCAATGGCGTGGACCTTTGTGGCGATCTCGAAGGCCCCACCTTCTGGATGACCTTCGGCAACGATGACAATGCTCGACGTTTTGTTGGAAGCCTGGCCCAAATTCAAGATGTCCACCAAATCTTGGATGGACAGACCGGATTCGGGTGTCATGACGGCTACTGCGCCTGTAGCGATACCTGCATTCAATGCAATGAAGCCACTGTCTCGGCCCATGACCTCCACGAAGAACAGTCGGTTGTGACTGTCCGCCGTGTCGCGGATTTTATCAACCGCCTCCACGACGGTATTGGTGGCGGTGTCAAATCCAATGGTGAAGTCGGTTCCTGACAAGTCATTGTCAATGGTGCCCGGCAACCCAATGACTGGAAAGCCCGTTTCACGCGAAAGCAACATGGCTCCTGTAAACGTACCATTGCCACCGATCACGACCAATGCATCTACCTCATTCTCAAGCAACGACTGATGAGCCTTGCGTCGGCCTTCCTCTGTGCGAAACGCTTCACATCGGGCAGATTTCAATATGGTGCCGCCACGTCCCAAAATTTTCGCTACGGACCGCACGTGTAAACGCTTGAAGTCACCATCTATCAGCCCCTGGTATCCCTGAAACACCCCGACAGCTTCACAGCCGTGGAAGACAGCCGTTCGCACGACTCCCCGGATGGCAGCATTCATTCCTGGCGCATCCCCTCCTGACGTTAATACCGCGATTTTCTTCATGTAAACGCTTTCAAATATGTGTTCCACCCAGTCGTGGAATGGCCGCGAAGTTAACACCTGAAATAACATCATCACAACCTAAGTGTTGAAAATACACTTTTATTACCAGCGGGGATTATTGTACTTTTGACACTATGCAACCAAATGAGTCCCTCCACCTCTCCGTTGACTGCGTACTTTTCGGGTACGACGACGACGGCCTTAAGGTGCTCTTGATCAACCAGAAAGCGGACACGTATGCCCATGAAAACGGCCAACCAATGTCCCAACTACCGGGGGATCTCATTTTAATCGAAGAAGGGTTGGACGAGGCCGCTGAGCGGGTGCTCTATGAACTCACGCAAGTGAACGGCGTGTACTTGAAACAATTCTACGCTTACGGAGACCCCAACCGCGTCAAGGACCACAAAGACAGAGCTTGGCTGCGATCTGTGCGCACCCTGCCGGATCAGCGCGTTGTAACGATTGGATACCTTGGCCTGGTGAGCTTGCACGATTACGACCCTCAACCAGCCTCATTCGCGGGAGGAGTCAGCTGGGTCGACATTAACGATGTCGGCCCCCTCGCTTTTGACCACAACAGCATCCTGAGCGGGGCCATTGAAGCACTGCAAACACAATTGGAAAGCCACTACATCAGCTTCGAATTACTCCCGAAAAAGTTCACTTTGAGCCAGCTTCAAGCGCTTTACGAGACTGTTTTGGACAAAAAATTTGACAAGCGAAACTTCCGGAAAAACGTCAAGAAGATGAGCCACGTAGTACCGCTTGACGAGAAACAACAGGGCGTCATGCACAAGCCCGCCCAGCTGTTCAGCTTCAATCCCGATCAGATCGAACATGATTAATCACATGCGGAGGTGGGCAGAGGTGTTGTTGGTGCTGTGCAGCGTGACCATAGTCACGGCGCAAGAGGTCGGCGTGAATTGGCATCCGTCAGATGGTGCTGCTTATCTCAGCGAGGAGCTTCCGGAGGTGCACGTCACGTGCGATCAAATGGACTGGATTCTGCAGCAGGAAAATTGGTATTCCAACATTGAACATCCAGCAACGTTCGTTTTCGTCAGTTCGTTGGGAACAGACACCGTGGAAAATGTAGGGTTTCGTCTGCGCGGGAACACCTCACGCGGTGCGCCCAAGAAATCATACAAGGTTTCATTCAACGCATTCGACGAAGACCAGTCTTGGGAGGGCTTGAAGAAAATGAACCTCAACGGTGAACACAACGACCCGAGTGCTCTGCGCGCACGGCTTGCTTGGGAATGCCTGCGTGATGCCGGAGTACCGGTTTCGAGAAGCACCCATGTCAAGCTCTTCATCAATGGCAACTACTACGGGTTGTACTCCAACACCGAGCACATCGATGGCGAGTGGTTGGAAAAACGATTCGATCACGCACACGGGAACCTTTGGAAATGCACCTACCCCGCCAATCTAGCTTTTGTCAGCAGCAACCCGGACGCCTACAAATTCACCCCCAGTTGGTCCGACCAACGTGTTTACGAACTGAAAACCAACAATCTACAAGACGACTACAGCAGCTTGGCCGAGTTCATCGATGTCCTCAACAACACGCCGCTGGACGAATTGCCCTGTGCGCTGGAGGCCATCTTCGATGTCGACGCCTACCTCAAGGCCGCCGCTGGTGAAATCCTGTTCGGCCACTGGGACAATTACATCGGTAACAAGAACAACTTCTACTTGTACGAGCGCACCACTGACGGGCGGTTGATGTACATACCATACGATATGGACAACACGGCAGGCATCCAGTGGTTTGGCGAATGGACAGAGCAGGACATCTACAATTGGACGACCGAAAACGACCGCGCTCTTTACACGCGATTGCTGGATGTTGAGGCCTACCGAGATCGATTCACCTGGTACATCCATTGGTGGATGGACACGTATTACACCGTTGATTGGATCGAGGCACGGGGCACCTGGCTGGTCGATTTGATGATTTCCGCCATCCAAGAGGACACCTACTATCCGTTGAGCTACGGGTTTGATGCGGCTGATTTTGAAAATTCCATCTCGGAAGCTTGGGGCAGCCACGTTGCACATTCCCCGCTGGACTACGCGAACTCACGGATTCTTTGGGCGGATGTCCAATCCGATCCCGTGCCCATCGACCTCCATCCGATTCTACAATGCTGGGCAGAGGGGCCGGTTCTCAATGATTCGTTGCGCATCGAATGCTGGGCACCTGAACTGTCTGCAGCCACGGGATGGACCGTTGAAGCCGAAGTTGAGCGTGATGGCGACCTAGAATCCGTCCTCCTTGTTCCTGCTGGTGTAGGCCTCCACGGGTATAGCTGGGCCACTACGGTGCCGCTCGATGCTGCAGAAGATGTTTTGTGGCGAGTTTTGGCCACAAACCCGTCGGGTGCGGTCCAACACTCCCCCTGCGCCTTGATCCGGGTCTGGAACACGCAGGCCGACGCTCCATTGAGAATCAATGAAGTCATGCCCATCAACGACGGGTTCGCGACCGATGAAAACGGCAACGCTGGCGATTGGGTTGAGCTGATTAACGCAGGGACCGCTCCATTCAACTGCAACGGACTCTACCTGAGCAACCGGCTGATGGAACCCTGGCGATGGCCGCTGCCGAGCGTCACATTGGAACCTGGTCAACATTTGCTCCTCTGGTGTGACGACAACACTGAAGCCGGCCCATTGCATGCGAATTTCACGCTGTCTGGATCAGAAGATGAAGTGTATCTGTTCACCAAGGAGGATGGCGCATGGCGAACCGTAGATGCCATTAATTGGAACGATGCCATCGGCAATTTCAGCCTTGGTCGAATCACGGACGGTGCGCCCGATTGGGTGTGGTTCAACCCGAATTCCTCCAGCCCGCCGACGCCCAATGCGGCCAACGGAGCCACCGTTCATGTTCTCGACCACATCGCATCCTTTGCATTGCCAACCGATTGCGAACAACCATGCGTGATTGACCTTCCTCAAAACACGCATTCAGCATTGCACCGTATCAACGGTCAATTCGTCACCGAATCCACTGGGAAGTCCATCTCAATCAACGGACAACCCACCGGTATCTATCTCCTAAACGTCGAAGCCGAGACTGGCTCAACAACCCACAAAATCATATTGCGATGAATACTTTTCGCCGATTCCATTGCTGCTTTGTCATTTCATTGGCTCTGTTGGTCCCGAGCTTGCTCCAAGGACAGGTCGTGTGGACCGAACCCGCCTTTCCTACCATGGACGACCAGGTGACCTTGTACTACAACAGTGCACTGGGGAACGCTGAATTGCAAGGCGTCATTCCCGTTTACATCCACACAGGGGTCATAACGAGCAATTCAACCGGGCCGAGCGATTGGCAAAACGTGCAGACCTCTTGGGGCACTGCAGACCCGATGGCTTTGCTAAACCCGGAAGGCAATGGCATCCACAGCTTTGATTTCAATGGGTTGTCCATCAGCGACTACTACCAACTCGACGAAGGTGAAACCGTTGAGAGCCTGGCCATGGTCTTCCGCAACAGCAGCGGCTCCTTGGTGGGGCGAAATGCTGACGGTTCCGACATCTTTTACGAAGTCAGCAGCGGATCGTTCAGCACGTCGTTGCAGACACCGGAAAACGGGTACGCGGTACTCGACCTTGGCGACACCTACACCATCCTCGGGCAAGCGAGCGAATCCTGCGAACTCAGCTTGGAAATCAATGGGGAGGTTGTCACGACCGTAACGGGAACGTCCCTTTCATATGATTTCGAAGCCAACGACGCCGGACAATTCAACATCGCCTTGGTAGGTACGACCGATGCGGGTTCCGCGTCGGATGAAGCCAGCATTGCCGTGTTGCCCGACTCCCCCATCACCGGATGGCCACCCGCGGGTTCTGAGGACGGGATTCATTACCCATCGAGTACGAGCACCTTCTTGCAGTTGCACGCACCAGGCAAGGAATTCGTTTTCGTGGTGGGTGACTTCAACGACTGGCAATTGAGTTTTGATTACCTCATGACCCAAACTCCGGATGGCAACAAGCACTGGATTGAAATTGATGGCTTGGAAGCCGGGACCGAATACCGTTTCCATTACCACATCATGCCCGACGACATGCGCGTGGCAGATCCATACTCAGAATTGGTTCTCGACCCCTGGAACGACCAATGGATTCCTGAGGAGACGTACCCCAACATGCCGGCGTTTCCCAACATGCTGACCGAAAACACGCCGGTGTCCGTCCTTCAACCTGGAGCACCTGCCTTTGATTGGACCGATCAGGATTTTGAACGACCCGCCAAATCGTCGCTGGTGATTTACGAATTGCTGGTGCGTGATTTCACCGATGCGGGAAATTACCAGACCATCCTTGACACCCTTGATTACCTCGATCGATTGGGCATCAATGCCATCGAGTTCATGCCTGTCAATGAATTCAACGGCAACGACAGCTGGGGATACAACCCCACCTTCTACCTCGCGCTCGACAAGGCATATGGAGACAAATCAGCGTTTAAGCTACTGGTGAATGCTTGCCACGAACGCGGCATTGCAGTACTTCTCGATGTGGCACTCAACCATGCCGATTACCCCAATCCGTTTTTGAAAATGTATTGGAATGCATCGGCCTTCCAGCCCGCTGCGAACAATCCCTGGTTCAACGAGGTGTCACCGAGCCCTGAGACTTGGTTCTTCGATTGGAACCACGACAGCCCAGCCACCAAGTATTTCATGAAACGCGCTTTGAAGTACTGGGTCGACGAATACCACATTGACGGGTACCGACTTGACTTTTCGAAGGGCATGACGCAGACCCCAGGCAACGTGTGGGGTTACGACCAAGCCCGTATCAATTTGCTCAACGAGTACGCCAACCACCTCTGGCAAGATCAATCTGACGTCTACATGATTTTGGAACACTGGGTGGACCTATCCGAAAATCAAACCTTGGTTAACGACGGATTTATGGTGTGGGCGAATGTGACGCATGATTACAATGAAGCGTCCATGGGGTACCCCTCTGATTTCGGCTGGGCGAGCTACCAAAACCAAGGCATGTCCAACCCCGGGGTCATCTCCTACCCCGAGAGCCACGATGAAGAGCGATTGATGTACAAGGCCCTCGAATACGGCAACGGCGAGGGTTCTTATCAAGTGACCAATCTGAATACGGCCCTAGCGCGCCAGGAAGCCATTCAATGCTTCAACATCTTATTGCCTGGCCCTAAGATGCTTTGGCAATTCGAAGAACTTGGATACGATTACAGCATTAACACATGCAGTGATGGTGTGACCATCAGTGAAAACTGCCGAACAGAAGCCAAACCTGTGCGTTGGGATTACCGCGACAACCCCAACCGTTACCGCATACACCAAGTCATTGCCGGCCTGTGCCAACTCAAAATGGACTACCCGGACCCCTTTCAAAGCACAAACTTCAATTGGGACGTCGGCGGTTATGGCAAGCGATTGCACCTGAACGGCAGCAGCATGGACGCCGTGGTGGTCGCCAATTTCCGCGTAAGTGAACTCAGCATGATTCCCGGATTTCAGCACATAGGGACCTGGTACGATTACTTCACAGGCGAGGCGATTGAGGTAACCGATGTTAGTGCATTCATGTCATTCGCACCGGGCGAATACCACGTTTATGTTGATCAGCCGGTAAACTTCCCTTCCGCTATCTCTGAGCCCACACGTGTTCGGTCGAATGCCGTGGCGTATCCCAACCCTTCGGCAGGAGCCTTTGCCATTGAATTCCCGGAACAGGTAAACTTGAATTCCCTCGAAATCTATGACTTGAACGGCCGGGCTGTTACCGATGGATTCTCTGCCAAAGTGAAGCACCAAGGACACGTTATCCAATTTGTTCACAACACCTTATCGGAAGGAGTGTACACCGTACAGGTGCGTTCAGAAAAGCAACAATTCCATGCCCGCGTGGTGCTCTCGAACAACCGTTGACAACTACCGAAGCACTTCGTGTTGAAAATACACCTACCACACCTTACCTTCGACCCACTAAATCATTTCTGATGACCAAATACACCCTTACGCTGGTTGCCGCTCTCGGGATGTACTGCACGTTACAGGCCCAATCCCTACGCGGTACGATTTCAGATGCACAAGGCAATCCACTTCCCGGCGCATCCGTTGTTGCCGATGGCACCAACGGGCAATTTACAGACGCAGATGGTGCGTATGTGTTGAGCCTTTCGCCAGGTACACACACGGTTCAATTCTCCTACATCGGCTACATCAGCCAAACCAAGGAAGTGACCATGGGTGCCGAAGACCAGACCTTGAACGTCTCCCTTGCAGACGATGCCGTCTTGATCGAAGATGTTGTGGTTGTCGGTTACGGTGTTCAACGGAAAAAAGAGGTCACCGGCAGCATCGTCAAAGTCGATTCGAAGCAAATCACAGGGGTCCAAACGCCCTCGTTTGAAGCGGCCTTGCAAGGACAAGCAGCAGGTGTTCAAGTGAGTCAATCTTCAGGAGTTGCCGGTGCGCCATCCCTCATCCGTGTTCGCGGGGTGGCCTCAGTATCTGCCGCGGGTGACCCGCTGTATGTCGTGGACGGCATTCCGATTACCCAAGAATACTTCCTCCGCGGCAACAGCGGCGCCCTGAACAACAATCCGCTGGCAGCCATCAATCCCAACGACATCGAATCCGTTGAAATCCTCAAAGATGCCGCTGCGACGGGCATTTACGGATCCCGCGGAGCAAACGGCGTCATCCTCATCACAACCAAGCGAGGAAAGAAGGGCACTTCGTTCGAATTCAGCACACGTGCAGGCATCGGAACTGCAGCCACTCGCCCCAACATGATGGACACGGAGACCTACCTCGCGTTGCGTCAAGAGGCTTGGGAAAATGATGGAGGCACCGGGTACGTTTGGTTGCCGAACATGACCTCCGCGGCCGACGACCCTGCCACGCGTCGTGAAGCTTACCTACGCGCCATGGAAACCGACACAGATTGGGTGGATCAAACCATTGGCGTGGGGAATAAAAATGCCGTGAACTTCGGCGTACGACAGGGGGGTGAGCGCTACAACCTCTATGCGGGAGTTTCCAAAGACAACAACCAAAGTTACCTGCTCGGAAATAGCTACGACCGCACGAGCGGTCGAGTGAACCTCGATTGGAGCCCTTCAAATAAGGTGAAGGTCCTGCTCAGCTCCTCATTCAGCCGAGGTGAAAACAACCGAATTGATGCAGCGTGGTCAGGCGGGCTTGGCGATGCCATGTCCAATGCCCTTCCCTATTATCCTGTGCGTTATGACGAAGACGTTTATGACGCCAACGGCAATATCGAGCACGAAGCCGGTGAATACTTCCTTTGGTTTGATGAATGGGGCGGCACAAAAAACCCGGTCGCCGTGCGTGAATTGAAGAAATGGAAAACCACTGAGGACCGCTCCATCAGCAATGCACAGCTAGTCTATTCGCCCATTGCCAACTTGAACTTGAAGGTGAGCGGAGGATTCGACTACCTCCACCTCCGCGAAGATGTTTTCAATCCAGGAGCGCTATCCATCACAACGGAACTCGGCAGCGCCAACCGGTACGCGAACTACGTATTGAATTGGAACTACAGCGCAACAGCAGACTACCGCTGGGAATTAGACGACACCCAGGCGTTGACATTCTTAGTTGGAAGTGAATTCCAACGTACCGATAACTACGGCTACAGCCTTTTCTACGGTCAGGTTGAAGGGCCCATTTTCGAAAACGATTCACTGTCAGAAGACGCAGCAAACGTTAACACCACAGTTAACCTACCATCACAACACAGCTTCCTCTCGTACTTCGGACGTTTCAACTACACCTTGAAAGACCGCTACTTTTTCCAGGCAACTGCGCGTGTTGATGGCAGTTCTCGCTTCGGCCGCGAAAGCCGGTACGGCTTTTTCCCATCGCTGTCAGCTGGATGGGTCGTATCCGACGAAGACTGGTTTAACAGCAAGCGCGTCAGCTTCTTGAAGGTTCGCTCGAGCATTGGTTACACCGGAAATGCGGCCCTGCCTGATTACGCTCGATTTGGGACCTACAGTGCCGCCAACAACGGCATCACGTATGCCGCGGACTCCATCCTCTTTCCCATCCAACCCGAAAATCCAACCCTGCGTTGGGAGACTTCCCGAACCGTTGACGCAAGTGTTGAATTGGGATTGTTGGAAGACCGCATCACCACGGAGTTAGCATTTTACCACAAGTACTCCACCGACGTGTTGATGAACGTTTCGACCCCTGCAAGCACTGGTTTCACCAATTTCTGGGACAACGTCGGTACCATCTTGAACCGGGGCGTTGAATTGTCGATCAAGTCCCGAAACTTGATCGGCAAGTTTCAGTGGACCACTGACCTTAATGTTGCACGCAACTACAACGAATTGGTCAACATCGGAAACTATACTCCAGACGCTGTTAGTGGAGGCACCAACGATTCCAGAGTCATCGTTGGCCGTCCGGTTGGATCTTTTTTCCTCGTCGAACACAGCCATGTTGATCCGGAGACAGGATTGCCTGTTTACCTCGATTTGGAAGGGAACGAGACCTACGACTACAACAACGACATTCGAAAATACGTCGGTGACGGTTTGCCGGATTTGATTGGTGGGGTCAACAACACATTCCGTTATGGAAATTGGGATTTGAGTGCCCTCGCCACCTTCAGCATCGGGGCCAAAATATTCGATTCATCCGCCAAGCGCCAACTCGGCGTCGTGACAGGTTGGAACATGCGCGACGAAAAACTGGACCGCTGGCGACGGCCGGGCGACATTGCCACCTACCCACGTTTGACGCTCGATGAAACCACCTACAGCTTGCCTTCGGGCTTCCCTTGGTGGAACACCAGCTTGTTCATCTTTGATGCCTCCTACCTGCGTCTGCGCAATTTGACTTTGGGATACAACGTACCGCTCGGCAAAGACAGCGGCTTGCAAAACTGCCGTATTGCATTGAACGCCACCAACGTATTCACCATCACCAACTTCCCCGGATTGGACCCGGAGGTGGTTCGTGACTTCGAGAACGCACAGGACCGTAACATGAGCCCGAACGTCACTTACCTGACGCCGCCTCAAGAGCGCGCCTTTACCCTTTCCATTTCCACCAACTTCTAATCGGCAACCATGAACATCAAACACCTTCTTCTTTTTGCCGGACTGGCTGCTGGGTTGACCTCATGCGACCACTTGCTCGAATTTGAACCTGGGGATGTCATCCTCGCGGAAGACGCCATCCAAAACGCAGAAGACCTCCAGCGCTTGCTGGTGAGCAACTACGATGTCGTAGCCAACCTCTACGGTGGACGCGTCCAAATTGTCAATGAATTGCGTGGACCCAATTTTGGGCAACCGGACAACAGCTTGGATTTCACGGCTGTTTACAACCGCGAGACCACGTTTTTCACGGGCATCAATGGCGGTATTTACACGGATTTCTACTACGCGATTTACCGATCGAATGTGGTCATTAAGAATTTCGACATCGTCGAAAACTTGGACCCCGCTGAACGAATGCGCCTCGAAGCCGAAGCGCGGTTCATCCGTGCCATTTGTCACTGGGGTGCCGTCAAAATGTATGCACGCCCATACGGGTACACGGCGGACAACAGCCACCCAGGCGTGCCCTTGCGTATTGAACCCAGCCAAGATCCCTTGCCACGTGCCAGCGTTGGCGATGTCTACGCTCAAATCCTCGATGATTTGAACTTCGCTGCCGACCACCTGCCAGTAGAAAATGGCGTTTATGCGACACAAGACGCCGCTCGTGCCTACCTCTCCCAGGTTTATTTCCTCATGGGCAACTACACGGAGGCCGCGAGTTTCGCCAGCGACGTCATCAATTCTGGACGCTACACCTTGGATGAAGACCTCGACCGCTTCGAAACAGACGTGATCAACCCTGAAACGGTGTTCGGCATTGTCAGCATGCCGAATGACTTCCGCAGCTCTTGGTTCCGCGACAACCTCCGTTCCGACAACAACCCCAGCCCGCAACTGGCCTTCAGCGAAGACTTCGCCTTCTTCATGAGTCTCTCGGGCGCCGGCGACGGACGATCAGCTTGGTTAACTGCCGGAACACGAGCGCTCATCAATCGATTCAACGAAAAGGAATACTTCAACGTGCCGCTTGCTCACTTGACGTTGATGCACCTAATCCGTGCTGAATCGTTTGGGGAATCGAACACAGATTTGGCCACGGCCATTGCTGACATCAATGCCATCCGTGCGCGTGCGTTTGGTGCTGGAAACAATCCTTTGAGTGAATCGGCTACTGCACAGGAAGTGATAGATGCTGCACGCGACGAATTCCGCAAAGAGACGGCGTGTGAAGGACTCTGGACAGATCAACTGCTCCGACGCGGCGCGAAGGGCGAAGATATCACCATCCGCGACGCCGCATGGGATTGTCCGGGCATGTCGTTGCAGTTTTCCAACACCGAATCCACGGTGCAGGGCTTCGAGTTGAACGAAGAAGGCGGTTGCCTCTAATCCTATTTCAGAATGAACATGAAAACCACATACACTTCATTGAGCGCTGTATTGACCATGGCCATCGTGGCCATGGCCATCAACGGGTGCAAGCCTGAATCCACCGGCGAGTTGGGCGATCCATTCGACAAGGTCGCCGGTATGACAGGTATCTGGGAGCTCAGCAGCTTCACTCAGCAGGACCTGAACAGCCCTGTAAAAGAAACCCGCGACCTCAGCGCCTTCTACATCGACGGTACCGTCACACCACTCCAGTTGACTTTCAACGCCGATCGCACCTACTCCATCGCATTGGAAATGGGGAAGAATTATTTCGGCGAAGGCGGAACATGGGGCTTTGACGATGACCTCTACCCCACCTACCTCGAGTTATTCTCAACCACAGATACGTTGGTTTATAACCTCGGTGGCGTGGTCCGCGAGTTTGACCAACAGCTCGCCATCGAATACCGACGCGATTGCGGCGGAACGGCTACCAACATATACACCTTTGAATTCAATCGACTGAACTGATGAAGAAGATCTTATTCTCCCTGCTCGCCTTTGCCTGCATGCACGCAACGGCCCATGCTCAAAAGGCATACGTTCTTCCTTCTCCGACCGACGCCAATTCTGAGCTGACGTTGTTCATCGACATGAACCAAAGTGAAGACGGCATCCAAAACAATGGACTGTCCGCCATCCTTGACGCATTCCCAGATACGACGGTTTACCTCTGGACGTGGAACCCCTCCGGTCCTGCAGCCGGTAATGGCGATTGGGACAACAGCGCTGATCACCAAGCATTGACCAAGGTGGGCCCCAAATTGTACTCGATGACCTTCGTTCCAACGGAATACTACGGAGTGGATGGCCCACAGCTTTTCGCCCGCGGCATTTCGTGCCTGGCGAAGCTCAAAAACGGCAATCCTGTCGATGGATTCAGCTTTGAAGCTAAATCAGAAGACATGCACGTGGACATCATTCCACAGTTGTGCGCTGCTCGCATTTGCGTGTTCCCCGAATTGCGGGAGCCGGATGATTTCTTGACCATCACCTATGACAACACCAAGGAAGTGCTCTACGAAGGATTGCAAAACATAGGCGATGACGATTGCTACATCTACTTGCTCGGCAAAGTCGACGCCTTCACGAGTTACGAGTACGCTCCCGAAACCGACGTCTATGCGTACCCCGAATTGAAATTGACTTCCATCGGAGAAGGTAAATTCCGAACCACGATGATTCCAGAGGATTTGTTCGCTGGCATCCTCAACGAAGGGGAATCCTTGTCCGAGATTTGGTACTACATCGCGCGGCAGGGGTTTACCTACCCTCCCGGGCCACCGCCTTTCGAAATCATCTCATTGCTCGATTGCGAATAAGCACTTCATCGCCACATGACTCGAATCCAATTCTCATTGAAAAGCCATGCCTCCGCATGGCTTTTTGCTGCCTTATCCAGTGCACTTTGGATTGGCTGCATTTCTGAACCTGCTTCCCAATCGGTTGCGCGGCCGTTGACACCCATTCAGATGAATGCCGACACCACCACGCTGTACTTGAGTGATTTTGTCGGCGTACTGCCCGCCATTGACTCGGTGACATGGGAAAACGGAGCATTGTTGCCTATTTCCCACATAGGCGAAGACCTTGTGGTTCACTTGACCGAACAACCGCGCCGGCAGATTGGCTTTCTCCAATTGTGGTCTGGTGGAGCGCATGCGGAAGTTCCGGTGTTCAAAACAACCAAGGAATCAGTGGAGCTTCTGTATTCATCCTACCAGCCACATGCGTCGGTTCAAGTCATCGGAAGCTTCACCAACTGGCAAGCCAATCCCGTTGAAATGGACGGCAGCAGAGGCAATTATAAAGTGGACCTAATGCTCGACAAAGGAACGCACCTGTATCAATTGGTCATTGACGGGGTGGAGCAACCGGACCCGTCTCATCTGAACCGCGTGCCCAATGGATTTGGCGGATTCAACTCCATCCTTCAAGTGGGTTCAGACGAACCGCCCTTACCGATGAACGTGGAATACATTCCAAGCGTGTCAACGGGGAATGTCCAACAGGCCGCCGGCTTTTTGGGACGCACTACACCCAACGCGCACTTCTATGCCTGGTGGAACAATGAAATCTACGGTTTCGGAAAATCTGACTCCACCGGCTTATTCTCCCTGGGCATCCCAGCAGCCGCTTATGCTGAAGAGCGATCGTTTGTGCGCATTTGGACATCCACCGAATCCAACAAGAGCCAAGCCCAACTCATTCCCCTCCAAGCGGGCAAGCCCATCACCCAAACGAGTGAGCTCGACCGGCACGATTGGCACGCTATGATCATGTACTTCTTGATGGTCGACCGATTCAAAAACGGCGATTCCACTAACGACTGGGCGTGTGAGGATCCCGGTATTCTTCCGGAAGCCAACCACTACGGAGGGGACTTCGCCGGCATCGCTTCATCACTCGATTACATCCAAGACCTCGGGGCCAACACCATCTGGGTCAGCCCCATCACCCCCAACCCCGACGGAGCCTGGGGCTACTGGTCGGACCCCAATACGGACGTCACGAGTAAATTCAGTGGCTACCACGGCTACTGGCCCATCGCTTCAACCGGAACAGACCGCCGGTTTGGGACAATGGAAGAGTTCAATGCCTTGGTGGAGGCCATTCATGAAAGGGACCAAAACATCCTGGTCGATTACGTCGCCAACCATGTGCACAAGGAACATCCCGTTTACCAAGAACACCCAGATTGGGTCACCAATCTCTACTTGCCCGATAGCACATTGAATACCCAACTGTGGGACGAACAGCGTTTGACCACGTGGTTTGACACCTTCATGCCCACCTTAGACTTGGAACGACCAGAGGTGTACCAAACCATGACCGACAGCGCCGTATGGTGGGTGGAAAACACGGACATCGACGGCTTCCGACACGATGCGACCAAGCACATCCCCGAAGTATTTTGGAGAACACTGACACAAAAAGTGCGCGGCAAGCAACGCCAAGCGATGTTCCAGATTGGCGAAACTTACGGTGCTCCGGAGTTGATTCGAAGCTACTTATCCAACGGAATGCTCGATGCCCAATTTGATTTTAACCTCTACGATGCACTTGTAGCTGCATTCACTGCCGACACCACCAATCTGCCTGCATTGATCGCCGTCGCCAATCAAAGCCTTGACACTTATGGAGCCCATCATCTTATGGGCAATATCACGGGCAACCAAGACCGTCCTAGATTCACGTCCCTCGCAGACGGCGCGTTGGATCCGAGCGAAGACACCAAGTTGGCTGGATGGACCCGTGAAATTGAACACCTCGGCAACGTCGGCTACCGAAAAATGAGCTGGTTGATGGCATTTTTGATGTCCAGTCCAGGCATTCCGTGCATTTACTACGGCGATGAAATCGCGGATGTTGGAGGGAATGACCCTGACAACCGGCGCATGATGCGCTTTGAAGGATGGAGTGACGGGGAAGCGTGGATCCATCAGTGGACAAAAAATTGGATCGCACTGCGGAAGAGCCGAATGAGTATGCTCTACGGTCAGACTTCCTACAAGGAGTTGGAACCAGGCCTTCTCGCCATTCATCGCAGTTACCTGAATGAAAACACGTGGGTATTGATCAACACTACTGGAGAAGCGTTCAGGCTATCACTTGATACCGGCGAACCTCTCAGGCCATTGGTTGGCGCCATCGAATCTGATGCTTCAGGCGGATATGCGATCAAAGCATGGGGCGCAGCAGCATTTGATGTTCGACCGCGAGTTCTGGCGAATTAGAGGGATTGATATCAGTCCTCGGCTACGTAGTCATCGAGGATGTAACGCCACTGCAATTGCCATACCCCATCACCGAGGTTAAATTGTTTGGTCAAACGCAATTGACCGGGCAGCCGTTCCAGCCTCAATCGCTCAATGGCCGCAACACCTTCCACAGCTCCCCCGCGGGTCAGATGCACTCCGAGACCTTTCACATCTGCAAACCAATGGGTCTGTTCGCGCCGCCCATCTTGAATGGCCGTCACATCCAAACCACTGGATGAGGCATTCCATGACCACATTTGCGCCTCTTTTACGATGCCATCTTCGGATTCCCGTGCGAATTGCAGAACAAATCCATCTTCAGCGCCGCTGCGTTTTCCATCCATTCGGGCATCCACGGTCCGCATGTTCTCTCCTTCACCCGCTGGCATTTCAAAGCGCCCAACGTAAGTACCCTCGAGTGCAAACATCCAATCCGGAGCTTGGCCGTTGGCAGGTGAACTCATCATTAACCCACTGAACAACAAGAGCAAAGGGGACGCGAAACGAAACATTTTGACCATCATGAGTAGCAGTTTGTGCCTTAAATTTCGGTCATGAAATTGAAATCTCTACTTCTCGGCGTCTTTGGTTTGGCTTCGGCAGCCGCAACTGGTCAAACCACGTGGGAAATCGGCAACACGACGTTGACCGAATACGACTTGGTTACCGGCATGCAAATCCCTTGGGAAATCCTGTGGGGACCGGATGATCACCTTTGGATGACATCGCGCAAAGGCGAGGTGTTGCGCATCGACCCAACGACAGGAGACTACACCACCGTTCTTGAAAAAAACGTCATGAACGGAGGAAACGGCGAACCGGGTATGTTGGGCATGGCGATGCACCCCGATTGGGAAACCACACCGAAAGTCTACGTGGTGTATTGCTCGGGCAGTTCGTGGAACGGCCAAGAGTACCTCAGTGTTTTTGATTGGAACGGCACCGAACTCGTCAACGAGCAGTTCCTGCTCACCATCGATGCGGGCGGCATTCACAACGGCAGTCGACTGCTGGTATTGCCGGACAACACGCTCTTGATGACGGCTGGAGACGTCGGCTCTTCGGGTCTTTCCCAGTCGATGAATTCGCTGCAAGGCAAGACATTGCGTTTGAACTTGGACGGAAGCATTCCGGACGACAATCCCTTCCCCGACTCGTACATCTACACCCTCGGAAACCGCAACAGCCAAGGATTGGCATTGGGTCCCAACGGCATCGTCTATGCAAGCGAGCATGGGCAGAATTCCAATGATGAATTCAACATCGTTGAAGCCGGTGGAAACTACGGCTGGCCGCAAGTGGAGGGATTCTGCAACACCAGTGCAGAAGAGGCGTTTTGCGAGGAGAACAACGTCATTGAACCCCTGAAGGCGTGGACCCCGTGCATTGCTGTGAACGGGATTGAATACTACAACCACGAGGCCATTCCGGAATGGCAGCACACTGTGCTCCTTTCTGTGCTTGGCGGATTGGGAGGGCAATACGAGCGATTGAGCGTTCTGCACCTTTCGGAGGACGGCTTGAGCGTAACAAGCGAGGATCAGTACTTCTCAAGTTTCAATCAACGAATTCGCGATGTCGCCGTCAACCCCTACACCGGTTCGGTGTACGTTGCCTTCAATGGCCCATCCTATCCAGGAAGCGGACCCAACATAATCAAGGAGTTTCGAAATGAGGCGTTCACTTCAACTGTTTCGGAACGTCCCGACGATTTGAAACCCATGGCATTCCCCAACCCCTGCACCGATCGCATTCAATTTGAGTGGGAAAATGAGCTGCGGAACGTGGAGTACACGGTTTACGCTTTCACCGGTGAAGCGGTGGCCCAAGGGCAAGTGAACAACAAACTCCTGACGTTGGATACGAAGGGGTGGTCCAACGGCTCTTACTTCATTGCCTTGACACACGCCAACGGCACGCGAACGGCCACCTTCCAAGTGCGCGCCGAATGATACGGTCGCTGGTCGGGATTGCATGCATTGCACATCTTTGCGTCCCAGTTGCGCTCGGGGCACACACCAACTACCCTGCAGATACTACGGCTGTCAAACCGGCTGAGATCCTAGCGCTTCGCATTCCTTCCACCGCTGATCAAACAGCGGCCAATGTCAGCTTGCTTGACGTCACGGCCTTGCAAAATGGCCATTCTCCGGATTTGCAGGACGCTTTGAACTCCATCCCCGGGG
>Ga0163109_10000871_pt1 | contig 23777 bp, 24 predicted proteins | sample CRUFie1St13metaG_FD_108704 | JGI IMG/M metagenome (GOLD analysis project Ga0163109, IMG submission 108704) | Marine microbial communities from the Costa Rica Dome - CRUD Field 142mm St13 metaG | ecosystem: Environmental > Aquatic > Marine > Oceanic > Photic zone | place: Costa Rica: the Eastern... | reverse complement strand
CAATGGTATTAATAAAAACTTCCAGGACCTAAAACCCCACAGTTAAAACTACAACCTGTATGTTTACCTCAACTAATGCGTTATCTTGTACTTCAAGGCCGCGTTTGACCTTAAAATCTTTATCTGCCATAGTTCACTTTCCCCGTGGCGTTAGTTTATTTTTCTATTTATATAATAGTCTTATTAGTCTTCACAGTAACATCACCTCTACCGTATGATCTTGTAAATTTAAGTCTAATCACTCCAGCATTTTCATCAGCGGCTAATGTACCCATGTCACTGTCTTTAGTTTCAAAGGTTGTAACCACACCAAATTCAGTCATATTTACAACTGATCTGTTATATGTTAAATGTATTCTACTCACTCTTGAATGAGAACCAGATGCAGATGAATCATCCATATGAATGATATAATCGGCTGATCTCATTTTACCTAGATGCGCAAACTGATCAATAATAACTTCTGTTCCAGTCGATACAACTGAAGAATCCGCAATGTTTTCACCGCCTCCAGCATGAACTGTGGAATAAACTGTCACGTCATCTTGTGCGTCAAGTGCCGATGTAAATGTTATTCTTGTTCCGGTAGTTGCATTATAATCAACGCCATTTGTCATTGTTACACCATTCACAGTTACTATAACTGAACCAATGATGTATGATAACGTTATACCTGATAAATCAGCACCCTCGAATATTGTTTGTCCTTGTGTAGCAGTATAATTATGTGCACGTACTACTGTTTGTCCACCAATACCTGAACTTAAAGAATTTGCAATTTGTTGTGCTGTTATTCCAAGAACGTAATCTGAGTCGATCAAACCAAGAACAGCTGCAGAATCTAATAGTTTTTGTCTAGAGAGTATATTATGTCTAGAAACTATATTAGGAAAATATAATTGTAAAAGATATTCTTCATTAACAGAAGTATTATCTTTGAAAAAATCTAATATTTCATCAGCAAAACATATGTATATATCATATACTTGTTCCTTATTATTTTCAATATATTCAAATATGAGTTTTCTATTGAAAGTTGATATTACTTTATTAAATTGTAAATACATATAAGGATCTTTATTAAAAGTTAAATAAGGATTAACATTAAATGGATATAAATAGTCAACGTGTAATCCTATAGCAGAATTTATAGTATTGTATTTATTCCATATTTCTAAAGAAGAGAAGGATTTAACGTTAGAATCTAAAGAATTAGGATTTTTTAAATTATTTTTATTGACTACTATATTATTTAAAAAATTTTTAATATTATCTTCAGTTAATAAATATTTATCTTTTTGTGTAATATTATTGTATGAATTATTATAAGTTAATATTTTTTGAATGGGTGTATATAAATATATTTCGTCTATAGATTGATTATTAAATGCAGCACAAATTTTATGCTTTAAAATAAACAAAGAATCATCTGTATATATATTTTGTTTTATATGTTCCCAGTTAGATAAATTTTCTGTAACAGATTCATCTAAATTATCTTTTCCAGAAAAAATATATGTTTTTTCTATCTTTTGATTTTTTATATGATGAATTTTAAATAATTGTGACATGTATATAAATACAAATTATTATATTTATATAGATATGATAAGGAATATTATAGTAGCAATGAGTTATTGGAATCGCGGAATAGGCTATGATAATAAGTTATTATGGCATCTTCCTCCGGATATGAATAATTTTAAAAATCTCACGATTGGTAAAGGTAATAACGCAGTATTAATGGGTAAAAAAACGATGTTAAGTTTACCTAAAGGATATCTTCCAAAAAGAGATAATATCGTTTTATCAAATACTCTAAATAATATGAATTCTAATAATAGTAATTGTTTATTTTTTAATAATAGTGAAGATGCAGTAAATTATGCAGAAGAAAAAGAATATGATGAATTATGGATTATTGGAGGGGAACAGATCTATAAAGAATTTCTAATTAATAATAAAACGGACAATATTTATTTAACTAATGTAATAGGTGCAACATTATCGGATGCATATTTTCCATTTATCCCTAAAAATTTTAAAGAAACGTATAGAAGTAAGGATTTAACTTATAAAGATATGGGTTATTTTTATCAAAAATTTGAGAATATGGATTAATTACATATCATAATAAGGATTATCAGTAATAGTCATACCACAATAAGGTTGTGGATTTTTTTTATAATCAACGGGATTATAAATATTAATTTGTTTGGCTTCTTTTATTAAAAACTTAAAATTTTCCCAAAATTCCTGTGTATGTCCAACTGATTTTGTAGCAATATGCGAAATTTCGTGAATAGCTACAAACATTAGTGTATTTTCATCTATTAATTTATTACCATTTTTTGTAGTATTAACACAAAATGCTATTTTTTCACCTTTATTTTCTGAATAAGCGGTATAAGAACTAGTGGGTAATGTTTCATATATTTTGCGTGGATTGAAATTAGTATATAATCTTTTAATATTATCGCGTTGAGGATATTTTTCTTTGAGATGAGATACTAATTTTTTTAGTTTAACTGTTGTATTAGCTAATAAATCAGCAACTAATTCCAATTTTGGTCTTTCTCTTACGCAATATGTATTGTTATCAACATCTGAAATAATACATTTTAATTGAAATAAATCAGAATCTTTGTATATTTTTAATATAATTATAACAACAAAAATCATTAAAATATAACCTAATATGTCTATTTTTTTCATTTATATATTGTTTCTAAAATTTATTAATCATATATTATATTGTTTAAGATATGATTAAATTAATGAGAACCGATTTCAAGTGTTTTGCGGAAGTTATCAGGCTCAATGGTGCTTTGAAGCCAAGGACCGGTATCGACTCTTGGATTGGCGGGTTCGCTGCGAACCTGTAAATTAGCATTGCGTAAGCTGGTTCCTACGGTATTGATACCGATGTGGTGTCCGGCTTTTAAGAGATTTACATTCATAAGATCTCCAGATCCCATAGGGTTAAGTTTAGAGAATTCAGTATTTTCATCAGCAGGAAGTAAATCTTTAGGATCATTTACAGTCTGTCTAGCACAGTTGGATTGAGCACCGGAAGTGCTGGATTCCATACCGGCTGCTTCAGCAGGTCCGGCATTCTGTCCTAATGGTTCAGATGGCTGAAAATTGTTAGCCCCGGCGTCAACATCTCCTTCTTTTTCGACTTTTTGGTTTTGCATACCGCCTAAAACCATAGATTTAACAGAATTATAGTTAAGGACTAAATATGCGAGAACAGCGATAAGTAAATAGAATTTTAAACTTCCAACTTTAGGTAAGAGTTTCTGAAGTGGTTTAAGCATTTTTGCAATATTCATTTATATAAACTTAGTATATAAAATTTTTTTGAAAATAATATTTTTTGCTAAATTAAAACATTATTGAGCCATTAATTCATTTATTTCTTCGTCATCCGAAGATTCTGTTTCTTCAATCATATAAGTTTTTTTTATATTATTAAGTTCTAAATATGCTTGTATAGCCTGTATTTTAGTTTGTCTAGCTTTTTCTTTAGCTTTTTTATATAATTCTAAATAAACTTCACTCGGATTTTTTAAATTTACAACTTCTGAATTATCGGGTATTTCTAGATTTAGTTCGGATAAATCATTTAAATCATAGGTTTTTTCTAAATAATCTTTATTTTTTTCTGGTGATTCTACATTTTCTGGTTCATTAGAATCATTATTTATATCTTCTTTATTTTCTTCATTATTTTCTAAAGATATTTCTGATTCATTATTAGGTTCTTCGGTATTTTCACTTTCATCATCGTTATTTGTTTCATTGTCTAATTCTTCATTTACATCAATATTTGGGTTATCTTGTTGTTCTAATTGTTTATCATCTTGAGATGTAGATTCGGTTTCGAAATTAGTTTCTTCTTTAGATTCAGTTTCACTTTCCATTTTATTTTCAGTTTCAATTTCTTGTTCATGAACAATATTAGATATATCAACTTTTTTAGAAGGAATGGTATTATTAATAGGTTGTTCTAAAGAAGGATTTAGTTTATTTTTAGAATTTTCTAAAGATTTATTATTTGTTAAATTTATCATACATTTATTAAAGAGAGGCAATTCTTTTATAATCATTATTTGTCTTATACAATATTCTAAATGAAAACTAGAAGATGAAAATTTAAGACCGGTAACTTCTATTATACTTACGATAGTGCTATTGCTCTTGATTTCACTAGCATTTACTTTATTTTGATCTGAATCATATACGCTTAAAATATCATTAATATTTTTCGATTTTCCTAAAAATGTTCTTAAGATACTATGTTTTTTAAATATTTTTAATGATGTATTCCAATTATAATCAATATCATCTAAAGAAGGTTTATCAGTAAACCATATATCACCTTTTTCATAAATTTTATTTCTGATAGTAGTTTCAAATGCATCAATCCAGTTATGAAAATTATGATTATTATCTTCAAATAATAGATCACAATAGTTTCTTTTATTATTAGTGACTATACCTTTTTTTGTTTTAGATTTTGGAGTCTGAAGTAATATAGGATTATCATTAATAGTTAATTTTGCTAAATAAGTCCCTCCCTGTAAAGGCGATGGAGTTTGTAAAGTAATGTTATCAAACAGTTCTTGGTTTATATCATTTATATCTAAAAGTAAATCCATTATAGGTAAGTATAGAAAATTGCTTTTAATACGATACGCGATAAAAAATATAATATTTAAAAATATAAATGAATTTTAAAGAAAAATTAATAAATGAATGTTTATTAATATTAGGTCGAGACGATGTTAAAGATGAATTAAAAGAAGTAATGAGACCAATGATCGATATGTTTTTAAAAGAGATATATCCATATATTTATATATCAATAATTTTCGTTATAATAAGTTTTCTTTTAATTTTAGGAATATTTGTATTGTTACTCAGAAATAAATTATTAATAGATTTTTCTAAATTAAAATAATAAGAGTATATATATGAATAAGAGAAGAACTAATAGAAGAAAGAGAAGAACTAATAGAAAAACCCGTAAAAATAGAAAACAGAAAGGGGGAAGTCTTGAAATTTTTGATGCATTAAGAACTGCTTTATTACCAGGAAGTTTAACTTATGCTTTGCTTAAAACAAAAAAAAGACGCGGGCGTAAATCAAGAAAGGGAGGTAAAAGTTACAAAAAAAGACGTTAAATATTAAATAATATTTAAAATATATTAAACATTATTTAATGAGTTATATATATGGATTTAAATAACAATATAAAATCTTGGGTGGATTTAGATAATTCAATAAAGAAATTAAATACCACGTTAAAAGGTCTTAGAGAACAGAAAAATAGTTTAACTAGTGATATTACTTCATATATAAATGAAAATAATTTGAACGATGCTACTATAGAAATAACAGATGGATTACTAAAATTTCATACAATAAAACAAACATCGCCTTTAACATTTAAATTTTTAGAAACTTGTTTAATGGAATGTATTGGTAATAAAGAACAAGTAACAAATATTATTAAATATATAAAATCAAAAAGAGAAGTAAAGTATTATAATGATATTAAAAGAAGTTATAAATAAAAGGTTTAGATATAATTTAGTTTATTAATAAAATGTTAAAAACTGAGACTAAATTATATAGATTTAAGTCGAAAGTCGAAGATTTAGATAAAAATACGAAGGCATTATTCTATAATTTAGATAATATTAGAAATGAAAAATATCAAAAAGAATTTAATGATTGGTTAAATATTAATCCTTATTTCAGTGAAGAAAAATTAAAATTTATAACAAATAGAGATAGAATAGAAACATTCAATGATAATATTATTTCTATATTAAAAAAATATAATTTAAAAATTAAAAATGAAAAAGAGTTTAAAAACGAATTAGCATCTTTTATATATAATTTAAGTTAGGTATAATTATGGATAATTATTCTTTAGTAAATGAGGATGATTCAACTAAGGTTGAAATTTTAAAAAGAGATTTTTCAATAGATGATTTTTTGAAAGATGAATATTGTAGAGAAATATTAGAGGAAGATTTTTTTAAAAGAGTGAATAATATAGATGATGATATAATTAATTATTATAAGTTATTTGTTTTATATAACAATGATAATACTATGTTGGGTAAAGATATAAATGGTTATAAATATAGTAAGCTATTAAAAATAATATATGAAAATATATCTAAAGATTATAATATTGAGATTTTTTATAAAAATCCAAGTATGATAAATCATTTACTTGAAAAGTATGAATTAAAGAACTATGAGTTAAACAATAATTAAAATAATATTAAAATATATATAATGAGTAATGATAAATTGTTTAAAAGCGATGATTTTATAATTTATCAAGAAGGGGGAAGTGTAAAATCTTTAAATATGAAACTATCATTAGATAATAAAAATTTAAGTAAATTATCTATTCCTATGCCATTAAGTTTTATTACTGAAAAAACTTATGATCAAATAGGAGGATCAAAGATAAATATTAAAGAAGATGATGATATAACTTTGATAGAAGAAAGTCTTTATGATGAATTATTAAAATTAGCTAAAGAAGATAGTAATAAAAGAAATAACAAAACAAAAAAGAGGAAATTATATATAAAAAAGAAAAGTAATAAAAGAAATACTAGGAAATTATAGTTTTATTGTATTTTATTATAATTAAAATTTAATAATTATAATAAATTAAATTTGATGCCATTTTTCTTGATTAAAAGGATTCAATGATATTTGATCTAATTTTTTTTTGTATTTATTTACTAATTTATTGAATCTTTTTTCTTCTTTCGTAGGAGGGAATGGTTGTTTTTGCTTAGCTTCCATCATATTAAGTTCTAAATCAGTAGGATCTCTTTTAGGACCATAACAATTTACTCCAAATTTTACATATGGATTCATAATAAATCCTCCATTAATTCCAGGTCTTCCGCAGTTATGTTTGTGGTCTTTATTTTTTTGCAATTTTTTCCAAGTTTTCATCTGAGTAGGAAATAGTGCCATCTGATCTTCACTCCATCCATATCCGCACCATTCAGCTCCTTTATTAAAGGCTTTTCTAATTTGATCATATGTAGCTAATTCAGAATCTAATGCTTTGCACACGGCTTTAGCTTGTTTATAGTTGTATGTATTTTGTTTAACATGAAAGACTTCCTTTTTTTCTTCTACGGCTGAAGCTTTTTTCTTTCTGATTTCTAATTCTTGTTCGGGTGATAATATAACATCAACTTGAGGAGTTCCTTTAAATAAATTTCTAATGGAAGTTGAAATATCAAATCCATAAAAATATTGCAATCCTTGTATTAATATTAAAAACACAAACATTCCCCACATAATTATTTCAAAAAAATTTAATGAATAATTTATAGATTGTGATGAAAAATCGGGTGTTAATTGTGTAACGGTGGGAGACCATTGTGACCAAGGAGTATTAGAACTAATAGGACTAGCTACATTCCCGTAAGTTATATTACTAAATAATATTAAATACATTAATATGATAGTTATACTAATAATAATAACAATACTTCTGGAAGTAGAATTAGCGATGTAATTATTAAATTTATCATATATAGTTTGATTTCCAGTATTAGGTACTATATTTACGTCCATTATATATATATATATAGGAAATTCATTTTATTTTTCTATAGAAAAGACAATATGCTAATGGTGATTTTATTTTATCTAAATTCTTAACTAATGATACATTAGTATCATTAAAATGATACCAGTTATTATTTGCATTTTTTACAAATGATGTATAATGGCCTCCTTCACAACTTCCAGAATGATTACATATTCCATAAAGATCATATATATAATTGTTGTTATCATATCCAATTACATATTTCTTTAAATCTAAATTATTTATTGGGAAATCTATAAATTGTTGGTTTTTTCGAATGGAATTGGGAGATATTGTAAATCGTTTAAAGGTAATTATTAAAATATCAGGCAAACTCCAAAATTCTAAATGTTTTGTGCAAGTTTCTTTTTTATTAGTTTTTTCAATTAAAATCTTATCTTCTAAAGTTTCTTTAGTTAAATATAAATCAATACAATCTATTAAATTTACATTTTTTTTATTAGGAATTGGTATTTGTAAATTAAAGAAAGGTTCTGGTGTTATATTAACATATTCACTTTCTGTAGATTCTATTTGTGATATATGAATTCCATAAAAAAATTTTAATATTTCTGAATATTCCTTTTTATACATATTTTTCATCATTTTATAACATAATTCTGCTAATTTATCTGTTTTAGTTAGAGCAGTCCCACTAATATTCATTTTTACTTCTCTTTTAATTGCCATATGAAAGCATTCTATTATAAATTCTAAAAATTCTGGTAGATCATTTTGAGCAAATCCAGTAAATAACTCTCTATTTTTTATTCTAGCGACTTTTTGAACAGCTCTTAGGAATCCTTTCGGTGAAATAGTGCAATTTTCAGACCACATTAATTTTCTTAAATTATCCCATTCAATTAATATTAAACTAGAAGAATCTTTATTTATTTTACTTTTGTATTTTTCTTTATTTAACATATTATTAAATTCGTAACTATGAGAAAGACACTGCAATGTTGAATTTAAAAAGCAGGTATTTCCTAAATTACATAGACCTGTTAATCCTTTATTTTCATATTCTGAAAAATTCATTTAAATGATAATATATTATATACGTGAATTACGCTTAAATATATTTTATTAATAAATAATATAAAAATGGGAGATAATACATCAGAATTATTAATTAGATATTTAGATACAGTTGATACATATTTAAATACTATGAGAACAAGTTTGGGTAATTTAAATAGACTTATGGAGTTACATATAGAACATTCTGAAAATTTAGATGAAAGGCGTCATGAATTAGAGAGAAATAATAATGGTCTTATGAGTAGAACTTCTAGAAGAAGAAGAAATATTAGAAATAGATTTGGTAGAAGCGTAAGGTCTTTTAATATGAGTCCAATGCCTAGCACTTCATTTAATACATCTACTGATATGAATACTTCTAGAAATAATTCAATTGCTGCTCCAACATTTAATTTCAGAAGAGATAATCCAGATCCTATAATTTATAGGAGTGGTATTATAAATCCATTTACACAAACTAATGGTGGTTTTAATAACAGAATAAGAAATTTTATTAATAATACACTAAATAATTCATATACTTCTTCTCCGGCATCTGCTGAGTCTATAGCCAATAATACTACTGAATACATATTTCAAGATATATCTGGTGAGACTCAACAAGAAAGTTGTCCTATATCTTTAACTAGGTTTGATCCATCATCGGTAATATTGCGTATAGATCATTGCGGACATATATTTAAAAAATCAAGTTTATTAGAATGGTTTAATGTTAACACTAGATGTCCTATATGTAGATATAATATAGATCCGAATAATAATAGAGTTAATCGTTCGCCTATTAATACAACTAATTCTACACAAACCCCTAATACAACTAATTCTACACAACCCCCTAATACAACTAATTCTACACAAACCCCTAATACTTTGGATAATTCTAGAGTAGGGGTTTTTGATATTTCTTTTACTATACCTAATTATTTGCCATTATCAAGTAATGATATATCTAACAATGAAGTAAATAATCTAATCAATAATGTTTCTAATGTATTAACTGAAAATATAAATAATTTAATGACTAGTGAAAATGTAGGAGATATATCTAGAAATTTTTTTTTTAGATTATAAATTGATTTTTAATATATTAAATAATATTATTATATTAAATAATGGATGATAACATAGTTGGTAAATTATGTTTTGTTCAAAAATGGAATCCTTTGATACACGGCGTTAAACACGATGATGAAGAATTTATTAATTATTTAAAAACAAAAAATTTTGTATTAGATACAAATAATTTATTGGAAGATTGTAATTTATATATAGATGAAGTAAATGCATTGATAAATGATTCAGATAATGATCAATTTACTAACGAAACATGTAAAATAATGATAGCTAAAAAATATTACATATACAGAGATAGAATTTTTATTTTAGAAAATAATGGAATAACATTATTTCAAAAATTATGGAAAAAATATCATAATGAGTATATAATTCCTAGAAAACAATTAAAAAATATTTTTAAACGTGAAATATATGGTAAATTTATTATTTAAGTTGAAAGAATGATTTCTTAGCATTATTCTTAGCCTGTTGTTTAGACTTTTTTACATAATACTCAAATATTAATTTATTAACCCATTTTTCTCTTTCTTTTGTAATTTTTTCATCACATTTTTCTTCCGTAATTAGTTTTTTTTCTAATTGTCTTTCTAACCCTCGTTCAAATCTTTTAAGTTTACCTACATTACTTTTAAATTCCTTTATGTCTTCTAATATTAAACAGAATACTTGTTGAACTGGTTTTTGTATTTGATTAGTAATATAATGTGAGAAGTCAGGCTTCAGATTATTATTTTTAATAAATGTAGGATCTTCAATTCTATCTCCTTGTAACTTAGGATTTCCTTTAGTTTGTATATAAATAAACGGAACTCTACTTCCAACAGCTGGTTTATTACCTGGTTCTCTTTTACCAATTCTATCAGCTAATACTTTATGTGCAACTTGTTGTGGATTTTTATAAAATTGTCGTAATGCTTTTCTAATTAATAATTTATCTAGTGAAAATTTTTCATTTACCATATCATTCAAAAAGTTTTTAGTAAAATCTACAGCTTTATTTACGTCGTGTTCTTTCATAAGAATGTCTATAATACCTCCATAACAATCTTTTACAACTGGAGCATTATCTCTTCTCTTTAAAACAATACCCATTGACTTTCTTTTAGATTTATTTATATCAAACTCGTGTAACATACCTACATATCTCTTTTTAGATAACAATAAGAATGGATCAAATGTTTTTTCATATTCTAAATCGTGAGGTGGTTTTAAAAATTTTGTGGCGATTTCACCTGCCTGCACAGCTAATTCAATTGTAATTTCTAACGCCTTTTTCCCAACAATTTTATTTCCATCCATATCTTCAAGATTAAACGTAAAGAATACAGAATCCGTATTTTTAACAATCAATGGATATCCTGTATTGAAATTTCCAGTTTCTGTTTCAATATCATATACAAAATCATTATTTTGAATAGTATATAATTCATCTACCTTTTTAAGAACATTAGGATGTTTTCTTTGTTTTTTAGAAGTTATTGTTAATCTAGTAATATTTTGTTTATCTTTTCTAGTATTAATTGATACATTTAATCCTAATGATTTAAACATATAAAATAACATAGTAGAACCTATTTTTCCTTTATTTGATAATCTAATACATTTACCTTTTTCATTATTGCATTTTGATCCATCAGCTGCATAATATCCTGATAAATATGCTAGTTTAATATTATTATCTGCATTTAAGAATTCAATAGGAACTATCTTAAATTTACTTTCATTATAACAATTATTTCTAAACTGTAATACTAAATCCTTATTTTTTCCAGAGTATTTTCCATTAGGAACTAATTTATAAACATTACTGCTTTTAAATGTTTCATTTATTTTAAAGTTGAATCCAAATTCATCAATACAAAATGTTCTTAATTTTGATAATAATTTATAATTTTGATTATTTAAAGCCCATGAATATTTCAAACCGGTAGGACAATTATACTTTCCACAACTTCCGTCTCCAAAGAAGAATCCATATATAAAGGCTCTTTTCTCTTGTTTAGTTTTATTTTGTATAGTTTCAATATAATCTAAGAAATGAGATAGTTTAATATCATTATTTTTTTTAAAACTAGGATAATTATGAAGTAAATTCATACCTATTTTAGTATCTTTTGGTTTAATTATTTTTTTATTTTCATCTAATAGACTATGATCTTCTGTAACATCAACCATACCAGTATGAGTAGTAATTCTATATATTTTTTTAGTAGTTTTGTGTCTGATTACTCTATTAATATCAGACCATCCGTTTGAAGTATATATTTGATAATCTTCAACATATTTTTGTTGTTTTTCTTTTCTATTACTTTCAGATGCTTTAAATCCATCATAACTTCTCCATTCTTCTTTATTAGATAATTGAGAAATTTCCTTAAATTCTATATTTCCTGTATTTTTATTTCTTAGTAATAATGGAGTATCTTTGGTAACGCTATCTCCATATACATATTCAGCTTTACTTTTTACACAGCCGTGATTTTTTGTGGTTACTTGAGTATCCCCATAACATCCTTCTATAACATCTTTAGCATAATATAATAATTTTCTACCTGTAGCAGTAGTAGATGCTGCAATATCTTTTTCATAAAATGAGCTAGTTTTAGCTCCACACTGACCATAAAGAGAATTAGCAACAATCTTTTTAGATAATTGTCTTTTATCTAAAACATTTTTCATAAAATCATTGAATCTATCTTCAACTGATTTAACATTTTTATTTTCTATTATAATGATATCATTATCTTCAGTAGTGATTACGTGATGAGTTTCGTTCTTTTTAACTAAACCATGAATTACTCTATCTTCTTTAGTAATAAGAGTTTTATGTTTAGCTAGTTTTTTAGTATCTTTCCTAGATTTAAGAAGTTCAGATAATACACTAGGCATAATGGCTTTTTCTCCATTAGGAAATTGTGCAAATCTACAAATTTTATATCCAGTTTTAATTTTCTTAGCGGCTGCTTTAGGATGTTTTCTTTTATAAGTAAATGTATCATATTTAACATCTACATATTTATAATCTGGTAAATTATCATACATAAATTCTCCCTTTTCGTTTCTAGATCCCCATATTTTAGGTTTACCTGTATGAGGATTAATAACCAACTTACCCTCTAAATCATATTCCTTAGTCCATACTTTACTATCATGTGAAATATTTTCACTAATCATAGAAGATGGATATAGAGAAGCATAATCTACAACTGCTACCGGTTTGTCTTTATAAAATCCTTTCTTAGGAGGGAGAACGATAGCTCCTTCATATCCACTATTATCATTACTTTTATTTATAAATGGCATTAAGGTTTTCTTTTCTCTACACTTTTTAGCAATGAAACTAAGAAGTTTAATACCCTGTCCTCTTCTTATGATAAAATCCATAGGAACAGAACAAATACTAGCTAATTCACTAACTCCTGTAGCGATATCGTTCTTAGACATTAATGTATGACACAAATTACAATCCTGAAAACAATATTTTGCTATAATAGCTCGCTTATCAGGTCCTTGTTTAGTATATTCAAAGATTTGATGATGATCAATATCATCTTTATTTAAACACCATTTAATAGTGAGTTTTTTATTAATATCTAATTTATGATTAATTTTAAAAGTATAATTTTCTTTATCTAAATCAAAAATCTTAAATTTCTTTCCATCTAAATACATATCAGATGAATGTGCGATGATCTGAAATGAAACAAAATGTCCATTTTCTAATCCAGTAAGATTTTTACTATTTATTACAGTTATATCATCAGTGACATTATAATCAGATAATTTATCACTAATGAAATGACTAGCAACGAAATCTAACTTATAAGAATCTAGATTTACTTCTTTTCTGAAATAATTCAAAAGATCAATCTGTATTCTTCCTGATATTTTGGCATAAACATCTTCATAAGTTCCACTAGCGACTGTAGTAGTTGAATTTATTACTTCACATTCTTCATTTAGATTTTTTGATAATTTTAAGAATTCTTCTTTGATTCCTAATTCATCGGCTCTATCTATCATAAAACTCCAATCAAAACCAAAAGTATTATATCCAATAATAATATTTGGATCTACTTTTCTAATCATTTTGGTCCATCCTAGTAGCAATTCTTCTTCAGTATCATAACATTCAATAACACTATTTTTAACTTCAGGAACGTCATCACAAGAATTTAATACTACCATATGATTAAGAAATATATCATCTTCATTAATTTTTTTGAATGTGCTTCCAATAAAAGTTACTGTATCTCCTTCGATTCCTGGAAATAATTTAGAATTAACAATAAATTCATCAATATCTTTTTTTTTATCTTCAGGCTTCATTTTTTCATCATCTAATAATACAATAATATCTACTTTTCTAATAAACTTATTTAATATTTTACTTAATTCTTTTTCTGTAATTTCATCTTTAGGATAAATTGGACTAATATCATATTTATATGTATCACTAAATCCAAAAGCATTATTAAATAAATCTTTAAATAAGTTTACTTTTTCATCTCTACTAATATTTTCAATATTTTTATGAGAAATCCAGAATGCTACTATTTCTCCTGTTAATTTTTCATAACTTTTCTTAGCTAACGGGAAATCCCCGTGACTAGATGATGCTTCTATATCAAAACTACAAACATTTAAAGGAACGCTTGATTCCTTGTCGTGTTGAGGTTTAATATTTTTATAGGAAGTGACATATTCATATTTACAATCCGTTTTTTTATTTTGAGAAGGAGTTACCTTATTTACAAATGTAATCCATCCAGCTGGATTAATATTTCTAATATGAAAATATCTCAGAAAAGGTGGGATTGCAGCTTCATAAATTTTAAGATATTCATTTCTCATAATAGATACGTGATTTGCTCCTTTACCTATGATTTGTATAGTAGCATTTTTATTATCTTTATTTATCCAAAGACGTTTTACTTTATTATATGCGGTAAGAGTTGTAAATGATAAGTAAAGGAAATAATAATCTTTATTATTATCGAATCCATATAGATCTTTTCTTTTAACTAATTTACAATCATCTATAATATTATATTTAACTTCGCATCTATTTTTTATAAACTCAATAATTTCTTCTTTAGCTCTTTCGGTATTTTTTCTGATTCTATGTGATACTTTTATGTAAAAGAATGGTTTAAAATCATTAATGAAAATACTAGCATTTTCTCCTTTTTCATTCATAGCAAACATCTGAATCGTAAACTGATAATCATATTTTTCAGTTTCATCGTTATATGTTTTATCATTATATATATTGAAATCTACTAATTTAAAAGATGGATTTTTTTTCTTTATCTTTACTTTCATTGTATTAATTTTATATGCCTAATTATTTTTAAATAATTATAAATTATTCAATTTAAATTAAGTATTAAAAATCGATATTAATATAATACATAAAATTATACTATAATAATGTCTGATTATTCATTTATGAAGAGTGGATTTAACATAGCAGAAGAACCAAAAAATGAAGAAGATATAATAGCATTAGTAGCAACATTTATGGTTAATTCTCTAAGAAATTGCGGTATATACATAAATCATTGTAATAGAAATGGAATAACTCAAGAAGATATTAAAAGATTATTAATGTTGGAAGTATTTCTTTTTGTAAAAAGGCCTAACATTATAGAAAATATAGAAGAAATGAAAACTATTTTAAATCAGGAAGATAGCGATGATGAAAATGAAGAAGATATAGATGATTTTGTAGTAGATGATGATGAAATAGATGATTTTTGTTTAAGTAAATGTGAATGTGCTATGTGTAAATGTGTTAATAATATTTATACTCGTTGGGATAATTGGATTCCGCAAACGAATCTAGAAAAATCATTGAAACAACACTTTAGTAATAAATAATAGTAATAATATATATAATGTCAAAAAGAAGTTCAAAGATACCCGCTTCAAGATTTGGATGGAAAAGAAAAACTAAATCAGAAGAAAGAATAATAGATGTAGAAGGAGAAAAATTTGTTTTAATTGAACCAAAATCTAGACCATCAATTAATGAAAGGAATATAGATATATTAAAAAAGGCAAAAGAATTAGCAGGTAAAGAAGATGTAGAAAGAAGTAGTTTTGAAGATCCACAAGAAGCTATAAAATGGATAAATCTTGTATTTCAAACTGAAAAAAATTGGTTAAAATCAAAATATCCTAAAAAAAGTTATTGGAGCGCGCCTGTTTATTTTTTTAATAAACATTCTCAACGCAATAAATTAATGCCTCAATATTTAGGTGTAAGAAGATTAACTAAAAAAGAAAGATCAAATTTAGAAGAATCATCAGAACAAGGAGCTAGTAAAGAACAAGAACAAGGGGCTAGTAAAGAACAAGAACAAGGGGCTAGTAAAGAACAAGAACAAGGGGCTAGTAAAGAAGAGGATGTTAATGAATTATCTTCCTTAATGGGAAATTTATCTGTAGAAAAAGAACAAGGAGCTAGTAAAGAAGAAGAAGCGGACTATGATGAATTATCTTCATTAGAAGATTCTGATGATGATGATGAATTATCTTCATTAGAAGATTCTGATGATGATGTTGAATTAACTGTAGTAAAAGGTGATGAAGCAATTCATCAAAAAGCTTATTCAGATGATGATGCTGCAAGTCATATATCTTTAAATTTTTCAGACGTTGAATTAGATTCTGATGAAGATGAACCGTTAGGAGAAATAACTGTTCAATGGCCTACAGATCCTATAACGAGAGAAGCTACTGATCCCACTATGTTACAGATAAGATATGTATTAACAGATGATGAATTAGAAGAATGGATTAGAGGAGAAACTGAGGTAAATGGACGAGGAAAACCATATTGGAGTGTTCCTGAAGTAGTTATAATAAAAAAAAAGAATGAGATTAATAAAAAAAAACAAAATAGATTAGAACAATATTTACGTGATAGATGGATGAATGAAGGAAAAGGAGTTATAATGGTAAAAGGCACACCAATAGATGATATAATTGAAAAAAAAATGAAGGAATTATTTGAAAATAGCGGTAAAAAAGGTGGAAGGAGAAGAAGAAAACAAAGAAAAACAAAACGTATTGGAAAAAAAAGTAAAAGACATAGAAAGATGGGGAAAAGAAAAACAAAGAAGCGTAAATCTATGAAAAAAAGAACAAAAAAGCGCCGTTAAATTCTGTAATTTAGGATAAACTTTAATACATTGAATTAAAATTTATCTCTCCCAAATTATTTTTAAAAAGTCATGAAGGAACGAAAAAAAATAAAATTTTAAAAATTTTTTAAATATAAGGATTATATATATAATGGCTAAATCTCGTAGACGCTCTAAAAGATCAAGAAGATCAAGAAGAAAAAGCAGAAAACAGAGAGGTGGTTCTCATCACGAAGAATCCCCTGCTCCAGAAGACCCTGTAGCTGAAGAATCCCCAGTTGTTGAAGATGTTCCTGCTGATGAAGGACACGTTGGAGGAAAAAGAAAATCACGTAAATCTAAAAAAGGAAAGAAATCCCGCAAATCCAGAAAAGGAAAAAAACTTAATGGATTTTTCAAACTTATGTTAGATGCTAAGAAAAAGAAGTTGCCTTCTTTCAAATACAATGGAAAAACTTACAAAGGAAGACTTTTGAAAGATAAACCTCATTTAGGAATGGTTTACAAACGTGCATAAATACTTAATATTTTAAAAATAATAAAATATTAAGAATATATTTAAAGTATTTAAACTGATTATGCTTTGTATACTTAGATGGATACTTACGAATTTTATAAACAATATCATCAAAATCCAATTAATAGAGCAATTCACGCCGTATTTATACCATGTATTGTATTAACTACTATGATTTTACTACAGAACATAAACATTAACTTAGTATCATATATGTTACCAATTTACTGTTTATATTATTATAGCTGGGGTTGGAAAATAGGATTATATATGACAATATATTTTGTTGTATTAGATACTATAGGAGTTTTATTGAATAAACATTACAAACCTCGTATGGAGTTATTAGTTTATACATTAATATTATTTACAGTTTCTTGGATTATGCAATTTATAGGACATTATATAGAAGGACGTAGACCGGCGTTAATGGATAGTTTAACACAAGCATTTTTGGGAGCACCGTTGTTTAGTATTGATTTCCTTATCTTCTAGTCTTTCTTTTTGTTTTTTTTGATTTTCTTTTTGTTTTTTTTGATTTTCTTTTTGTTTTTTTTGATTTTCTAGTTTTTCTTTTTAGTTTTCTTTGTGATTTTTTCGATTTTTTTGATTTTCTTTTTCCGCCTGTCTGTTTTAAATATTTATTAAAAAAATTCATTAATTGTTCTTCACTTTTTCCTCCAACAAAACCATCTATCTTTTTACCTCCTTTATGAACTTCTACTGTAGGATAACCCATAATATTACCAGTATCAATATCTAAATTTTCAAAATTATTTGATTCTACATTTGCTGTTAATAAATTAGGAGTATCTTTGATTTTTTCTATAGTAGAATTCCAAATAGGTTTAAAATGTTGACAAGCACCGCACCAATCAGCGAAAAGTAATATAATTATAGTATTATCATTATTTTTTAGTAAATCATTAATTTTATTTACATTATCTACAATTTTCATATATATAAAATATAGAATTTTATTTTAACAGATATATATATATGAAATTAATAATTATAATTATATTAGGTATAATCGGATTATTATATTGTTTATATTACCCAAGTAATTATGTATTAAATGGATTTACAAATAATAATTGTCCTAATTTATTAGTAAAAAAAGGAAGCGAATTACATTTAATAAATAGCAATGCACCTAAAGTAGAAGGTTCAAATCCATTAAAATTTAATAATTTAGAAGAATATGCACAATTTGTAAAAAAACAAAAAGCAAATAACATTAGATGTCCTATATTATTTTATGAACAAACTTACGATACTCAGAATAAAAAAGGATATAGAATGTTAAAGAATCCATTTGAAAGAGACGCAGGAATGCCTACTTATAAAGAACAAGTATCTAAAAGAGAAAATTCTAATGCAAACATTCGATTATTAAACGATGCTCATCGGGATGACCCACCATATAATAAAAATAATTATGCTGGATTTGATCAAGATGATCAGCATATAGGTGTTAAAACTCCTCTAGATCTAGTAGGTGATGTAGGTAAAGTTAGTGCTAATCCTATGGCTCCTAATTGGGGAGGGCACGAATATACACATAATGAAATACTATCTGGAAAATATGATGGTAGAAAACGAATTTTAAAATAAATAAAGTTGATAATTTAATCACTAATTTTAATGATTAAATTAATGTATTAGTAAAGTTATTTATGCAGAAGATTCAGGAGCGCTTGAGGCAGGAGCAGGATTTCTCTGAAACATTTCAACACATTCCTGAATTTTAGCTGCTTCTTCTAGAGTAAAGACGCCACGACGCTGTGCAAGCTGAAGGAATCCGACCATAAGATTGAGAGCATCATTTTCGGTATTAACCTTAAGGTCTTTAATTTTAGGCTGATTAGGTTGAGCTGAACCCTGAGTAGGTGCGGCGGCAGAATCAGTAGAAGGCATTTCTTGAACATCCATATTTACACTCATTATATAATGATATTACTTGTTTTCTTTTTAAGTTTTAATTTTTAAATATATTTTTTATTTTAAATATATTTAATTTAAAATCCAGCATTAGCTAGTCTTTGTTCTATATCAGCTAATCTTTGTTTTAATTCAATATTTTCTTCTTTTAGATTATTTGTTTCTTCTTTTAGATTATCTATTTGTTTATCTTGAGATTTTATACACTCTATTAGAAGGGGGACTATTTTTTCATATTTCACTGCTTTATATCCATTTTTTCTAGTAGTTACTACTTCAGGTAATATTTCTTCTACTTCTTGTGCCATTACGCCAATATCATTACCTTTATTAGAATGAACGCCTGAATTATCTACCCAATCAAATGTATATCCATTAATTTTTTGTATTTTATTTAATGGATTTTCTATATTTTTTAAATTAGTTTTTAGTCTAGAATCAGATGTAGAAAATGCTATTATATCTTCAGTGCAGTGAAATGCTGTAGATGTTGCATATATTATATTGTTTCGCGAACTACCTCCACCTGTTCCATTTCCAACACAAAATATAATGTCCGCGCTTCCGGAGATAGTTTCATCATTATACGCTCCACAAATGAATGAATTCTCTGCGGTTGATCGTAGGTAACGTCCTATAGTAACAGAATGTTCGTGATCTGCTTCATTATTATATCCTATAGCAACTGAAAATTTTTTAAGAGACTCATTATAGGTTCCTATAGCAATATTTTGAGGCGACTGCGTCGTCGTTGTAACAGGACTATCATACAAGTAACTTCCATCAGAATTAGATGATAATTGAACTATATTATTCCATCCTAATGCAATAGTTCTTCCATTATAACAATTATTACTCGTACCTATAGCAATACTGTCCCCTGTGTTTTTTATATTATTATTATAACCCATAGCGACTGAATTCTTTCCTCTTACTGTATTGGAATTTCCAATTGCAACTGAATATTCTGCCTCTGCTGTATTACCATATCCCATAGCAACAGAATAATCGTCATCTGCTGTATTATCCTTTCCCATACAAAATGAACCGTAATCGCTAGATAATTTCATTTCATATTTTCTTGTATTTTCCATTTTAATATCGGAATTTTCTAGAAATATACCATTAGTTCCATCATAATCTCTTTCAGTATAAATCTCATCAAGTTTAAACCAATAAGGAATATTATTTACTTCAATAAATCCATCATTAAAAATACTATATAATTTATTATTTCCTAATCTACCATATTCATTAGAACCAGCTGCTAATACTTTTCCGGTATCTAAAATAATATTTAGTTGATTCGAATAACATCCTGTGCCTATCATGGCTGCATTAACTCCATTATATCCATATTGATCAATATCTGTTGTAGTAGATACTTGAGTTGGATCAGTTTCACCTGAAGTAGAGCTAGTTATTCCTAGCCTACCCTGATAATTATTACCAAATGAAATAAGTTTTTTTGTATTTAACAATATACATCCATGTTGAGAATTTAGTTGAACCATAATAGCATTTGTTCCATCATAATTCGAGGCACTAGTTGTCACGGGTTTAAGTGTGTAATTCGGTCTCCAAGGCTGGACGCCGGAATTATGGCCCAACTGTTTTAGAGAATTTTCCCCACAAGTGACCACCTTACCTGTTTTTAAAAGGAGAGCTGTTCCATTATAACCCGCTGAAATCATTACTGCATTTGTTCCATCATACGAAACGGCTGTATCCATATCAACAGGCTTGTCTAAACCAGCCCCATAGGTAGCTACGCCATTTAAATCATAAACTATTCCTAATCTACCATGCTCCAGTTGTCCAAACGATACTACTGTTCCTGTATCCAAAAGAATTAATGAATGTTTATCACCACAAGATATCATAACTGCGTTAGTTCCATCATAACTATTTGTTTTCGTTACGCCATTAAATAAGGCTGACCAGCTTCCAGGATTTGTTGTTTTAACCTCTTGAGGGACATTATACGCTGTGTCTGAGTGTGTCTCTGTAGATGAATTAAAACCTCCTGTGGTAGCATTTCCTAACTGTCCATACCCGCCATTTCCAAAAGAAACAACTTTTCCTGTATTCAAAAGAATTAATGAATGTTCTCCTCCGCAGGCCACCATAACAGCATTAGTTCCATCATAACCATTTCCAGTAGAAACCGCTTGAGGAGTTTTATAATCACCAGAACTTACGCCATTTCCTAATCTGCCATTAACAGCATTTCCAAAACCAACAACTTTTCCTGTATTCAAAAGTATTAATGTATGTTCTCTTCCGCAAGATACCATAACAGCATTATATCCATTATAACCATTTCCAATAGATACTGGTTGTGGTTCGTAAAAATTTCCTGAATCTACTCCATTTCCTAATCTACCCTTAGTAGCACTTCCATAAGATATTGCTCTGCCATTATTCAAAATTAATACAGTATGCTTTTCACCAGAACTAATTAGACTTTGATTAACGATCTCTCTGTTAGTCGCATCGCTTATATTTTCTAATCTAGTTTTATAGTAATCGTATGAAAATGATGTTTTTATATCGGCTCCTGCCTTTATATTAGCAGTGCCTCTAATTATCATATCTCCATTTACATCTAATAGTTTTTCGGGATCTGTTGTTTTTATGCCAAAATTACCATTGCATTTCAAAGTCATTGCCGTGGTTGGTAATATATCATAGTAATTTTTTTTCCTTATTTTAAAATGCATATTTGCTTGTTTGCTTCCAGCAGAAATTTCTTCAGCTACTATAGCTAGTTGATCTTCATAACTTGCCGTAGCTGATGTATTAGGAAAACCAACACCAGCATAGCCGCTGCTGATAACACCAATATTATTATTTATTCTAAATCCTATACCGCATATACCTTGTACTCCTCCTAGTCCGCCATTTCCAATTATTCTTAAACTATGTTCAGTGCCACCAATGTTGTTTGTAGTAATATCATCGAATATTGTTAATTTACTAACAGGGCTATTAGTTCCAATACCAACGTTACCATCTCTATTAATTATCATTCTTTCTAATAAATTAGAATTATTATGTGTCCAAAATGTTAATGCAGAGTGTCTTCTTCCTCCAGAGGTGCCTGAAATAGAATTCATTTCAGCTCTTATTCTAGCTATAGGTTGAAAATTAGTTAATCCTAGTTCATTAGTATCAAAATCTATTTCTCCTAATGCTCTTTTATTTGGATAATTCAAGTAAGCATTAGTATCATTAGTTCTAAATCTTAATGTAGCGGTATGTCCTGTATCATAATTAGCTCCTTCAAAAATAGTATTACCTTTAACGTGTAATCTATCATCGGGACTAGTAGTTCCAATACCGACATCACCATTTCCATCAATTAACATTTTAACAGAAGACGACCAATTTGTGCTTCTAAAATCATCACCACTATCGTGATTCGCCATAAAATACAAATTTTTATTCTGATCATTAAAACCAATAGCCAAATGTTTACTTTCTATTAAATTAGAACCATCATCGTCATTAGGTAACGATAATTTTAAATGTTTTTTCCAACCACTACCATAACTACTTGTAGTAGCAATTTCTAATGCATTACTTGGACTATCAGTTCCAATACCAACACCAGTGCTTCTAACAAAAACATCATATGAGCTGTTGCTAATAAGTTTAACTCCTGAATATCCTTTTACATTTAAATAATTACTATCCATATATAGATATCCCATCTTACTGGGATAGTCTGTTCGTCTTAAAGTTATTCCATAAGCTGTGCTTCCAGTAGGACCTTCTACTGTTAATAAAGAGGCAGGGTTTGTAGTCCCTATACCTAATCTTCCATCTCTATCTAAGAACATTTTACATACATCTTCTGGTTCTTTATCTCCATCATTATAATTTCCTAATAAAAACCCAATTCCAGTATTATGATTAGCTGGGGGTCCGCCTCCCGTATAATTAGTTTCAGCATTTGGAATAAAGTATCCCATCATTATTGCCGTAGGTGCAAATCCTTGATTAGCACCGTTATAAGTTCTCTCTAATGTTAAATCACCGTGTGTGGTAGTTTTAAATTTATATCCGGCGCCTATTAAATTTGCTACCCAACTTCCTTTTCCATCAAAAATAAAAGAATTTGCACTATCAGTTTGTATCTCTAATTTACCTGTAGGACTAGGAGTGCCAATACCAACATTGCCAGTGGCTGTAATTCTCATTCTTTCACTATTATGGTCAGTAGTAAAACTCATAAAACCACCTGTTGAATTACCGCCTCTATGGAATCTTAGCATAGAGTTATAGAGACCAGCGTGAGAACTAGTATGTGCATGATACCATAATCCTATTTGAACTGCCACATCACCTGATACTTGAGTGCCATTATCTCCCTTCCCACACGCTAATCTAAAAT
>Ga0163109_10000870_pt1 | contig 23784 bp, 26 predicted proteins | sample CRUFie1St13metaG_FD_108704 | JGI IMG/M metagenome (GOLD analysis project Ga0163109, IMG submission 108704) | Marine microbial communities from the Costa Rica Dome - CRUD Field 142mm St13 metaG | ecosystem: Environmental > Aquatic > Marine > Oceanic > Photic zone | place: Costa Rica: the Eastern... | reverse complement strand
CGTTGTCGGAGTCGGCCACCTCAGGGCTACCCGCTCTTCCAACTTCCCTCTTTCTGTCCCCCTCCTCTGTATATTTTCGATGTTCTCTGCCATAGCTGCTGACGCTCTTGGTGTTGGCCACATCAGGTTCGGATGAGCTACCTGATCGTTCAAACTGATTGGCATTCCCTTCTTCAGTTTCATTTTCATCCTCTCCTTGCTCGAAGCTCCACGGCCACTGTGAGCGTCTGGAGTTCTCCATATCCTTACTGTGTCGGCTAGATTTAAGCTGTGGCTGCTCTTTCCGTCCTTCGACAGTCTTCTCCCTGTCTTTGTCAATTTCATGTTCGGATGTTCTATCTCCTGTGTTGTTGGAGTTGGCAATAATCCAGATCCTTTCTCTTTGATGGTTTGCACCGATGCTCGAAGCTGAAATACTAAACGTCCTTGTGGCGTAGCCTTCACTCTCCAAGTTCTCGAGTACGGTGTCGAGACCGAGTTTAACGTGTCCACTAACGTTTTCTCCAATAACCCAAGTGGGCCTGAGTTCTTTGATAAGTCTAAAATACTCTGGCCAGAGATGTCTCGGATCCTGCTCAGCTTTTTGACGTCCAGCGACTGAGAAGGGTTGACAGGGGTATCCTCCTGTAATGATGTCGATGGAATCAATTCCATCTGATCTGAGTCTTTCATGTGTTAGCTCCTTTATATCTCCATACACAGGCACTCCTGGCCAGTGTTTTTTTAATACTTCTTGACAGTATGGTTCCCAGTCACAAAAAGCTACTGTATCAACCAGTCCCGCCTCCTCCAAGCCAAGACTAAATCCACCTATACCTGAAAATAAATCTAAATGTTTTAAAATGGTATTTCCTCCTTCATTGAAGGCAAGTCTAGGTTGACCTCTTCTTTCTCCTGATCGGGCACATACCACATGTAAACTAGACGACCACGAACTCTTTTACGAGTATCACCACCGCCTATTTGTTTGATACGTGCCCCCATCTGAGTTGTTGTAAACTCAGTAAATCTTTTCTTCATCAAGTATTCTTCTAGTGAAGACATCTTGAAGTAGATTTTTCCTTCTTCTGACCAAGCTTTTCCAATAAGTATTTCTTCAATATTGAGTGCCTTACCTTGGTCATTAATAAAGTTATCCAAGTGTTGTTCAAACCGTCCTTCCTTTCTAACCTCTTTGGGCATTTCGATTATCTCGACTGATTGTAGTAGCTGCTGTATGCGAGCAGTCCAGTCTCTATTACTCAATGGATTTGGGAGTACATTCAAATTATCCATACAAGCTTTTCGAAACTTAGACTGCTCGAACAGGCTATCTGTGGTTAACTCCAAACGCCTACCATCAACGTTTAGAAACCAAACAGATTCATCGGATTGATACTTTGTTAAGTCACCAAACTTGTGTTCGTAATCTACACCAATACCAAATTGTCTTTGACGACATAAATTAGAATTACAATGTGAACACATTGGTTGATCCTTACACTTGTACGCATACTCTTTCTTTTCATGTTGTCTGATTGTTTTGTTTACCTGGTTAACAGATAAAGCTGGGTCCATGTATTTATGGTTGAACTCAGATATCTTGTCTTGCCAGTGATCAGGAAAAGCTTTCTTTGCATACACTGCGTATTGATACAAAGCATTGTCTCTTGTACCTTCAGGGAAACCCTCAGCCATCAAAGTTTCCAAACAAGGTGGACCATCCTTTAACTCTCTTGACTCTTCAACAACCTTTACATCTTTCAGTTCTTTTGGAGTCAAAACATATTTATCATATAATTGATAAAACTCTTCTACAGATAATGAATTACCCTCATCATCCATAGCATATCTCATACTCTCATCACCACCGTGATAAGGTAGATTTAAAAAATTACCTGTGTCTCCTCTGTCTTTTTTAATCTCTTCTTGCTTCGGAAATATTTCACAGTCAGCGTATCCCAAAGATGCAGCTATCTCTGATAGCTTTCTTCTCATTAAAGATGCAGGCACAGATTGTTTTGCAAAAAGAAATAGATGTGCCCCGCCACTCTTTGAACGACACACAATCATAGGAATATTTTTAGTTCTTAACTTTTTTATTATTGCTTTGAAATCAAGAGGATACTTATCAATATCACAGCAACCCCAATAACAATTAGAATCATCCATAATAGGAATAATCCCTAAGCCAGGGTCTTTGCCGTCTAGATGAGCGTCATAATATTGATCAAACAAAGGTTCTTTTTTGATGTAAGCTTTACCAGATAGCTTACCATTCTCCTTTGTTTCACCTTTATAATAGACACCATAGGCTCTATCTAAACCTTTAAATATCTCTCTAAATTTCTCGTATCTCAAATGCACTCCCAAAAATGAAGGGGGCATAAAGCCCCCTTGTTATATTTAAAACGGTATGCTTGAATCCGAGTCGTTAGACGAAGTCTCTGTTTCTTCATAAGAAACATTTCTTTCACCTTTTCTACAACTCTCTTCAAACTCTTTAGCCATACTTAGCAACTCACCACCGTTAGGTAGTTCGGTGAGAACTGCTTCCTTGGTCGGACCATTCCAACCGTACCAAGTGCCTTTGTCGTTTGACTCCTTCATAGTCGTCCACTTATAGATATGAGCGAATGCTGGAGCTGCGAACAAGTTTCCATTTTTCCCTTTAAGGAACTGTCTCTTCATCATGGTGTTCCAACGCTTACTGTGTTTAAGTTGTGTAGACTTAAATGTAATCACAGCAGGTGATGGCACATCGTCTTTACCAATAACCAATACGAAATGGTTATGACAAGTGTCAATGTAATTACCACTGTCGAGCCTATCCTTATTCATATCATCTCTTTTTGTTTTCATCAGAATGTCAGAGTTAGCATCATATACATTGATAGGTGCACCTGACCCTTGGCCACGATCCGCCCACTCAACATACTGAAGCTGAAAGTAACAGGGCACAACTCTTAAACCTTCTTCAGATTTGTAAAGTTCCTGAGTCACGGTATTGTAAATCATACCTGCCTTCGCACCTTCTATCTCTTCGAGTTCTGGTGAAAGTTGCATTAATATTTTTATTCTTGGTGTAGCCATTGTATCGTTAGATACATTTTGAAGACCTCTTCCACTGAGAGCTTCTAAGCTATCAAGAGTCACAGCTGCAACTGCCTGTGTCTTTGTTTCCTGTACTGCCTTAGCAGACATTCTTTTTTTATTTACGGTTTTTTGCTTACGCATGATTATCTCCTTATCTTTATTTCGTTCAAAACGTGTACCCCGAAGAGATCTAAAGGTAGTTCGTGCGGGTTGCCTTTATCCAATTGCTCTTTAAAAAAAGCTTTAAGAGTGCTTGGATGTATCTTGGCATCATCCACCGGTTGAAGTCCTTGCTCTTCGATTGCACGTATGAACATTTCCGCTTGAGAATCTTCGCCTTTAGCGAAGTTTGCTTTTACCTCACGCTTGATCAGATCACCGAATCCTTTATTTCGTAGTATATCAAAAGCTTCAGATTGAATCTCTTTTTTGATATGTGCTACTACTTTTTCGGAAGCAGTGACTTTTGATCCATTAGCCAAGGTAAGTGATGTTAGATTCTTAGCCCTAAGCAACTCGGCTGTCTCATCGTACAACTTCTGTAACTTTTGATTGAGACCTTTTTTGTGTGCCTCAATGTTTTCAAGTTCAGCTACAGTTGATTCGATTTCATGACACTTCGAGCCCAATGAGGACAAAGATCCGTCATCAAGTTTACCTAAATCCTTAGATGATTGTTCTAAAGACTCAAGTATAGATGCGTTAGTCATTACGTTCTCCTATAAAGTTCTATTGATATAGGATAATACTTTTGATGTTTTTTATCCCACTTCAACAGATTAAATTTACCACCATTCAACTCTGAGCAATATGCGCATACAATGCCTATCAGAGAAGGATCGCCCATACAAAGTATGTAATCATCGTCAGTAAACGTTTTGATTGCACGCTTCATCTTAGCAACAGCTGGTCCTGGACTTAGGACCACTTGATAGTTTGGTGGCATGACAGGGATAAGTTCACCATACTTGTCAGCAGATAAAATATCCTTACCAGGCATTTCTTGTACTACATATACTTTACTCAATGTTTACCTTCTTTCTAATGGAATTATATAATACTTGATATATAAATTACAAGCACTATATTAAAAATTAGAAAGATATGAAAACATTACAGGACTATCCGTTTAAAACTGAGCCTTTTGCTCATCAATTAGCTGCGCTGGGTGCTTCCCTTGATAAGGAAGAATTTGCTTGGTTCATGGAAATGGGCACAGGTAAAACACTGGTAGCTATATATAATGCTAGTTGGCTTTGGGATCAGGGTCATATTGAAACCCTAATGGTTATCGCACCTAAAACTGTTTACAAGAACTGGAAGAGAGAACTTAAAAGTCATCTACCTGAACACATTAATCCAGACATTTTTGTGTGGGGCTCGGACAATAAAGCAGAAGACAGAAAAAAATTAGACAAAGTTTTTTTACCTAACGATAATTTTAAAATATTATTGATGAATGTAGAAGCTTTCAGCACAAAAAAAGGTGTCGACTTTGCAAAGAAATTTTTATTAGCACACAAAGCCATGGTAGCGATTGATGAAAGTACGACTATAAAAAATCCTACAGCAGCTAGAACTAAAAACATTTTAAAACTTTCACCACTTATTAAATACCGACGCATTATGACGGGATCACCAGTGACTCGTTCACCGATTGATCTCTATGCACAATGTGCTTTCTTGAGTGAAGACTTATTAGGCTTTAGTTCTTTTTGGACCTTTAAGAATAGATATTGTGTCATGGTAAAAAGAAATATGCCAACACACCAGTTTAACATGATAGTGAGTTATCAAAGACTTGGAGAACTAGCAGATAAATTAGATAGTTTTTCTTATAGAGTTTTAAAAGATGATTGTTTAGATCTACCTGAAAAAATATATCAAGTAAGAAACGTATCAATGACTCCAAAACAATTAGAGATGTATGTTACGATGAAACGTATGGCCATAGCTGAGTTAGAGGGAGAAAGGCTGACAGCCCTATCAGCGCTAACCCAAATACTACGGCTACATCAGATAGTGTGCGGGCACGTAAAATTAGATAACGGAGAAGTAAAGCCAGTAGAAAATAACCGACTAAAAGAGTTATTGAATATTTTAGAAGAGACATCAGGCAAAGTTCTTATATGGGCAAACTATAGACATGACATTCAAACAATTGCAACAGAAATTTCAAAGATACATGGTCCACGATCCGTAGCTACTTTTTATGGTGACACGTCAAGTGAAGACCGACAACAAATTATAGATGACTTTCAGAATGGCGAAGACCTTCGTTATTTTGTTGGTAATCCAAAAACAGGTGGTTATGGTTTGACTTTAACCAAGAGTCACACTGTGATATACTATAGTAACTCTTATGACTTAGAAGTCCGACTACAATCGGAGGATAGAGTGCACCGCATAGGACAAACATCAAAGGTCACTTATGTTGACCTAGTAACCGAAGGCACTGTAGATGAGAAGATTGTACAAAGTTTAAGGAATAAGATTAACTTAGCGACAGAAGTCATGGGAGAGGAGCTGAAACAATGGCTGATTTAAGAGTATTATCTTTAGGAGCGGGAGTGCAATCAAGCACTTTAGCATTTATGTATGACCTAGGAGAAATAGGTCCTATGCCAGATTATGCAGTATTTGCAGATACAATGGCAGAACCAAAAGAAGTTTATGACTGGTTTGATTGGATGAAGAGTAAAATTAAAAATTACCCTATTCATGTGATTAGTGCTGGTAACATTGAAACAGATTCAATAGAAGCTGCGGAGGGTTTGCACACTTCAAGAACACCTCCTTTCTTTACAAAAGATCCAAAGAAACACAGCATGGGTATCTTGACCAGGCAGTGCACAGGCCACTATAAGATTGAACCCATTCACAAGTTTATTAGAACTCAAATGGGATATCAAAAAGGACAACGTGTGAAAAAAGGCACTGTTGTTGAAATGATCATGGGTATATCTCGTGACGAAACCTATCGTGTTAAAGAGGCCAGGAAGCCTTGGATTAAAAATGTTTATCCTTTGGTTGATAGAAACATCACTAGAGCGATGTGTAAGAAGTGGTTTGAAGATCATGATATGCCAAAGCCACCACGTTCAGCTTGTACTTTTTGTCCTTATAAAACTTGGACAGAATGGAAGTATTTGAAAGATAATTCACCAGAAGAGTTTCAACATGTTATTGAGTTTGAAAAAAAGATTAATGGTGGGTTCAAAGGTATGCGTGAGGGCTACACTGTTTTCGTCACTAAAGAAGGTAAACCTTTAAGTGAAATTGATATTGACGAAAAGGCAAAAGACAATGGTCAGATGTCTATGTTTGATGAATTAGGTGGCGTTACAGTTAATGATTGTGAAGGGATGTGTGGAGTTTGAGAATATGTTATCAGGATGGAGCGGTTACATTGCATCTAACAAAAGAGGAGTGTCAACGTGCTTATGATAATATTGGAGCACCTATAGAAATACCTATTGGTTCATTAAAGGTTTTACAAGAAGATATTCACAAAGCTGCGATGGCTCATTGGTCCAAGGTCGAAGTTTACAAAGCTGTAGAAGAACATCAGCTATCCTATAATCGCAAATCTAAAAAGAAAAAATAAATGTATATTCTCCACGACAAAGGAGAATTATAATGTACAACTTAACTAATAAGGCAAAACAACACTTCTTAAATCTTTTTAAGAGCGATGATAAAAAAGAAGAAGAGTTAATAGACTTCTTAAAAACAGAGTATAAGAAAGACTGGAAAGCAGCGTACGCTTGGTATTTAGAAGAAGGCACACTACCTAACTATATTAGAAGAACTCTTTAAGTATTTGCTACAATTTCAGCTAGGGATTCACAGCGCTTCGGTGTTTGTGAATGCCATCTGGAATCTTTCATTTCAGCCGCTGCAGTTTCCCACTGCTTGACTCTCATCGCTTTCCACATTTTTTTAAACTTTGATACACCGGTAGTTCCGAGTTGAAATACCATTTCAAGTATAACTTCGCCTACGTGTTGTGGTAAGTCGTGTCCGATGTTATCTTGTATCAACATATCTGCTCCTGCTGCAGCTCTGTTTAAATCCATTTCAAACAGTTCCAAGATCTCTTCCATTGGTATCTCTACTCCTTCAGCAAATCTCTCTCTTTCATGCGGTTGTATCAAATGTCCTATGCCCACAGTGGCTTTGCCTAGCGAATCTAGATACATTTGTGTGCGCAGGCCTTCATGGTCCTGTACTCGTGCTTTTAGTTCGTCTGTAATTTTTATCATGATCCTATACCCCAATGTTCTTGATGTTCATCGGGTTCTCCTTTCTGAGGCCGTATTTTATCAAATAATCTTTTAAGAATAAAGAGGATCTTGTTCAATTCCTAATGCCTCCAACTGTTCATCAAATCTATCAAAGAAGGTACCATCTCCGTACAAAGCTGGATTGCCTAAAGGATCAAACTGTGAAACTGTCGTATCAGTGATGCTAGGTAAGTCTTCAAACTTTATTGAAGACGTATCTGGTAGAGCATTTATCACTCCGCTAGGTTCTTCAGTTACTGTAATATCACTACTTCCTCCATAAGTAACAACAGGAGGTTTTGGAAACATAAAGTCATAAACACCTTTCGCACCTTCAATAAATTTTTTCGCCATTCCGACTCCAGGAATAAAAGAAAGCGGATCAATGTTAGATAATATACCTTCGTTTCTAACTATTGTACCACCTGTTGTACTAGGAGTTCCTACAGCATTGGGATCATAAGAAAGAGTATTGTATCCTGTAAAAGCTCTTTTTACATCGCCCATAAACTCTTGAAAATTTCTAGGTGCTACCGCAGTAATACCAGGTTTACGCATTGATAAAATAGTTTGACCGTCTTTTTTAAGAACTATTGGATTGCCTTCTGCATCCCGCAAACCAGCCATCTGTAAAGTTCCATCTTCCATTACTCGACCACCAAGACCAATGCCTTCCTGATACAAGGCAGATTTGTCCATAAAATCTTTTAAATTTCCAGGTCTATCGTATTTTACTTGATTTTGTTTATCTGCTCTAGCTAACTCAGAAAAAGAACCACCAGGTATGCTACTGTCAGCAACTCCCATAATTCTACTGATAGCAGACTTACTAAGACTTTTACCTTTACCGCCTTTAGCTTTATCTCTAAATCCTTTTGGTGCTCTTCTTACCATTATGCTTGTCTCCTTAATGCTGCTTGTAATAATGCGTCTTGAGGAAATAAATCCTGTGCATTTCTAGCAGATGTATCTGTGGGTGAAGCTAAAAGATCATCTACAGAAGCAAGTCTAGTATCAGTAAAGCGTGGTTCATTTTGTTGAACATTACTTGCTACTCCTGTTTCTTGAGGAATAGGAGTGACTTGTTCTCTGAACTCAGGCTCTTGACTTTCTTCTGCGGGCACGGTTGGTGTTTCAATATTCGTGTCTGGTATGTCTTTGAAGCCTTCTAAAAATTCCATTAACTCTTGATTGTTACCTTTTTGAAAGTCATTGAATCCTTTACTTAAAGGAGCGAAGTTACCAACGGTTGTGTTAATTCTTCTTTGAATAGAATTAAAATCGTTCTCTAAATTTTCTTCTAAGTCAGGGTTTTCATTCAAAAGTTTTTCTAGTGTCCTGGCCAACTCTAAATAGTTTTTACGAACACCTTTAATGTTTGTTGCTTGTGTAGAAATAGCATCTTTGATTGGATTAATACTAAAAGGATTAGAAAATATTTTTGTAGCATACTTACCAAGAACCAAGAAAGTAACAGCGTTTAATAAACCCACACTACCTGATACCGCAGCTGCACCAGCGGCGGCTCCACCAGGGAACAAGAAGCCTCCTGATATCGCACGCAAGGTTGATTTAATACCACCCAATTGTGTTCTACGAGCCAAGTAAGTTGATAAGTTAAAGTTTTTATTATTGAAAAATTGTTCAGAGGCATCTGCAAATTTCTTTAAATCTTCAACACCGATACCTAAGCCAGCTCTTTTTAAAGCCTCATCCATAGCTACTAGCTTGTTAGCATCAAACTTCATAATTTGATCAAGACCTAAATTATTTTTAAACGAATTAACATTGAACTTCATATCAGCTAATTGACCAAAAAAATCATCTGTTCTGTCTTTTGCAGATCTCATGAAACCTGGAGATCCTTCAAAAGATTTTTGAAAAGCATCAGCAATTCTTAATCTTACAGCGTCTTTAAACTTATCAGGACCTAACATTTTAGACATGTTTTCGACAGAAGTTTTAGTTTCTAATCGAAATGCTTTTTTAAACAAGTCCTCAACGTACTTACTTCCTTGTTGTTGAAACTCGTTGAAGAACTGAAACTTAGTAATACCTTTGAAATGTTTACCATCAGGACCACCAAAAAGAACTGCATAATCTCTGTAAACTTGATCTGCTTGATTCAAGGAGTTCATGTATTCTTTTATAGCCGTGTTTGATTTACCTGTAATACTTTTTAAAGAAGGAACAGGAGCACCTAAACTTTTTTCTAATTCAGTTAACACACCTTTAACCTTCTCTGAGATATCTTTAATCGAAGATTTTTGTTTAAAATCAAGTTGCATGTAGTTGTCAATCTGATTCATGTAACCGTCTACTTTACCAAAGTTTATGGTTCCTGTTTCAACAGCGTCTTTTTCTAATCCTTTTAAAAACCTGTAAACACTCTCATCTGCTTTATTTAAAAACTTTCCAGCGTCATCCTTAGGTGCATTTTTAAAGATTGACTTTGCAATTTCTCTTGCTTGATTACCAGCACCTTTGATAGAGAATACATCTCCTAAACTCTCAGCTAAACCTCTAGATTGAGTGTAAACTTTGTTAATATCTTTGGTAGCCTGTTTGGTATATTTACTGACTGTGGTTGCCATGTCATAACCCATATCAGCGATCATGCTTTTAGGTGCAAGCCCCTGGCCATTCATAGCTTGTACTAATTGGTCAAAACCAGGAATAACGTTTTTATCAACATTCTTCAAATATTTTTCAACGTTTTTCTCATAGGCTTTTCTAAACACAGTACCAAAGAAAGGTGTTCTACCTATTGAGTTAGGTAGAGAATTAAAAATAAACATGTTTGATACTTCAGAGCGACCTGGATCTATTCCTATCGCTTTTAGTTTTTGATAAGCCTCTTTATTGACACCTGTTGCTTTGTTCAAACCAGCTTTAAACAAACCTAGAGCAGGTCTTGCAGATAAGAAAGCACCGCCAAAAGCAAGGTCAATCAAAGCCTCTCTTTTCAAATAATCAACTTGTTCATCAACAGTTGGTCTATAGATACCTTTCTGTTGTCCCATGAACTCACCATACTCGTTATAAGTTGGCGTATACAACAAACCTTTGCCATTTAAATAAGACAATAATCCTTCATAACCAGCTAAGTTAGAAACATAAGCAGCAGTTCCACCCAGTAATCCTCCAAAAACCGCACCTAAAGGACCTGCTAAAGCTCCAACTCTAGCTCCTTTTAAAGTTCCCGCTATGCTTGAAAGCACAGAAGAAGAAAGCTTTAACATAGGAAATGGATTAGGTCTTCCATTTAAATAACCACCAGTGTCATTGATATCATCAATACTAGCTGTTTGTGGGTGCATCATCGCATCGGTATATCCGTATTCAGCTTTCATTCTCTCCATATCATTAATAATTTGAGCTTGAGGCAATCCTTTTTTCAAACCGTTCTCTGCCATTTGCACCAATATAGATTGCATTTGATTAATCGGTATGCTTGCACCCGTTTCTCTTGTTGTACCGCCATAAGATTCTGCGGCTTGTTCCATACCCATAAATGTTGGTAAAGGAGAACCTGGTGGAAGATCAGGAGAGATTTGAGGTTTGTCATCCTCTTCTTTTTTTACTTGATCGCCTGTAGCAAAACCTCTGACCTGATCGAAACCAGCGTCTGATATTTTTGCAACATCATCAAAAGTATAAGAAGGAAACACCTCAGGATTGCTGTTTTGTTGCATGAACTCCATTCGAGCTCTTAATAAATCAGGTAATTGTGTAAAAGTTTTCATTACGGTAACTTAGCTCCTGTTGGTGCGTTTAAATTTAAATCTACATCAATGTCATAGAACTTCAATAAGTTATCAGGATCGGCAGCTGCGTTTGCCCCTGAGGCAGAAGATTCAATCTGTCCATCATATCTTATTTCAGGATTTGCATAATCATAAGTGGTAGTAGGTAAGTAACCATCAGGCTTATAATAATGTCTTGCACGATATTGAGGTAAAAAGTTTTGATCTATTGTTTCATTGTATTCTTGAATTAATTGATTTTTAAAACCTCTAACCCTTGATAATAAAACTTGAGGAGAAGAGAACTGACCAGTTAAATCAAACTTACCAACAGAAGATTGAATTGTATCTTTCAATAATCGTTGCTCAGGCTGAATGTATCTAGCGAAATCAAAACCAAGAATAGTTGCATAAATGTCAACAGCAGCAATTGTAGAAGGAATAACAACTTCCTTGCCACCTAAGTTAAGAGTGATTGATCTGTCTGCATCAGGAGCAGTAACAGAGTCAAAACTAGGAACAAACTTTCTTTGTGAGGGATCGTACACTAAACCAAACTTTTCAGCAGTATCATTTAAATACTCAAACTTGTCGTCAGCTAATTCACCAATAGTGTCTCCACCATCGTAAGGAACGTTTTGTCCTGAGTTAACATCAAAATATGTTCCTGAATATCCTTTGTTTCTGATCGCTCTGATGTCTTTCATTGTGTCGTCGCCACCAAAAGGCATCTGACCCATGATGTATTCAGTCTTACCTACTTGTAAATCGTTAATTGACATTCCACCAGCAACGTCTAATTTGTCGTTCAGTTCAGCGTTAAGATATTGTGCTAAGGTATCTTGATAAGATAAGTAATCTTTGTTTCCAAAATAGTTTTGATCGCTATAAATACCTTTACCTGTAACCACTTGTTCAAGGTTTTGTAAGGCTATCGCTTTTGCCTCTTCATTTAAATTAGGATCATTAGCAATTTGGTTGTATGCCATTTCAACTTCTTGTTGACTCAGGTTAGGTAATGACTTACCTGCATCTTGATACTGACCTTTTAATTGATTCCAAATAGTTCCAATTGTATAAACAGCAGCTTTTGGATTGTAAAAGAAACCGATCTCATTACCGTCACCAAACATCGCTGAAACTTGATCAATCTTGCCAATAGAACTTTTAATTCTTCCCAAACGTGATTGGTCCGTGGTCCACTTATCGCCTTCAGGATCCATTAAACCAGCCCAGTTGTATTTCATCTCCCATGGCGGTGTATCTAACACATTGTATCTTGGTTTTTCTATCATGATGGTTGTTCCATCAGGCTGTTCTATTTCGAACACAACATTCGATTTTTTATAACCTAGTAAATCATTTGGATTATCAACTCTTTGACCGATATTTGTATCAGCTAACTTTTGACCATAAGTAGGTGAGTTTGGATCCATGTCATACTGTATTTCATACACATAGTTATTGTCACCTATTTCACCAAGGTTTTTAGCCTGTACTTCGAGTAAACTATATTCTCTGTCTAGTTGTTTTTCTCTTCTGTCTTGAACAATACCAGCTGCAGTCAGAGCTAATTCTCTTTCCTCGCTTCTTCTTTTATCAGCTAATGCAATTGCTGTGTCTACCACAGGAGCTCCTGCCTGACCTAACACATCTAAGAAACCAGTCAGTCCTTTTTCAGAAGTTTTACCACTCATTAAGTTTGAACCTAGCTTCAATAAAAGCAAAGCGGCATCAGTTGAGTTTTCAGGACCAGTAACCTTTTGTAACTCTTGTTTTAATTTTTCAACTTCTGCGCCAAAGTTAAATTCTTCTTCTTGTTTATTTTGATTATCTTGTTTGTTTTGTTGCTCTTGCTCCATGCTTGTAACAGAGTCTTGACCACCTGCTGGCACACCCTCAGGGTACTCACCTATGTCGGTTGATATTTGATCTCTTCGTGCCATTACTTCTTCCATGACAGAAGCATCTCCACCCGTTTGCTCAATAACTTGTTTTGTTTCTGCCTCAACCTGATTGCTTGATTTATCAGTATCCGTAGCCTGAGCTAAAATCATTTCTGAATCTAAGAAATCAGAGCCACCAGCCAATCTCATTTCAGTTCCTGGAGGTGGTGTGTTAGGTAATCTTAAAACACCTGCGGCCTGTAGTTCCTCACCTGAAACACCCAATGTGTTTCTGAGATAGTCACCACCGCCTTTAGCATAGATGTCAGCAATCTTAGAAATTCTAACTTGAGTTCCTGGTGGGTAATAAGTATCAAAAGTGTTTGGAGTTATTTCATTTAATAAATTAACAGGTAAACCATAAGGATTACCGCTTGTTGCAACTCGAGGAGTTGGAGCAAATTCTGTTCTATCTGTTCCTAAAAAACCTGTGCTTAACTCATTGATCGCTCTTTTACCTACATCAAAAACAGGAGATAAAAAATAATTTTGAATATTACCTAAATTTTCATAAACAGAGCCTACACCTGCGCCAGCTACATTAGACAAATAACCGGGTTGAAGTCCTTGCTTTAACTCCTGACCAAAAGTTTGACCCATTTTAAATGGGAAGCTGCCTTGAATAATGTCTATAGGTCCAGATCCAGGACCACCTATTTGACCTCCAGGTTGAAACCCTTTAGCAAACATTTTTCGTTTAAGTATATCATTTGCCATATCACAACTGTATTCCTGAATTACCACCGAACAACGAACCAATGCCCGCTAAACTAACTCCTGCCCCTAGTAATTGAGATAACGGTGAAGGAGAGGGTTGTGTTGTAAAGACCTGTTGTCCTGAAGGCACACCTCTTAAAATATCAGAGGCAAACTGTATTCGACCAAAAGGCTCTCTTTGAGCTTCTAATATGTTTTGACGTGCAACATCTAACTGAGCTTGATCTTGTGCTTGTTGCATGCCACCAATACCTAATAACTGTTGAATGTCACCCTGCAATCCAGCTTGTGCAAACTGACCTAAACCTAATTGTTGTGCGCCTACACCACCTAAAATACCAGCGGCTTGTAATTGTCTTTGTTGTTGAGCCTGTTGAGCGGCTAATCCAGCTTGTTGTGCTTGTAAATAGTTTCTTGAAGCATCTTCAAATATTCTTCTTGTTTTTATATCTTGTAAGTTTCTAGCAAGTTCTGCTTGAACAACACCCTCACGACCACCACCAAAAGCTCCTGCGCCTACAGCTTGAGCTGCGGCCTGGTTTTGTGCGATCGCCGCTTGTCTGTCCATCTCAGCTAAGGCTTGTTGAGTAACTTGTTGCTGATATGGATTCATAAATTGTGATGTAATGTTAGGGTCATACATTTGAGTTGCCCCTAAAGCAGTGTTAGCTGCCATAACTTGTGTGTTAGCGGCTGACTCTAAATAAGGTTGATAAGCACCCACACCTGTAGTTGCTAGGTTAGCTGCAGTTGTTTGAGGAGCAGTAAACTGTGCTACCTGAGCAGACGGTATTGTCATAGCTGTATTAGCAACACCCTGAGGACCAAAGACAGACTCAAGAAGCTGTTCTGTTCTTTGCTCTATAAACTGAGGTTGTCTAATAATTTGTTCCGTGACTGCCATTACGCTCTACCTACCATATTGCCTAATATACCTTGTTTTTGTGCATCTTGTAAGCCATAAAAGAAAGAGCCGCCCATTTCTTTGGCTTGATCTAAACTTGTTGCGCCCATACCATAACCTATGTCAGCTACCGTGTCTGCGTTAACAACAAACTCACCGTCAGCTAATTTAGCATAAACAGTGTCCTTGTTCGGTGATCCACGGTCATCGGATATCGGACCTTCTCTCTCTAAAAATAAATCTCTTCTTGGACTGTTCTCTTGAAAAGAAGCAATACTACCGTTCTTTGCTTGCATGATACCACCGTCTTTTACTGGATAAGTGTACGACCCATCAGGATTCAAAATAGGATTAACTAAATTTGCAACTCCTGTTTGTAATTGTCCTTGACTACCTGCCTCAGGAGCGGTCGGTAAATTAATATCTTCTTCATCAAAACCACCAGCAGCTGCCGCTGTTATTAAACTAGGAACAATGTAACCAGCGTTATTCATGAAAAAGTCACTGACATCAAATTTGTTTGCTTTGCTATAGTAATCGCCAACAGCTTTTTCTTTTACTATTTCTAATACCGCAGGATCAGTAGTGCCAGCCTTAGCTACTTCACCTTTTACAAAATCATCCAAAGACATTTGAGCCGCGCCAATCTTTGCTTTCGGAGCAGTTATATTAGCCATCTTAGCAAAAGATGACTCTGCTCCTCTTTGACCAAAGGGTTTTACAATATTACTTACTCCAGGTATTGTACCCTCTCTAAAGAAAGAACCTATACCCAACGGATTACTAGCAGGGTTTCTACCAAAGTATGTTTGACCAGCATAACCTAAAGAACCTCCGATCAACGCATTTCTAAGAGAGTCATCTACATCTTTACCAGCAGCTAAAGAGCCTATGCCAGAACCAATTCCAGCACCTAGTGGTCCAGCAACACTGTAACCAATCATAGCTCCTACAGTAGGAAGAGCTTCTTTAATGCCTTTGATAAAGTTCTTTAACATCTTTACTCCGGTAGTGTGTGTGCTCCAGCGAATACATTTGGAGCTGTTACGTGAACATCTCTTCTGATATCTGCTTCGGTTGTTTCAGTTTCAGGATTGTCAATGTCTGCCTGACACTCCTCATGTGAGTTATACTCAGTGCCCGTTCTAGTGTTCGTAATTGTAGTTTCTACTTTAGCACTATAAACTGGGACTTTCTTACCGTCGATCGAGTCATATCTCAAGATAACGGGTTCATCTACAATTTTTGCCATACTATAGTTTTATAGACGAAAAGCTATGAAATCAACCGATTATTCGCAATCAAAACTAGTATTAAAAGCTATAATCGTCTTTATCATATTAGTTTTTATAGGAGGAGAACAGTGAGGTAAAAAAGCAGGAAAGCTCAGTATATCTCCCTCTTCACAATCCTCAGTAAAGTGCTTAAATTTAGTGCTATAGTTTTTAGGACATTCTAAAAAATAAACGTTCGCATAGTTGGTTTTAGAGTGCGTATGCCATTTATGCTCTCCTACTTCTCCATATTGTTGAAACCAAAAGTTGTTTATCTCCACCTTATCTACCTTTAAAGATTCAACCATCATGTGAAGGTGAGGGGTAACTGTTTCTATAAATAAACTTGCATATTCTCTATGCATCGCACGAGGAAGATTCCAGTCGGTATGTAGTATATTTTGTTTTTTATCGATATAAGGGTTTTTAGGTATTAAGTTTATTTGCTCTATTAATTTATCTTTAACTTCTAAATGATTAGAAAGTTTGCTTCTAAAAATATAGTTCACTATTGTTGTTGTTTAACTTCTAGAACAGAGATGTCTGAACAGAGATCCGTGGTCGATGCTTGAATCTTCAATGAGTCTCCCGCCTCATAAACAAAGGGTCCGTTAAGCTGTTGTGTAGAGCCATGAGCAACATCAATATTATTAATCTCAATATCCGTTGTTCCATTGTTGTGAGTTATTTTTGCGTTAACAGTTCCTGAACCAGAGTCATTATGAAGGACAATTGTCTTAACGATAAATGTAGAAACAGGTGTTGGAGGTGTCGCCGCTACGTTCGCAGTTGGCACTGTAAAGATAGTGATAACATCGGTGTTAGCTGCCTTTTGTGTAAATCTTTTAAATACGTCTGCCATTAACTAAAAAACCACGATCTTCTTGTGGCTTCCTCTTGTGTGTCTTGAGTATATTGAGTGTTCAATTGCTGTATCATTTCTTCTAATTGTCTGATCAATTCAGCAGACTGTTGAGCATCATACTCAGGTCTAGGATCAGGAAATCTTTGTAAAGTTAATTTTGCCATATTTTTTACCTGTTAAAAATCCAAGAATAAAAGCTATTCCTAGAAAACCAATAATTAAAAGTGTGTGCCATAATAAAAACATATTAATTTTCCTTTTCAAAGAAATATACGGTATTATATCTCCAATTTCTATTTGAATATTTGCTATGATCTTCGATAAATCCTCCATGAGGTATACTACCATCAAAAATAACGCATCTATTAAAAATAGAAGGAATAACATAATGATTAATATTTTCTTTAGATATATCAAATCTGATATCAATTTCCTCAGAATGCTCTACATTAGGCATTTTTTCATAAAGAGCTGTTCCCCCAGAATTAATTTTATCTAAATAAATTAATATATTTAAAGACAAGTCTTGATGTGGACAAAGTTGAATGCTTGAGGAAGGAGTATTTATCCAACTAAAAATATTGGTGCAAATACAATTACAGGATAATCCTTCTAGAGGGAGAATACTTTTTAAATAATCTGTTGTTTTAGATTCATTCTCAAAGCCATACTGCGTTAAAGGAAAAGACGATCTACAATCAAAGTACTCTCTGAAATTATTTCCATTAATACTATTTTTCCAACTTTGAGTCCAAGACTCTGTTAACATCGTGTGTATTTCTTCTGGTCGTTTGTAAAAGTTATCTATAGATAAATACTCATAAGGTCCTATTTTGTTTTGCTCAACTTTAAGATTATCATTTATTTCAAATAAATAATGCTGGAGAAAAGCTCTAGTCATGCTTTATCCCTGACCACCTTCTTTTTTTAACAAAGTTAAAAGCCAAACTAACTCTTAAACATTCTTCTTGATTTGAACAAACACGGTGCAGTAAGTTATCATCAAATATTATAATATCTCCTAATTGAGGAGTAATTTTAATTCTACTAAAAGAATTGACATCAAACTCAATATCAGAATTTTTTTCTGATAAATACAATACACCTGAAAAATGAACCCTAGTTTCATCTACGTGCCTGTGAAATTCTTGATAAAAGTTTTTTTCATAAATATTTATCCAAGAGTCAATTATGTATCCGTTAAAGTAAACTTCTCTAGAATACATGAAGTTATCAAGTTCACTTAAAACATTGAGTCTTAAAGAACTAAGTTCTCTACAGTTTAAAATATTATCAGTTAAACTAAACGATGTTTTAATATCACATTCCCAACTTTTGTCTGTGTATCTATCTTTTGTTTTATTCACAAAAGACACAGCTTCGTTTACTACACTTTCATTTAGTTTTCCGTGATAGTAATTTTGATTAGGTATTTCTTTTAACAATTACCTTCTACCATCAGGTTGCACGTCAAAACGTTGTGTTCCTAATCTCCAAGCTGTGCCTGTTGTGTTTGATACAACATTCACTGTAAACTCTCTGCCTCTTCCACGTAAACTCACAAAATCAGTTGTATCGGTAAACGTTGCGGTCTTAATAGTGCTAGTGCTTGTATTAGGATAATATTTAAATTCTAATTTCATATTTAATGTCCCTGATTGATTTTGAATATCAGGAATTAATTTTTGTACAAAAAGTATGTCATTACCCTCTCCAATTTCAACTGATCCAGATTTTACAAATGCGGTCATGGCTTCTCCATCAGCATCATTACCTGTTTCGTGTAAATACATTTGAGTAGCACCATCTGTTAAACCTAAAATAGTTTCATTGTTCGCTGTTGTGGTTGACAGATATTCAGTTCCAACAGGATTATCATAAACTTCACGGTCAATCCATGTTGTTCGAGACAGAGTTCCTGTCCACCAAGTTTGTTCTAAATAATTATAAGCAACGATTGCATTTATTTGATCCGATCCTGTTCTTGGATAGAACCACATGATTTCATTAAATTCACCATTATGTCCCGCAAAGGCATTTTCAGATCCTGTAATGTTGATATTATCAAAAACAAATTGTTCCACGGTGCACGGTAATTTTTTAACTGTACCATCAAACAGGAAGAATGAGTCTTGTGACATCCAATAGGCTACACCATTTAAATCAAGCCCTGCGTGAATACCCACGATACCACAATTCTGTCCAAGCTGTCTTAAACCAAAAGTAAATGGTGGACCAATAAACTGCATTGCATGTAACGATGTGTCTGTCCAAACAAGTATTTGTCCTCTTGATCGCTCTGCGGCCACGATTCGTGATCCATCAGCAATACGTAAAGAACCAGCGGTATTCTCTGCTGTTGGTTGATATGTAGTAATATCTTCTTGATCAGAAAATCTAATCAATAGATCGTCTTGAGAATTTGCAGTGCCAATAGTATTTTCTGTGCCCATAAAAACTAAATGTCTATCAGGTGTGGAAACTAAACTTAATCTTGATGCAGTAGGGGCTCCAGATATAGCAGTAGCTCTAGTGCTTACGCCCACTGAAGTATCCCATTGAAAAGCTCCACCATTTAAAACCGTTGCAATTAAATCTTCACCAAAATTGTCTAAGGACCATTGTCGAGCTTCTAAAGTAACATTGGAAACAGTCGAAGGAGTGCCCCATGTTCCAGAACCCCAACCATCTGTACCCCAACCAAAAGCTGATGTAGAGAGCTCAGGACCTATTGATATTTGATACTGTGCATTACCTGATCCACCACCCCCTGATGTAGAACCTGAGGCAGTGCTCGTATGTGTGACCACATAAGCATCGCTGTTAGCAACTGAAGTAATTTCAAATTCTTGATTCATATCTAATCCATCAATTGTGGAAAAAGAATCAAAGGTTACAAAATCACCTTTCTGTGCTCCATGAGATGTATCGGTTACAACAACCGAGGTTGTAGCATTGGTGGTAAAAGGGTTTGTAAGAGCCTGTGTTTCTCTTATAGGTGTAATGTCATAAGCTAGACCTTCTTCTATGACATAGAGTTTTTTGTCTGTGCCAATAGCATTGTATCTTGTACCATCTAAAGCTACCCAAGCATGCTGATCACGAGCCACGCCCACCAAAGTGGTAGAGATAAACTTCTCCCATCCTTTGATCTTTTGTGGCAATCCTTGAAAAAAGCGAACATTATCACCGTCTGTCCACTTGCCTTCGCCTGTGTAGTCGGTTACTTCTTTATTGATGCCTGGTGCTGGTCTAAAATTAACTAATGGCATTTTGCCAATATACTATAAAAATTCATTAATTAAAGAGTGTTTATTGGTGAGATGTTATACTAATATTAAACGCCATAGAATATCTATTTTTATCGCCTATATGAGGAAGTACTTTGTGTTTCGTAGCACCTTGAAAAAGCACTAACATGTTGTTTTTTAACGAAACATCAGATTGATAATCCTCAAACCACATTTTAGTTTCATGAGGAACCTCCAAGTAAAAAGCTCCAGACCAGACATTAAAATTATGAATATGATTTTTAGTAAAATCTCCTTGTTTATGAGACATGCCCCATGAATCCGTAAAAGATAAAAATAGTCTTTCATTAGCACAAGGATTTCTCAAATTTATAGTATTATATAAAGTCATTAATATTTTTTGATGAATAAAATTAAAATCTTGATCTTGTAAAAGAGTTTTCCAATCGGTCATTTTAGCTTGAACATTGGTTTGATAGTCTAGAGGACTATTAGTTTCAGTGTATTTTTTTACTTTATCAGTTAAAAAAACTAATTCTTCCTCTTTTTCTAAAAAATCATGATAGATATAAACGCTATTTATCGCTGAGCAATCTGTTTGGATTACCTCAATTCTCATTTATTTTTTTTAGCAACCAGAGTTCCTACATGACCTTTAAATGCTCTATTACCAAAGTGTGTTAATGGCATTGCTAAGTCAGCCCAAATCTCGCCACCACATTCCTCAGTCCATAATCTTGAGAAATAATAGTCTTCTGATAAGTATCTAATTTGTGGTTTTCCATCCTTAGGAGTATTGTAGGGACCCACCGCAAATAAATCATAACAATTATCAGATTTATAATATCCACCATTTACAATTTGATCAGAATCATATTTACGCTCTGGAAACTTTTTCATCATCGTGCGAAACACTTCTCTTTTAACTAGCATCATACCTGTGGCTGCTTCGTTAACTTTAAAAAATCCATTCTGTCCTTTCAGATTTAAGGGATCATCAAAGTTAACATTATATCCTAAGGCTTTAGCTTCTATTTCATCTGGCTCTGCATTAGGGTTTTCTTCTAGTATTTTTTTTACTTTTTCTAAATAAATGTGTTTCCTTGGATAGATACCACAAACTACATCTTTATCTGCACATAGTAATCTTTCAATGTTTTGCCATGTAAAACCTATATCTGCATCAATAAATAAAAGGTGAGTTGCTACAAAATCTGTTTGATCCATCATCATGGAAACTATCGTATTTCGAGCTCTGGTTATCAAACTTTCATTGCCCATTGATTGAAATCTTAGACCAACGTTTTTTGACATACTATATTGTTGAAGCTCCAATAAACCGTGTACAGTTGCTTCAGAAACCATACCACCATACATTGGCATTCCTAAAAATATTTTAAAATTTTTATCTTTTAGTTCTTCTGATTTAATCATTTTACCACCAAATATCCTTTTCTCTTTTTTGTAACCTTTGACTTGTCCAAAACCAAAAGTTTAACACTTTTTGCTCTGTATCTTTATCATGAGATAAAAACTGATATGTCATCCAATAAGGTATTGCATATATTTTATTTTTTTTAACCTGTATTCCTTCTGACTTGTCTTTATAGACAACGTAAAGCCCTAAATCAGAACAGTCAATAGGGTAGAATATATTAATTGATCTATCTTGTGAATCTAATACCCATTCTGTTTTTTCTCTAAACTCAATAATTTTAGATTGATCTTCTGCGGTTTGAACTTTTAGAGGTTTGAAATAAAAATTATTTGCTATAAGTCTAGCTGCTTCTAAAAAAACTTCACCCGCTATATGATTAGTTCTCCCTGTTTTTTTTAAAAAATCTTCAATATCCCATTGATAGATAAATTCATTCAATTCATCAATCATATTTTTTTCTTCTCCAAGCTTGTCTTTTGTAATTATCTTCTATTGCTTTAAAAAATCTCATTTTACGAGTTATGTTTGGTTCTTTTTGCTCTTCAACAACCATTTTCCATTTTTCTCTACGAAAAGGAAAAACTAAAGCAATAGGCTCTCCTTTCTTAATATGAACCGTTTCATCTTGTTTAAATTTTTTTAAGAAAAAAGGAAAATTAATAGGAAGATTATACATATCTGTATCGACAATTCCGTCTAATATTCTAAATTTTGTTTTACCTTGATTAAAAGGATTCGTAAAAAGACAACTATAATTTTTAGGAGTAGAAATAGTCCAAGAGTTTTCCCATTTTAATGGAATACCCTCTTCATCAAGACGCACCATATCATCAGAAATTTGCTCTAGACCATGCGCACCCATGCCTATTCCCCAAGGCTCAAGATTGGGAAGCCCTTTGTGAGTTTGCCAACAAATTTCTCCTCTATTATTTTTAGAAAATAAATAATCAACTTGATTTAATATGACGTATCCTGAAGTTAAAGTATCTAAAACAGGCACACACTTCTTAACGGTAACTCTTTCTTTCAGTTTATCATTGTTTATATAATTTTCCATTTTCTTGTACCAATCTGGAACAAGCTTTTTTATTGGCACAGGAGCAAGGAGGTCGTTCGAAAACTGCGCTGAAAATTTTATTTCTTTCTCAAACATGCAGGAAGCCCTAAAAACTCTCTTTTATCATATTTATTTTCTTCTGCCCCAGAGGTATTTTTTGAATTATAATGTAAAAAAACTTGAATACACTCTCTTCCAAAAAATGGATATCTCCAATGCTCCAATATATTACCTTTATACGCTAGCATATCTCCTGGCCTTAGCAATACTTCTAGTCCCTCATTATTTGTTCCTCCTGTGGGGTCTAAATAAATAGGCCAAGGGTCTCCTCCTAAATTTAATGTTGTCGATATTTCACAAGAGAATCTATCTTTATGCCTAGTTAACTGATCTCCGTGTTTATAGATTCTTGCATACGAATAATTTTCGTAAAGTTCTTGGCCTGTTACTTCTTGCATCTTATTTTTTAATCCTTTTAATAAAGTTTCCATCGCAAAATCACTATAATGAGAATAAGTATCTGGGGCTTGTGGATCATTCCATACTCCAAAATAATCTACAAAAGGAGATATTGTTTTTGAAGCAAACATAGCCTGTACGCATTTTCTTTTTAGAAGAAAATACTCTTTTACAAATTCTGCAATTTCTTTAGAAACAGCCTCTTCAACAACAACATAATTATTTTTTTCAAATATTGTACTCATCTAAATCTTTCTCCTCTATACCAAATAACTAAAGACAGTCTTTGCCCCTTCGTTACTTTTGTTACTTGATGATATGTAAAACTAGGAAATATAACTGCACTTCCTTTTTTTCTAAAATTTTCATCAGTTAATATTTTTTCTTTTTTTGAACTAGGCTTAGATAAATGATCGTAAAACTGTAAATCTCCACCTTCATACTCATCTGATTCGCAAAGAGGAACTACTACTGAAATTTTTCTTTCTTCTCCCTCTTTAACAAAGTTAGAATCTTGATGCCATCCATAAAACTGATTTTCTTTGTATACAGTAAACTGAGCATCTTCTCTTCCAGAGATATGTATATCCCAATTGTATTGAGAGTTTATTTGATGAATCAATCCATCTATCCAATCAAAAATCCATGGCTCTTTTAACCATAAAACTCTAGAGTTTCTAATCTCAGTATCTTTACCGTGACCAACAACAGCTTCTTGTGTTTGATACTGTTTTGCAAGATTTACAATGTCGTCACAAACATGAGT
>Ga0163109_10000869_pt1 | contig 23788 bp, 15 predicted proteins | sample CRUFie1St13metaG_FD_108704 | JGI IMG/M metagenome (GOLD analysis project Ga0163109, IMG submission 108704) | Marine microbial communities from the Costa Rica Dome - CRUD Field 142mm St13 metaG | ecosystem: Environmental > Aquatic > Marine > Oceanic > Photic zone | place: Costa Rica: the Eastern... | reverse complement strand
TATTAGAAGATGCGATTATTATCTATCGTGTCCAACGTGCGCCAGAGCGCAGAGTATTCTACGTTGATGTGGGCAACATGCCTTCACACCTTGCGATGCAGTTTGTGGAGCGGGTCAAAACGGAAATACACCAAAGACGTATCCCATCGGCGACTGGTGGAGGCACAAATGTCATAGACAGTTCTTACAATCCACTGTCAATCAACGAAGACTACTTCTTTCCACAAACTGCTGAAGGCAGAGGATCAAAGGTTGAAACTCTACCAGGCGGTACTAACCTAGGAGAGATTGATGATCTTAGATACTTTACTAATAAGCTCGTACGCGGTTTACGAATACCTTCCAGCTATCTGCCTACGGGTGCTGATGATGCAACATCATCATACAATGACGGCAGAGTAGGTACTGCGTTTATTCAAGAATTACGTTTTAACAAATATTGCGAACGTCTACAAGGTTTAATTGTTGAAGAATTTAATCAAGAATTCAAACGTTACCTAATGGAAAAAGGCGTCAACATAGACGTTGCAATGTTTGATTTAGAATTTGAACCACCACAAAACTTTGCGGCATATAGACAATCAGAACTAGACAATGCAAGAGTTCCTACATTTACACAAATGAGTGCTATACCTTATGTGTCTAATAGATTTGCAATGAAACGTTTCTTAGGCATGAGCGCAGAGGAAATTGCAGAGAATGAAAGACTATGGCGTGAAGAAAATGACGAGAATCTAAACACACCACCAACTGATGCGAGTGCAGAAATGAGAGGCGCAGGTATTAGTTCAGCAGGTATAAGTGCTGACATTGAAGGTGCAGAAGAAATAGCCGCAGATGGTACTACACCCGAAACAGGATCAGAAGCAACACCTCCAGATACAGTCACAGGTGGAGACCTAACCGCAGGAGCCCCGGCGGCAACAACAGACCAAACGATATAAATACTAACATGATACTGAGAGAATTATTTTATTACGACAAAGAAACTGTAGAGCCTGTAGAGGACAATCGCTACGAGCCTCAGTATGATGATTCTATTATGAACCTTGATGATACAAGGAAAACAAGGCTAACATTACGCCAAATTAACCGTGCAAGGAAAGCAAGCGAGCTACATACAAATGAAAAGAACGAAGAACTAGACTTTGTTAGACAGATGTATGGAATAGCGGCGCAAGCGGCCGCTGCCGGTGTGTAATGCCCAAATTAGATAAGACCCAATATTCAAAAGAAGAAGCCGCTCGTTTAATGGAAATTAGACGACTGGAAAAACTTGGCAAACAAAAGAAAGAAGTGTTTGCGACAAGACACAAACCAATTGAGTTTGTTGAAGAAGAACCAATAGACATTGATAGATTTAGGCACAATCAAAATTATGCTTTTGTATTAGGTAATGGTAAAAGCCGTGAAACTATAGAGCCCCAAGAATTAAAAAAGTATGGCCCGATATACGGGTGCAATGCTCTTTATAGAACTTTTAGACCAGATTATTTAATTGCAGTTGATGTCAAAATGGTTTTGGAAATTAACAAGACAGGTTTTCAAAACAAAAATCAAGTTTGGACCAATCCTAATAATAGTTATAGAGGTATTCAACACCTTAATTACTTCCAGCCTAGTAAAGGTTGGTCAAGTGGGCCCACAGCTTTATGGTTATCTGCACAACATAACCATAAAAAAATTTATGTATTAGGTTTTGACTATAGAGGATTGAATAACGGACAAAAATTTAACAACATTTATGCCGATACACCTAACTACAAAAAGTCTCAAGACGGTGCAACGTTCTTCGGAAATTGGCTAAGACAAACAGTTTCGGTAGTAAAAGCACATAAAGAAATACAGTTTATTCGTGTAATAACACCAGATAATTACTGTCCTGACGAGCTAAATAAACTTGAAAACTACAGTACAATCACTGTAGATGAATTCAAAAAACAGTTTGTATTGTTCTGATCTTACCAAAACCTGCCGTTTTTGGCGTATTTCTACGCACATTTTCCCATAAATAGTAAATACAATGACAGCCTTACCATAGGTAAAACATTTATAGGAGAAAAAAATGGCAGATCGCAATAAATTTGAAGAAATGCTTGAGAAACTCGTTAATGAGGATAAAGCAGGCGCAGAAGAGCTATTCCACGAAATAGTTGTAGAAAAATCAAGAGATATTTACGAAGGATTACTAGAAGCTGATCTAGAAGTTGATGAAGCTGATGATGACGAAGAAACAACAGAAGCTACTGATGAAGAAGTAGATGAGTCAGATGATGAAGAAGTAGATGAGTCAGATGATGAAGAAGTTGATGAAGCATCAGACGATGAAGACGTCAAAGAAGACTTTGATCTAGATGAGTTTGAAGTTGAAGGTGATCCAGCAGACGACATGATGTCAGCTATGGAGCCAGAAGGTGGCGACATGGACATGGACATGGACATGGGTGACGAAGAAGGTGGCGAAGAAGAAATTGAAGATCGTGTAGACGATTTAGAAGCCGCTTTAGATGACCTAAAAGCAGAATTTGAAAAAATGATGTCAGACGACGAAGGTGAAGACGAAGGCGACATGGACATGGACATGGACGCAGACGATGACGAAGCTGAAGAAGAGTCAGTTGCATTTGAAGCAACAGACGAAGAAGTCGACGAAACATCAGACGAAGAAGTTGAAGAATCAGATGATGAAGAAACTGATGAATCAACTAAATCAGAAGCAGAACAAATGCGCGAATATGTTGAAAAAGTAGCAGGTGGTGGACTTGATGCTCAAAAAATTGGCGGCGACGATGGCGCTAATTCAAAGAGTCCAGTAGCTGGTAAAAACGACATGGGCGGTACTGCTTCTAACTTGGTAGCAGGCGGCGAAGCTGACACCAAAGGTACAGCAGGTGGACTAGCAAACAATTCTACAAAAGAAGAGAATGCAGGAAACGTAAACGTACCAGGCGGTAAAGCGGCTAAGTCAAATAAAAACATGCCAAAAGGCCACGGTGCTGAGAAAAAAGGCGCAGGCGACACAGCGGCTAATAAGAAACCTGTAATTGGCGGCTAATAGTTAGGAAGTTTTGAATGATTAATTTACGAGAGCATTTGACATTCGACCAAGCACAGATTGTTGTGGAGAATGCCAACGAAGGAAAAGACTTGTATATGAAAGGTATTTGTATACAAGGCGGAGTACGCAATGCTAACCAGCGTGTGTATCCTGTAAATGAAATTGGCAGGGCTGTCAAAACTCTCAATGATCAAATAACAGGAGGATATAGTGTTCTCGGTGAGGTTGATCATCCAGAAGGACTTAACATTAACTTAGACCGTGTAAGTCATATGATCCAAGAAACTTGGATGGACGGCGCAAACGGTTATGGTAAATTAAAAATTCTACCAACACCAATGGGAAACCTAGTTCGCACCATGCTTGAAAGTGGTGTGAAACTAGGCGTCTCATCAAGAGGTAGTGGAAATGTTTCAGAAGACGGTAATAATACTGTCTCTGATTTTGAAATTATTACAGTGGACGTTGTTGCACAACCAAGTGCTCCAGGAGCGTACCCTACGCCAATATACGAACACTTAATGAATGCCCGCGGAGGGTACAAGGCTTACGAATTAGCACAGGCAACAAGACATGACACAAAGGCTCAAAAGTACTTAAAAGAATCTCTGATTAATTTAATCAGCAGACTCCAATAAAAGGAGAAACATAATGTTGGACGCACTTAAAACACTTTTTGAAAATGATGTAGTTTCAGAAGAAGTACGTGCCGAAATTGAAAACGCTTGGGAAGCAAAGATCAAAGAGAACAGACAGTCTGTGACTGCTGAGCTCCGCGAAGAATTTGCAAAGAAATATGAGCATGATAAAACTACTATGGTAGAAGCTATCGATGCTATGGTTTCAGAGCGTTTAGAGTCAGAAATTGCAGAGTTTGCGGATGACCGTAAGCAACTAGCAGAAGCCAAAGCAAAATATGCAGTAGCACAGCGTGAAAATGCTGAATTACTAAAAGGTTTTGTAATGGAATCGCTAAAGAAAGAAGTTTCTGAACTACATGAAGATCAAAAAGCAATAGCTAACAAGTTCACAATGCTTGAGAACTTCATTGTAGACGCACTTGCAAAAGAAATTGCAGAGTTCCACGAAGACAAAAAAGATTTAGCTGAAACTAAGGTAAAACTTATCAAAGAAGCTAAAAATAAATTTGCTGAAGTTAAACAAAACTTCATTGCGAAAAGTGCCGATAAAGTATCTACAATTGTTGAAAACACACTAAAAGGTGAAATCAAAGGATTGAAAGAAGATATTGAAGAAGCACGTAAAAATGATTTTGGTCGTAAGATGTTTGAAGCGTTTGCAGCCGAGTATGCAACAAGTCATCTGAATGAGAAGTCAGAGACTGCAAAACTTATTAAGGTTGTAGCGGCAAAAGACAAACAACTAGCAGAAGCAAAAGCGTTTGCTGTAAAAGCAAAGAATTTAGCAGAAGCTAAAGATACCGAAATCAAGCGTATGGCACAAATCGCTGAACGCAAACAGACAATTGATTCACTCATTGAGCCTTTAAACAAGGGTCAAAGAGACATCATGACAGATTTACTGGAATCAGTACAAACAAACAGACTACAGTCTGCATTTGACAAGTACCTACCGGCAGTTATTGACGGCAAAACTCCAGCGAAGCAGAAGGCAGTAATTACAGAAGGCACAGAAGTAACAGGCAACCGAGAAACAGAAACTAACGTTAGTTCAAAAGCAGATGATAATGTCGTTGACATTAGACGTCTTGCTGGTTTAAATTAAGGAGAAAACTATGTCAGAACTATTAGAAAGTCGCTGGCAGGATACAAAAAGCGCACTTCTTGAAGGCCTACAAGGCACAAAGAAATCTGTAATGGCGGCTACTCTAGAAAATACACGCAAGTATCTTTCAGAGACTGCAACAGCAGGCGCAACATCTGCCGGTAATGTCGCAACACTTAATCGTGTTATCCTACCCGTTATCAGACGTGTAATGCCAACAGTTATAGCAAACGAGCTAGTTGGTGTACAGCCGATGACAGGTCCAGTGGGTCAAATCCACACATTGAGAGTACGCTACTCAGATACAGCTGGCTCAGGCGCAAGCGGAGCAGTAGCTGGTGAGGAAGCACTTTCACCATTTAAAATTGCTGAAGCATATTCAGGTGCAACAGGCGGAACAGCAGAAGCAACTGCCGCTCTTGAAGGTTCAGCAGGTAACAGACTAAGCATCCAGATCTTAAAGCAAACTGTTGAAGCTAAATCACGTAAGCTATCAGCACGTTGGACTTTTGAGTCAGCTCAGGACGCACAGTCACAGCATGGTATCGATGTAGAAGCAGAAATCATGGCCGCATTGGCTCAAGAGATTACTGCTGAAATCGATCAAGAGGTCCTAGCATCTCTAAATACACTTGCTGGTACAGCAGTAGAAACATACGACCAGGCAGCGGTATCTGGTACAGCAACTTTCGTTGGTGACGAACATGCGGCATTAGCAGTTCAAATCAACAGAGCGGCTAACCTAATCGCTCAGCGTACACGTAGAGGCGCTGGTAACTTTGCAGTTGTTAGCCCATTTGCGTTAACAATTCTACAGTCTGCTACAACATCAGCATTTGCACGTACAACAGAAGGTTCGTTTGAAGCTCCAACTAACACAAAGATGGTTGGTACTCTAAACAACGCAATGAAAGTGTACGTAAACACATATGCTGCCGACAGTGCAAACGTACTTGTTGGTTACAAGGGATCAAGCGAATCAGACGCGGCAGCGTTCTATTGCCCATATATCCCACTAATGTCAAGCGGTGTTGTATTAGATCCGTCAACATTCGAGCCAGTCGTATCATTTATGACACGTTATGGTTATGTTGAGCTATCAAACACAGCTTCGTCACTAGGTAACGCGGCTGACTATCTAGCTAACGTTGCTATCACAAACGGTAACGTAAGCTTCAGCTAAGTTTAGCTTTGCAAAATATTAAATAGGCCCTACGGGGCCTATTTTTTTGACTAAATACTGTACGTTCATCCTACGGGACGGAAGTAGCATAAAGCGAAGGAACGCACTTTAACCTTTAACGAGGAGAAGTGTTATGGATAGATTCACGTTTTGGTGCTTCAAACAATTACTCAAACAGCATCGTGAAAAAAAGATTAACTTTTTATTAAAAAAAGGTTGACTTTTATTTTTTATATGTTATATTAATAACATAACTTAGGAGATATCCTTTAGTTAGATAGTGCAAGGAACGGCGTTTACAGAGGCGTAACTTGGCTAGTAGCTGTAGTAGCATTGCATGACTGTGGAGACACAGAGATGTAGATTTGGAAGTAACTATCCGATACTGGGCTATGCTGGTAACACAGACATGATCTGTACTGGCATTTGTAGGTGATCATTAAGTCCTACCTATCACTTTTATTCGAGGCTCTATCATTAACTTGGTAGGGCCTTTTTTCTCTTTTGATAAATACATACGTCAGATAGTGTGCCGCAAGGCGGACTTATGCTGTACCCACAGCGTAGCGGATAGAACCCGCATCGGACTTCTAAAAAGGAGAAAACAAATGGGAAGACCACTTAATAAAAGATTGTTTGGAGTTGAAGGTGTAGGACCTACAGCTGCCGGCAACGAAATCAAAGTAAATTTTCATAACGGCACAGCAGTTAAAGAAGGTTACATCGTAAAACAGCTAGGATCAAAAAAATTCCGTTGTGAAGAAATTGGAACAGCTGGTACGTTTGATTGTACACTGAAAACTGGCATATTGCCTGCGTCTTTATCAGCAGGTGAAATGGCAATTTCATTCAAAATGGATGACGGCGAAACCTACGGTGTAAGCAAAATTGCAGGACGTAAAGCAACATTAGCAAAACCAAGTAATACTGGCTCAAATGCATTTGACGGAAAGTCTGTTGCATGGAACTTTAGCACAAGTACTTCAGATGGTGCGGCAGAAGTTGAAGAAGCTGGTGATGATAACACATTAGTTGGTACTGATGATACAGACTTCACAGATGACGCATAAGGCATAATCTATGAAACGTCCAATAAACGTCTTTTTTGATATACTACAAAATCTTAAGGATTTAATAGTGAATGTGAAAATTGGAAGTGCAAAATTTTCTTTGTTAGGAAAAATTGTAGCACAAATTTCACCAACGACTTTTGAAGTGAAAGATGATGTGGGAAACAAAGGCGTTTGTACTTTAGTTGCTAAAGACGCTGAAGATTTAGACAATAACGAAATGAGTGTAAAGGGCTATGTTGATTATACTATGTCCTTTACATTTGTTTCAAAAATTGTTTATGATCTTATAGAAGATTTCAAAGGAATTACTTATAATTGGATTGTTGAAAACGATTCGACAACAAGTGTTGTTTTATTAAAGTATAAGGAAGTGTAATGTCAAAGATAGTAAAAGTAACAGACGGAAATTATAAAATTGTTGTAGCAAACGGTGCTACAGGAACAATTACACTTGATACAACAGCAGGCGCAAGTTCTATACAAGGAACTACTGTAATAAACGGCAATCTAGAAGTTAGAGGAACAACTACTACTGTAGAATCTACAGATACTACTATTGCTGATAATATTATAACATTGAACGAAGGCGAAGCAGGAGCAGGAGTTAGTGCATCTTTAGGATATATTTCTGGTATAGAAATAGATAGAGGAAGTTTACCTGCGGCACGTTTGGTATTTAATGAACAAACAGCATTTGTTACAGGTGGTAGTAGTGGTACAGGAGCATTTAGATTTCAAGATGTAAATGGTAACATAATGCCAATTACGACGAACAGCATAAACGCAGAAAGTACTCTTTATATTACAACACCAGCAAGTGTTGTAAATGTTGCAGGCACAGGCAACTATGAAAGAAATTTATTTAATTACACGTTTGATGCTATACAAAATGATTTTATTATTACAGACCCAGGTGGTGGTCCTGTATTACAAAATGATGGTCTTGTAAATACAAAAGCTCTAGTAGACTATGTAGCATTTAGTGCATCAAATATTTTGCAACCAGGTATCGAAGACGGTGACACTAAAGTAAGAACAAGAGACATTGACACTACTGGAAATGAAAGCGTAGTTGAAGTTACAGTTGACGGAACTGTAATTGCAAATGTGTATCAAAATAGACTACAACTTGATCAAATTCAAATCCAAAATAACAAGATTCAAGCATTAAACACAAATGACAATTTAATTTTAGAATCACCAGCATCAGGACATGTTGAAATAAATGATAACCTACTAATAAGAGCTACTCCTCATGCAGATGATGCACAAACAGATCCAACTGCACCAGCAGACGGAACTATCATTTATTCTAAATCTCAGGGTCTTGGGGGAAGTGGACTATTTTTTGTAAATAGTAGTAGCACAAATGACGAAATAATAAGCAATAACAGATCGCTAGTTTATAGCATGTTATTTTAAGGAAAAGATATGGCTATAGAAACATTAACATTAAGCACAGGGGCACAACAAGATATTATAACAGTACCCGCAGGAAAAAGATATGCAATAACAAACATTATGGTTTGTAACACATATGACCCAAACGGTGCAAGTCCAGAAGCCGAAACAGCATTATTTGATATGCATCTACTACCAAGCGGCGAAGCTCTGTCAACAGCATTAAACTGTGTTGTGAGACAATTAAGTTTACCTGCAGGAGAAACATTTACTTTTGATTCTGAAAGAATTGTTTTAGATGCGGGAGATAAACTTTCTTTTGTTGGAGACGTTAACGGAAACTTGGCAGCCGTTGTAAGTTATTTGGAAGTGTGATTATGAGATTATTAAAAGCTCAAAATACAAACTTACGTAATATATACGGAAAAGGTGTGAAGTATGACATTAACGATCAGGTTATAATAGACAGCACAAATGTTGTGCTTGTTCCAAAAGGAACAGAAGCACAGCGTCCTAGTAGTCCAGCAAATGGACATTTTAGATATAATACAGATGATGATCAATTTGAAGCGTATCAAAATGGTGCGTGGAGAGAATTACGATATAAAGAACCAAATCAAGACCCAGGCATTACACAACAAAATCTAGGTAATGGCGATGCTACAGAAACAGTATTTGGTCCATTAGCAAGCGGCGATGCTGATTTTCCAGTTCCGGCAGCCGCACAAAATGTTCTTGTATTTGTAGAAAATGTTTTTCAAATATCAACAACAAACTACACTCTTGAACAAAGTACTAGCGGCAACTTAGCTGGTCCTAATTCACCGTATGCTGACGGGTGGTATATAAAATTTACATCAGCACCCGATGTTGGCAAGCCGATTACTGTCCTACATAACTTTGACAAATAACCAATAAATACTACTGCAAGGAGTAGTTATGGCTGTAGGTAGAATATCCGGACCTTTATTACAAGAAAATTTATTACGCAATAATATAAATTTAAATTTCAAAAACACTGTATCTGATACAGCGTTAATTCATCTTGATGTAGTAAACGGCAAAATTGCTATCGCAGGTAATACAGGCACAGATGATATACATGTTCTTGGAACTACAAAAGGTGTCATATTCGGCATCAACAATCAATTAGATACTGGTGATTTAGATTTTGGTTTAGGTCCTAACGGAGATACAATAAGTGCACCTGTTGGCCCAATTAATTTGAATTCGCCTGAAGCTATAGTTTTAAGTGCATTACAAACAGATAATATCAATATAGACGATAATATTATTTCTAGTTACAACACAAATAGTAATATAGATTTATTACCAAATGGAACTGGAACAGTTGAAGTTGCAAATGGTTTAGAAGTATTTGGTAATTTACATTCAACAGCAAACATAACAGCTGACGGTAACATTACGATTGGTAATGACGATGAAGATAATTTGATTCTAAATGCAGATATAGCAACTGATATTATTCCGGATCAACCAAATACATATAACATTGGTGCTACACAAAAGAAATGGGATAGCCTAAATATAGATACACTTGAATCTGCAACAGTCATAGCGCAAGGTGTAACATCAGGAACAACAAGTTTTCATGTTCCTCAAGGAAATATTTTCTATGTGGCTAAAGGAGGTAACGACACCAATGTTGGCGACAATATGTATGCACCTTTGCTTACAGTTAAGCAAGCACTTGCAAGAGCAGATGCTAGTGTACAAGGGCCTGTCACAATCTACATATATCCTGGAGAATACGAAGAAATATTTCCTTTGGAAATTCCAACAAATGTAACAGTAGCTGGATTAGATTTTAGAAACACAATAATTAAACCAACTTCTGCTACAAACACAAACAACTGTTTCTTAATGAACGGAGAAACAACTGTACAAAATCTTACAATCAAAGACTTTTACAGTCCAGGACACGGATTTAGTTTTGCTAGTAACGCAACTGTGACCACTAGAAGTCCTTACATCAAAAACGTAACTGTGATTACAAAAGGTAGTGTTGTCAGTGCAAGCGATCCAAGAGGCTTTGACGAAGGCGATGCAGGTAAAGGTGCCTTAGTTGACGGAGCAAGTGTTTTAAGCACTAGTCAAGAAGCAAGCATGTTATTCCATTCAGTTACATTTATTACTCCTGGTGTAGATGCTCTAACAATGACAAATGGAGTGAGAGTTGAATGGCTAAATTCATTTACATACTTTGCTAATAGAGGATTGTATGCAACAAATGGAAGCACAGGCCATTTATCTTCAGACGGAAGTACAACTGTGTTTGGTGCAGAATTACGTGCAATTGGAAGTGCAAACGTATACGGAAACTTTGGCGCTGTAGGTGACGGATCTGGTGTTTTATTTTATCTCATACAACATAATATGGCGTATATTGGTCTAGGTAAAAATGTTGAAAATGATCCAAGTCAAGTAATACAGAGCCAAGAAATTAGCAAAGCAAATAATGCAAACATTTATTATCAGACAGTTGATCACAGAGGCAACTATCGTGTCGGCGATCAGTTTTTCATTAACCAAGACACTGGCGAAACAACAATTACAATTACCGAAGCAGAAGTAGATGCGCTTAACGGTTTGACACTTACTACAAACGGAAATACAACAATTATTGACGGAGAAGAAATTAGAGTAGGTGAATTTCTAATTAAGGACAATACTATAAGTTCACTCCAAGGACGTATTGATTTCGATAGTTTTTCCGGACAAATTAATTTGTTAGATAACACAAATGTAACCGGCAATGTAAGCATGACTGGAGATTTTTCAATCGGCGGCAGTGCAATAGGTTTTGGTAATGAACCAGGAGATACAATAGATTTTAATACTCCTTTTAGTCAAAATCTAGTGCCAGATGTAAGTGGATTATATAGTTTAGGTACTGCTTCTAAAACTTGGAGCAAAGCACATTTAGGATCAATCCAAGCAGATGATTTGTTGTTTGAAACAAATTATATTACCACTACAGAATCAAATAGTGACTTTGAACTACGTGCTAACGGAACTGGCAAAATATTATTACCTAATAACAATCTTGAAATAACAAATGCTACAACAATAGTTGGAACAACAACAATAAGAGATACAGGTATTACTGGTGCTGTTACACATGTTGGAGATAGAACGCAAACTGGTAACAACACAGTAACAGGTAATGTAACAGCAACAGGAAATTTTGTAGGAGCAACAAACGCAACCTTTGAACAAATAGACTTTGCTGGAAATGTAATAACAACACAATCAGGCAATCAAAATTTAGATATAAGAGCTCATAATGCTTCTATCACAGCAACTCTAGGCACACAATTTAATATTAATTCTCAGGAAAACAACCCTAGAGGTATTACTTTTAACAATGACGGAACAAAAATGTTTATTGTTGGTACAACAGGAGACGATGTAAACGAATACACAGTTTCAACAGGATTTGATCTGACATCTACAGTGACGTTTGTAGATAGTTTTGCAGTTACTCAATGTCCAAATCCTACAGCAGTCAAATTTAATACTAACGGAACAAAAATGTTTGTTACAGGCGTAGGCAACAGCAATGTTCATGAGTATGCTCTTACTACAGGCTTCGATGTATCAACTTCAAGTTTTACACAAACATTAGTGACAAGTGGTAAAGATAATGATAATTTTGGCCTAGATTTTAATAATGACGGTACTAAGATGTACATTACAGGAAATCAAAATGACAAAATTTACGAATATAATTTGTCATCTGCGTTTGATATATCAACAGCAACATTTAATCAAGAATTGTATGTAGGTAATATAGATATAGAACCATTTGGTATAGAATGGAGTCCTGACGGTCACAGATTATTTATTGTAGGCACACGTGGTAATGGCGTAGACGAATTTAGATGTCAGACTGCATTTGATATATCAACTGCTACGCATATAGGATTTCTTCTTACAGGAGGAAATCCGTCAGGAATACATATCAGCCCAGACGGAACTAAAATGTTTATAGTAGGCAATACTACCGATGTAGTTAAACAATATTCATTAAGTGTTCCTTACAGCGTAGCAACGACTGGTACTGGTTTGGTGAAATTACAAGAAGATGTAGATATTACAAACAATCTACAAGTTGGAACTATTACTTCAACAAGCAATATTTTTACAAATCAAGATGTTACAGCAGAAGCATATTCAACTGGTGATATTTTTATTGAAAACAACTACATTACAACAACAAATTCAAACTCAAATTTAGAATTGAGAGGCCAAGGTACTGGACACGTTTATTTGGAAAATATAGGAGTAATAGACGAAACTATTACAACTAGGCACGGAGATAGCACATTACCTGATTTAGTTTTAACCACAGATGCAAACTTCTCAGTGTCTAGCACTGGTAGTTTACAATTACCTAAGGGTACTACTGCTCAAAGAATAGCAACAGCAGGTAACATAAGATTCAACACTGATAGCAACAGTTTTGAAGGCTATGCAACTGATAATGTATTCTTTGGAGGTATTTTTTCAGCAGACGGACAAACAAGTATTACAGCTGATGCAACTGCAAATAATATTTTGCTTACAGTAAATGGTGCTATTGGCACAACTGACAGTACAAAAATAGTAGGCGAGATAAACGGCAATGGTCTTACAATACATAGACTGGATGTAGATGACATATACCTAGACAATAGCACAATACGTACAAGTGTATCTAACAGTGATTTAGAACTTAAAAGAGATGGAACAGGTAAAGCAGTATTCGGTGATATCAAATTGAGTTTAAATTCATTTCTAAATGACGGAACAGGCAAAGCATCATTTGCAGGATCATTTGCATTATCTGGAACAGGAAATCCAACAGGATTTGGTGGTTGGCATAAATTTGTTGGCGAAACTGGCATTGTTGTACCTTTTGGAGACGACACTACAAGAGGTGCATTAGGCATAGCTGGCGAAATAAGATGGAATACATATTCTAATGTACTTGAAGTATATGACGGAACTACAAATGCATGGATTCCAGCCGCAGGAGACATTGGCGGAGTTGACGCTGAATACATGGAAAACGAAGGCCAGCTTTGGAGCCTTTTACTAGGCTAACAACGCACATTTTCACAATAACGATAAATACTATTAATGCAGTTACAGCGACCATTGTTCTGCAGGTACAAACCGTGGTCAACCAGCGATAGAGACATAAGTCTGAACAGGTTGGAGGCACAGGATGCCCGTATTGAGGAGAGAAGATGGCTGTAGGTCGCATATCCGGTCCGCTCTTAAAGTCTAATCTATTGCGTAACGGCATAGATCTGGCATTTGAGACAGACCTGCTATATTTAGATGTTAATAACCAGCGTGTCGGTATAAAAACCACAACCCCTCAATATGAACTAGATGTTAACGGCACAATCAGAACAACTAATCTTATAGTAGATAATAATGTTCAAATCAATAGCATTGACATAACAGGTAATACTATTAGTTCTACTTCAGGTACTCTTAACTTAGGTACACTTGACAATGTTGTATATCAAAACAAGGCAAGAATAGATTCAATTGATATAGAAGGCAATGTCATTAGCACAAATGACAGTAATGCTAATTTAGAACTTCGTCCTAACGGAACTGGTACTGTTGATGTACATTCTGACATGAATGTCACAGGTAATATACACGCAACAGGAAATATAACAGCAGACGGCGACATTACATTAGGTGATGCTGATACTGATAACATTGTGATCAATGCTGATCTTGCAAGTGATATTATACCAGATCAAAATAACACGTACAATTTAGGAAGCGCAACAAAAAATTGGGCAACAGGTTATATTAATGATGTAAGAGCAACAACTATTAACACACCAAATTTGACTGTAGGAGGAGTTGATCTTACATTGCGAGCAGGCAATATAATTTATGTTGCAGAAAACGGAGATGATACCCATACAGGAACGCACCCACAAGATCCAGTAGCATCAATCACACAAGGTTTAAGTTTAGCAACATCGGGCGATACAGTAATGGTATTTCCAGGTGTATACACAGAAGCATTTCCTTTAACAATACCAGTAGGTGTAACACTCAAAGGTCAAGGTATAAGGACTGTTACAATACAACCTACAACAGCAACACGTTACAATGATGCTGTGTTACTAAATGGCGAAACAACAGTTGAAGATCTAACACTAACAGGTTTTTACAGTGGTGGTAACTTCTTCAATACAACAAGTTCTATAAATGGCGGCGTTATTGTAAATGTAGGAACAACAACTGATGCTCACACTTATGTAAGTGGAGGAACAATTACATTTGGAGGCAATACTTATAATGTTACAGGAGCTAACTACGTTGAAAGCACAGGCGTATTAACAGTTTTCCATAGCGGTACAAGTGTAGATGCAGGCACAGGTGTAGATGTATTTTTATCAGGATTAGTTTTTAGTTGTAACGGCGGCAACAGAACATTTCCAGACAATGGATATTCATTCCGTTTTGCTACAGACTTTGAAGTTACAACACGCTCACCATACATTAAAAATGTTACAGTCATCACACAAGGTAGCACAACAACAGCAGAAGATCCTAGAGGATTCAATGCCGGTGATGCTGGTAAAGGTCCTTATGTAGATGGTGCATATGCTACAGCAAATTCCAAAGAAGCAAGTATGCTTTTCCATTCAGCAACATTTATTACGCCAGGTGTTGATGGTTTAACAGCAACCAACGGTGCTAGGATTGAATGGCTTAATTCGTTTACATATTTTGCAAATAGATCTGTATATGCTTTTGACAGCAATGACGGCATTAAAGGTGACGGCAAAACAAGAGTAAGAGTAAGTGGAATTACTAACGGACCAATTACAGTTGGAGCTCCACAAACTGTTACATTTACTTCTACAGACAGTAGTACTGTCATTACAAAACAAATGATTGCTGTAGAAGGTGAAAATAGTGACATTCTTGTTTTTGATGGCAGACATACCGAATTTGTAGGATTTGATACTACACCAGCTTCAATACAGATAGGTGCAACTAGGACAGCAACTACTATTGAAAACGTAGATCTACAGGACTTTGGTGCAGAAATAAGAATGATTGGTTCTGCTAGTGTGTACGGCAACCAAGGACTGGTAGGTGACGGTGCTGGTGTAATTGTATACGCTATTGGACAAAATCTAGCATACATAGGCAACGGCAAAGAAGTTACAAACGATCCGGGGACTGTTGATCAGGCTGACGAAGTTATAGAATTAAATGACGCTAAGATTAGATATAATTCAGTCGATCACAAAGGTGATTTTAGAGTTGGTGATTTATTCCGTGTTAATCAAGCAGATGGTACTGTAAACTTTGTTGCAAGTGATTTAAATATCAATCTTACAAACGGTGCAACATTTACTACCAACGGGCAAAACACATTTATTAATGGTGAAAGAATTGACACAGGAAACCTAAGACTTTCTGGAAATACAATATCAAGCACGGCTGGTGCTATTAATGTAGACTCAGCAAGCGGTGTAATTAATCTACTAGATAACGTTGACATTACAGGAAATTTAGATGTTAGCGGTGATGTAACAATTGGCGGTAATATTACAATAGGTGATGAAGCTACTGACAACATTACTATTGTAGCCGGTATAGCAAGTAATCTAGTACCAGACACAACAGACACTTATAGTTTAGGAACAAGCACAAACATTTGGAGCAAACTGTGGGTAAGTGAAATTGCAGTTGATGATATAGAAATCAACACAAATTATATTACAACAACTGTTTCAAACAGTGATCTTGAGTTACGTGCAAACGGAACAGGTAAAATTTTGATTCCTAACAATAATCTTGAAGTTACAAACAATCTACAAGTTGACGGAACAACAACACTTGCAGATACAGGAATAACAGGAACAATTACACATGTAGGTGATTACAATCAAACAGGTGACACTGTAATCACAGGAAACTTAACTGCTACACAAAATTTAGACATCAGTGGCTCAGCTCAATTTGAAGAAATACTAGTAGATGACAACTTTATTACAACAACAACTTCTAATGCTAATTTAGAATTAAGAGCAAACGGAACAGGTAAAATTATTGTTCCAAACAATGATGTACAGGTTACTGGTAATTTGACAGTCGCTGGAACATTTACAGTGAGTGATGTTAACAGTACTGGAGATATCACTGCAAATAGTTTTAGCACTGGTGATATTCTAATAGATGATAATTTTATAACAACCACTAATAGTAACAGCGATCTAGAACTTAGAGCCGCAGGGACAGGAGCAGTACAAGCAGAAGGATTTACGTTCCAAGTAAACGATATAAGCACAACAGGAGATATGACATTTTCTCCCGGCAGTGAAAATTTAATTTTTGCTTCAACTGGTGCTATAAAATTGCCATCAGGTACCACAGCGCAAAGACCAACAGCAGTAGCAGGACAACTGAGATACAACAGTGAACTAAACAGATTTGAAGGCTACAACGGCGCAAATTGGATTAATATCAAAGGTGTTGAAGATTTAGATGCAAACACTAAAGTCACAGCAGAAAATACTGAGGGCGGTAACGATGATGTCATTAGATTTGTAGTAAACAACAACACTATTGTTGATGTAAATTCTACTAGATTGAACGCCCCAAGAGTAACCGTAGATGATATACAGATTGACGGAAATGTGATAAGTACAGTAACAACTAATGCTGATCTACAGTTTACAGCAAACGGTACTGGTAGTGTTATAATTGATAACTTTGCTTTCAAAGATAACACAATTACTAACACAGTAGCAGATGCCGTGACATTGTTTGAAAAAACAGGTGCAGATGCGTATTGGAAGTTTGATGGTACATATGGTCTTGTTATTCCAAAAGGTGACGGAAGCGGAAGACCAGCAACACCAGAAATAGGAATGATGAGATATAATACTTTTGACTCCAGAGTAGAAATATATGATGGGGTACAATTTACAGGTGTTGCAGGTACTGCGGCAGGTGTAAACCAACAAGAAGCAGAGGATATAGGAATTTTACAAGCTCTTATGTTTGGATAAGGAAAAATAGATGGCAACATTTTTTAGAAACACAGTAGTCAAAAACGTAGGCGTAGTTCCAGTCAAAGTATTGGAAACTACAGCATCTCAGAGAGCAACAGTGCTAGGTATTAGTTTTACAAACCTGACAGATAAGTTTGTATACTGTGATGTAGAAATACAAAGTGACGACAGTGTTAGAGGTTATTATTTGAAAGATTCTGTTTTACCTTCAGGCACAAGTTTAAGAGCTGTATCAACAGGTGAAAAATTAATATTAGCACCCAGTAATCAAATGTGGGTAAGTTGTAGCTTGAATGATGCTGTTGACGTCATAATAAGTTACGTGGAGATTGTATAATGAGTTATTACATAGGTACTACACCAGCTGAGGTAGCCGCAGGTTTTATCAAAAGATATTTTTATGGATTGCGTAGAAATGAAGACGGTGAATTGTTTTTGGTTGTGTTAGATCAACTTAGAGGCGGAAATCAAAACGTAGTGATTGTAAACGACCTTGGTATTGCATCTGAAAACTATCCAGACTTTGAAGAAGGTATTGACTTCTTAGATGGTATTGATGTTGATCATGAACAAATTTATCCTAACTTGAGATATCAACAGTTTAAATGGGAAAACAGAAGTTTGTTATATTATATTGAAGAAGAAACAGGATTTTTTGTACAACGAATATCCGAAGCGTACGAATATCCAGATAAAGTAAGCACACCTGGTTACGGTTCAGGTGTTGACAACCAAGTATTGACCAAATACAGTTCAGAAACGATAGGATACTAAAATGGCGGAATTTAGATTAGATAGGTTTAAGTACAATTGGAAAGGCCAATGGGAAGAAAGCACCGTATACAAAAAAGATGATATTGTTTATAACGGTGGTAAAAGTTATGTTTGTGTAACTGCCCACACAAGTTCGTCTAACTTTGCAAATGAAGCCGCTAGAATTCTGCCTGGATCAAATCCTCCGCAACCAGATCCATATTGGATTGTAATGGTTAGTGGTAAAACTTTTAGCGGAGCATACACACCAGGAGAAGATTATGCGCCAGGCGAATTAGTATTTTATCAAGGTACATTACACTTGTGTACCATTCCACACACTGCAACAAGTTTTGGAGAGCAAAGCAACTATTGGCAAGATTTTGTTGATGGTATAGACTTTGTAGGAGATTGGGTAAGTGGATTAGATTACGGTGAAGGCGCACTTGTAAAATATAGCGGTAATGTCTATCGTTGTGTAAAAGCGCACAGTGCCGGATCTAAATTAGAAGACAATATTTTTACTAGCCCTTCGGATAATTGTTGGGACTTATTTCATCCTGGTATAGAATGGAAAGGTGCCTGGGCAACATTAACTGTTTATAGGAAAAATGATCTTGTAAGTTTTGGTGGAGCTATATATGAATGTATTACAAGTCATACTTCAGCTGGTTCACAAATATCTACAACAGATTTTAGCATAAGATTTACAGGTACAAGTTTTAAAAATACTTGGGATCCAAGCACTGTTTATTCTATAGGTGATATTGTAAGATATGGTGGATTTATATATAGTGCTTTAGCTACAAATCTAGATAGCCAACCAGGGTTTGTGTCTACAATAGATGCAAACGGAAATGTAATCAAAGAAGGAATGGGCGGAGATTCTACAAGAAATTGGCAAATACTTGCAAAAACAAATGACTTTGTAGGAGACTGGAGTTTATCAGGAAGATATCAAACAGGTGATGTTGTACAAAGAGGCGGATTTTTATATGAAGCTGTAAGAGATATTAATTTACAAGACGGTGACGATAGTTCGGCAACTGATATAGATCCAGAAGTATGGAATTTATTAGCAAAAGGGCAAAGATGGATTGGTCAATGGTCAACAGGTATTCTTTATAGCAGAGGCGATGTAGTTTATCATTTAGGAAGTTCTTATACTTGTAATTTTGAACATACTAGTTCTTATCCTACTGCACCAGGAGATTTAGCAGTTGATTTGTACAACTACTGGGATCTTAATGTTCAGGCAGGACGTCCTGCGGCATTGACAACTAAAGGTGATCTTCTTACATATGATTATTTTAGATTTGATAATTATGAAGATGATAGTTCATTAGGTGACGGAAGATTAGGAATTGGTGAGCAAAATCAAATACTAAGCATAACAGCAGATCAAGAAATATTTTGGCGCAACAGAGACTATGAAAGTCAAATTGTGTATGTTGCAACAAATGGTAAAGATGAAGAAGGTTTTGGTAGAGAATGGGAAAATCCATTTAGAACAATTAGACATGCTTGTGAATGGATAGAGGATAACTTTGATCCACTTGTACCAACTAAAGTTGCAGTGGCCGCAGGTAATTTTGAAGAAATTGGACCAATTAGTATTCCAGCAGGATGTGTTGTAATGGGCGATGAACTTAGAGCAACTACAATTACCGCAACAGGTCCTAAACCAGAATATCAAGACGATTATACTTTCCATACTAGTATATTACAAAGATTTATAACGCTTTCTCAAAATCTAGTGCAGAATTTACCTGTAGTTGTTTCAGCAGGCAATACAGTAGAACAAAAACGCACATTGCCTTCAGGATCAAACGATGCTTTTGTTTTAATGTCAACTCAGTTTCAAACATATAAAGATAGGGTTTTATTCATATCACAAAGTGGCGACACAAATCCAACAATGACAGGAACAAATACAAAAACCACAGATACTGGTCTAACAAATGCGGCGGCAATAATAAATCAAAACAAAGAATTTATTGTACAAGATTGTTTTGCTTATATTACTAATGTGTTTCCAAGTTTTACAGGAGACTTAGTGCGTATTAGAAATGATATACAAAGTTTCATTCGTGCAATGATAAGAGATTTAGAATATCCTGGAAACTACGGCACATTAAAAGCCGCGGATAGATATGCTAGAGCAGTTTCAGGATCTACAACTACCGATATGTTCTATTGCAGAGATACCACTGGTTTAAGAAATTGTACGATTGAAGGATTGTCAGGCACACTAAATCCGCCAGGCGTTTATGACATTTATCAACGTCCTACAGGTGGTGCTTGTGTTAGTCTAGATCCAGGTTGGGGACCGAATGATGATCGTATGTGGATAATGAAAAGATCTCCGTACATCCAAGGTGTTACTAACATAGGTGAACGCTGTTACGGAAAAGTTGTAAACGGTGCTCTTCACAATGGCGGTAATAAGTCAATGACATCAAATGATTTTACACAAGTATTAAGTGACGGTATTGGCGCACACATTTTGAACAATGCTAGGGCTGAGCTTGTGTCAGTGTTTACATATTATTGTGCAGTTGGATATCTAGCAGAAGCCGGCGGAATTATACGTGCTACAAACGGTAACAACTCTTACGGAAGTTTTGGATCTGTATCAGACGGAAACGATCCTTTAGAAACTCCAGATGCTGTAACAGTTAACAACAGAGAAAATGAAGCATTAGTAGACAGTGCATTTGCAGGCGGAACATCAGACGAACTATTTTTATTCCAATATGAAAATTGCGGAGAAAAATATACGTCAGCTGATGCTGTAATTACAGGGGCTGGTGACGATGCAGATATTGAATACACAGATTTTAGAGATGGCGGAGTATTCGAGCCTAGACTAATAAACACAAAAGGTTCTGGTTCAGAAGGCGGCGCAGGGTTTAAAGTAAATGCAAACTCAGCACAAATTACAGTAGATGCAACAAGCACAATAAGATTAAACGCAAACGATCCTACACAATTCTTATCAGACATTCAAGGAATGCGTATTATTATCACATCAGGTAAAGGTGCAGGACAGTATGCCTACATTACTGGTTTTGACATTGTAACTAGAGATACTACGGTTGCTAAAGAATCAGATGATACAGCAGGATGGGATCATATTATTGCTGGAACAGACTTAGTGGCAGATTTTGATTCAACAACTAATTATAGAATAGAACCGAGGATAGCATCAACGCATCCAGGTTTTGTTGCTGTAAATGGAGACGTTCCAGCGGGTAGAGAATGGAGAGGTGCAGACTGGGGTTATCAAACTGTAGATTATACTAATATTGCAATTGGTAACGGAACTGGAGACACATTTGATGACGATCCAATTCCTGCAAGATTCAATGTTCAAAGAAAAGGACAAAATTATAATCTTACAAAAACTGTATCTGGTGCTGGATATGCTGTAGGTGATACATTTACTGTTTTAGGAACACTGTTGGGAGGAACATCACCAGCTAACGATTTGACTATTACTGTGCTTACAGTTTCAGATGATAGTACAAACGCTATTCTTACTTTTAGTAGTGCAGGCACACCTAGAGGTAAACGCATGGTGGCGATTGCAGATCCTAATTTCAGTGCCTATTCAGATGATGGTATAACATGGGTAGAAAGTAACCTTAGTTACATAGGAGATTTTAGAAAAGTTGTAGCAGGTGAAGATGCATGGGTAGCGATATCAAATAATAACAACACTGTAAGTTTTTCATATGACGGAGAAAATTGGATTACTAGAAGTATTCCAACAACAGATAACTGGGTTGATATTGCTTATGGTAATGGTAGATTTATTATGATAGCTGAAGGAAGCAATAATGTTGTGTACAGTACAGATGGGTTGAACTGGACAGCTGGCACTATACCTGATAGCGATGACTCTACTACAGCTCAATGGCAAAAAATTACCTACGGACAAGGAAGATTTGTTTGTATATCAGGTAGTGGAAATCAATCAGCGAGAACTGCTGATGGTGCAAGCTGGATATTGTATTTGAACAGCTTACCTGCAGGTGATTATGACTTTGCAGGATTTGCATACGGTGACAACAGATTTATTGCTGTTACAACAGATGGCACAACATTATATTCCTTAGATAAAGGTACAACATTTAAAACAGGTACAAGCATACCGCAATTAGGAGGATTAGATTTACATGTCAAAGACTTCAAATATTTGCAAGGTGTGTTTATGGCAGTAGGAGATCAATCAGTTCCAGGAACTGGTGCTCCGCAACCTTCTCAAGATGAAATAGATAGATGCGCTACAACCGAAGACGGGTTAATTTGGACAGAACGAAATCTTAACAACAACGCTAGATTGTACAGTACAATTGCCGCAGGAAATTGGGGCAATGTTGGTACATTTGTTGTTCTAGGAGACTCAACAACATCTAATGCAACTGCAAGAGTGACCACAGGAAAACAAGCTAAATTCAAAGCTGACGTATTCCAAGGTTCGTTTAGAAAAATTATTATATGGGATCCAGGTAGTGGTTATTCAGAATCTAATCCTTGTGCATTAACAATTACAGATACGACATTTACTGTTCCTTTAGAAATAGAAATGCGTTATGGCGATGGGGTATTGTCGCAACCTGATTTCATTAATAGAGGCGCAGGTTATAGAACATCTAGTTCAACAATTACTATTAGTGGAGATGGATATGCTGATATTATTCCGGAAACAAACGAAGTTGTTTTAGATGGAGTTGCAATAGTACCAGGGCCTGGAGTGCAAATTAGATTTTCAACATTACCTGATTTAGAAACAGAAGATCCAAATGATTTAAAACTTTATACAGGAGTAAAAATAACTGATCTTGGTGACGACGGTAGTGGTACAGGATCGAGAAAAGTAAAATTTACTATTAGTCCAAGACTTCGTAATGAGAATAATATGCGTCACGGAACAGCCGCAACTCTAAGAAGCGGATATAGCCAATGTAGAATTACTGGACACGATTTCCTAGATATAGGCACAGGAAATTTTGTAGAAACAAATTATCCTGACATTTATGCTTCAGGAAATTATTTTGTAGCGGCGCCTGAAAACGAAGTTGAAGAACTTAATGGTGGTAGAGTGTTCTATGTAAGTACAGACCAAGACGGTAACTTTAGAGCAGGTGAATTGTTCTCAGTACAACAGGCCACAGGTATTGTTACGATTAGTGCTGAATTCTTTGACTTAGATGGATTAAGTTCTTTATCACTAGGCGGTGTTAGACTAGGTGGTTCGGGTGCAGTAATTAACGAATTTAGTACAGATCCAACATTTAGTGCAGACAGTAACAATATTGTACCAACACAAAAAGCAATTGCAACTTTCTTAGCAGATAGATTATCAGTTGGCGGTTCAGATCTAGAGGCCAACGGAATAGTTGCTGGTAGAGTCAAAATTGGTACAGACACAAACGAAATAAGTATGACAGACGATTCGTACCTATTTTTTAATAGAGTGGTAGATTTCAGCGGC